>Ga0209990_10000003_pt1 | contig 318004 bp, 397 predicted proteins | sample NOAtaG_6_FD_187304 | JGI IMG/M metagenome (GOLD analysis project Ga0209990, IMG submission 187304) | Freshwater lake microbial communities from Lake Erie, under a cyanobacterial bloom - NOAA_Erie_Diel5S_2200h metaG (SPAdes) (version 2) | ecosystem: Environmental > Aquatic > Freshwater > Lake ... | reverse complement strand
TCCTGAACCCCCAACTCCATAGAGTTAGAGTTTAGTATTTCAAATAAGTCTTGTTGTACCAATAGGTTTTGGATATTAATTCTCATGTTTATAAATTTATATTGTTTAATAAAATTTTTCAAAATTTTTTAAGTAACTTCTAATGTTTTTTGACCCTACAGGGTTATGTGAATGTACTTGCCAAATAGGTAATGATTTTTTATTACTAAGACAATAATCAACTAAAAATTTTGCACAATCATAACCAGTTTTTTCTTTAAAATCAGTATCAAAAGGATCGGGTGGATTTTCATGACCACCGTTTTCAAAATACCATCTAGTATGTTCAAAACCTAAATCATGGTCGAAACTAATAAAAGTTGGCAACCCAAATTTTTTAATGTAGTTAACAAATTCATGGTAACTTCTAACGATAACCCAATCTTTATGGTTTTCCTTAGGGTATATCATATCTAAAGTACGTACATCATCTAAGAATAGTTTCATTTTTTTCTAATATAAGTTTTATACGTAAAACCTTCGCCCTTTTCTTCATAAAAACATTTCCAATCATATTCTGAATATTCAGGGAAATAAGAATCACCTTCATAATTTCCTTCCACCAAAGTTACATAAATTCTATCAATATATGATAAAAATTGTTTATAAATTTCACCACCGCCTATGATAAAAACTTCTGGTGTGTTTTTAAATTCCATAATAATCTCATCAACAGAATTTAACACAATACAACCATCTACCTTATAGTTTTTATTTTTAGTCAATATAACATTTATCCTATTTGACAATGGTTTTCCTATACTTTCATAAGTTTTTCTACCCATAACCACAACCGAATTGGTGGTTATTTTCTTAAACCTTTTTAAATCTTCAGGTATGTGCCACAAAAGTTTATTGTTACCACCTATTAATTTGTTTTTATCGTGAGCTACTATTGCTGAAAAGTACATAATTAATTATTTAATATAAAAATAAGAAAAATATTTAAATAGTTAACGCTTTTTTTAATGTGACATTTTTTTATTATTAAGAGATATTTAGTAATAAACAATAAACAAAATGAAAAAAATCGCTAAAATTTTAATCGCAATAGGAATAGGTTCTATAATTGCGGGTGGTGTTCTTTGGAATTGGAAAAATTCTAAACCCGTAACTCCACCATCAACTAACACGGTAGATACAACTAAATACACTGATGTTGTATTAATAAATAATTCAAATTTGGATTCCGTACAAGTATTTGTTACATTACCAAGTACACAATCAATTGTAGGTAAGTTTGGTATGGATTCTACTAACTTTAACCCTGAAGCTAAAAACCCTGATGGTACACCAGTAAAATGTAAAGGTATATTTTGGGCAAAAAAAGGTGTACAATATCATTTGGGTGATACTTTAGCTATAAATTCAGTTGTTATTACTTGGGGTATTGATAATCAAGCTTGCACTGCAGCTCAAAGTATATTGGATTCAAATGAAAAACAAGTTTATCCGTATGGTTTAAATATATTTGAATTTTCAGTAAATACTTGGTGGCAAAACGGTAAAGTATTAGGTGATGTCGAATCTTTCGATATTTCTTGTGTTGATGGTTTACATTCCGTACTTAGAGAAAGTGTTACTTCTTTTGGGCCTAGAAACACTAACGGATTAAACCCTAACTTCGGTGCGTTTTGGGATTTTGGATATACTGACAGTACTGGTCAATTAGCCAAATTTACTACAGCAACTAATGGTGTATCATTTAAAAGTTGTGTAGATATTCCAGGTGTTTTTCCTTACGGTTGTGATTGGGGTTATAAACAGTTTGAGCCACCTACACCATGTTCTGACCCATCTTACCCAGTGGAGTGTTCTACAAAATATGGTCAAATAAATACATCACAAACTAACCGACAAGGACAAGGCGGTCAAGTTATTTGTGAGTTCTTGGGTTATACTAAGGATGCCGTACCAGCTTTAAAATAAATTAAAATAACAAATAATAAAAAAAGGGACTTAATTGTCCCTTTTTTATTTTAATTCCTTCTCCCATTCAGGTGTATAATCATTATGGTTTTGATACATATAATGTTCGTTTATCCCTAACAATCTAAAGTTAGTACCTTCAAAATTAATTTATTATTTGTAAAAATTTATTATATTTTCTAGGTAAACCAATATTATCTATATCATAATTTTCATATATAAAAAAACCGAAATTCTTTATATATGATTTTTTAATGTAAACAATAGAATATTTTTCCTTACCACCTTTTTGTGTTTTTCTTTTTATGGTATAATCAATATTCAATTTTTTAAGCCTATCTTCAACCCATGACCAATCTTGTTCATAACTACCGGCCAAATAACATTGTTTTTGTTTATTATCTTTACTAACATAAAAACATCCATCACCGTCAAAAAAACCCCTAAAAAAATAATGTATTATGTTTTCTGGTATTTTGTGTAAAAAATTAGGGGAATATAAACTTTTCCCTGTATAACCATACTCTCTAAAATTTTCACAAACATTTTTTTGATACAATCCTAATGTTGTTGATGGTTTTTTATTCACCCTTTCTCTATGTGAAATAGACCATTTATTATCATCAAATAACCATTCTATGGTTTTAAAATCTTCAGTAGTGGTATATAACTCCAATCTATTAAATGTATCGTGAAGATAACCGTCCGCCCATAAAAATCCCATTATATATAAATCTTGGGGGTTTTCAAAGGAGAATACCATTTTTTCATATTTTGACCCGTTTTTAGATTGTATTTCAGATTTAAGTTCTTTATTAATGGATAGTTTAAGTTTTCTAACTTTATTCCTAACAGAGTTTAAACTTCTATTTAATTGTTTTGAACAATATTCACTACCTTTATTTTCATAATTTTCTTTTAAATAATTTATTTCATATGTTGACCATTTTTGCATAAAAACCCCTTTACATATAAATATATGTAAAGGGACTGAAAACCATTAATCCCCATATTTTTTGTTTAAATAATTCATGTAATCGATTTTTGGGTCGTAGAATTCGTTAATACCTAATAATCTGAATTCACATCCATCAATATCTTCAAGCCATACATTGTGAAAATGGCCATAAAAATACATAAAAGGTTTATTATTCTCTTTTAATATCTCCCACATCTTAGTAACCAATTTTCTCTCTTCTAAAAGGTCATCTTTTAGTTTTTCATCATCCATGGCAAATTGATTAACCAAATATCCAAACCCGTTTGTATTTACAGGGTGACAGAAATCAGGTGCTGTATGTGTTACAACAATATCTATATCCCTAAAACCTTTTAGTTTTTCCTCATCCAACACGAAAACCTCATCGTACCAATATAACTCTCTCTCAACACCATTTCTGGCATATTGAAGTTGTTCTCTCATATGTGGTCTACGGTCAACACTCACAGCACCACCAACACCTAATATGTTAACACCATCTACGTTTATTACTGTATAATCAGGTAGTAAATGTAAGTTGGTAAAGTAGTTTCTTAAATGCCCGTCAAAGTATTTTGGGTTATCGTGGTTACCACGTATAGCATACATTTGAATGTTATATTCGTTTAAAAACTTATTCAAATCACCCAATGTATTCATATCGTTGAATTCATTGGTAAACCCAATACCAAAGTCACCTACCTGATATATAGTACAATCTTTAATCTTGTGTGCCTTTATATACCACTTAACGTAGTTAAAATTACCGTGTATATCGCCCAGTGTGATTAACATTCTTCTACGTTATAAATTTTTAATAATTGTGAAACTTTTAACTTTTTGACTTTAGCAAAATACTCAATAGCTAATTCTAAACTATATGTGGAGTATTTAGAAATTTTTTCACCCCCTTTAGACACTAATTTATATTCTTTCATTATTCTAAGGTTTATTACAAATATAGTAAAAAGTTTTTAAATTAAAAACCCCCCGAGAGAGATAAATCTCAATCAATCGGGGGAATTTTTTGACGAGGAAAGGATTTAAACCTTTCGATGTTCTATTTCGTGTCAAATATTTAAAGGTACCAATATGTAACCTTAGTGTTTTGAACCAATCCATCCGTCGATGAACCGCGTATACCCTCCGCCACTCGTCACAAAGTAAAATTACAAAAAAAATTATTAACAGTCAAGAAAATATCAAATAAATTTATATTGCTTTAATATTTTTTCGGGTTCTATCGGTCCATCTTTAACAATTTTCCATTCACCATTTCTAACTTTTTGAATTAAATCTCTGATAGGCACCATTTCAACCCCTAAGTTATAATCACCACAATCCATATTTAAAGAAACTTTTCTTTCCCCGTCAATATCTTCAGTACCACCAACCTCCATCAAACAACCATTAGTATTTATTAGAATAAGGTTACCTTCCTTAGGTTTCCAATTAGGTTTTTCCCTATATTTACTAAACTTACTCAAAATTATAATACATTTTAACAGCCATCAAAACATCTTCATCATTTAAATGAAACTTACCATAAAGACTTTTAGCCAAAACTATAGGACTAAATTCTTCAAATGTTGGATGATTTTCCAATTCTTTATAAACTTTAAGTAATTCTTTACGAAAAATTATTTCGTCAAAATTTTCATCTTTAATCTTACTCATATTTTTTCTTTTAAAATTAACTAACCAAAGATAAATCAAATTTTGGGTTATACCAAAACTTTCTACCATTTTTATCTATAATTGTGGACATATTTTTTTTGCCATAACATTTTAACCATTCTGAAAATGTTATTTTATCCTCATTAAAAGGATTTACCCATTCTTTAAGTTGACCCCCACCTAAAACATAAGATTCCAATATAACGTCTTTACAAACATCAAAAAAATTTGGGTTTTTTGTGATAAATTCTTTTGAAGTTAAAAAAGGGTTATCGTTTATTCTGTTGATTATTTCCGACCTTAAATAATTCCCAATACCATTAAAATATTTTTGGTTCATCATCAGTTCATAAATTGGTTTTTGAAAATCTTTTTTATTTAAGTTATCAAGAATATTTTCTTTAAATTTTAAATGTTCTTTTATAGGATCAGGTCCCCTATTTTCAGACCAAGTTTCTGACCATTTCCATTTGGCAAACCTTCTAACATCAACCAAACACAATAACCCACCATCTGTGGTTTCAAATATCAAATGTGCGTGTTTTGGGGTTATTTTATTTTTAATAAAAACCCAATTACCAGACATTCCCATGTTGGTTAATAAAGATTTATTTAAACTTTCTAACTTTAAAATTAATTCTTTACCCCTGCTTTCTGATTTTAACTTAAAACCAACAGACCAGTCATAATCCAAGTTAGTTTTTATCTTACTTACCTCAGATTTTTTAATGTTAATAAAAGTTTTATCCTGACTAACTTCATTAATGTATTCTGACATTATTCTAACTTCACTAATTTCTGGCATACATCAATTTTTATAAAATAATATATTCATAACACCAAATATATGATATTTATATCATATAGCAAAATCAATGAGTAATTTATTAAACGAAGGTAGGTACGATAATGTAACTAATGAATTAACAAAAGAAATTATCTATGCTGTTAAAAAAGGTGTAAAAAAATATAGAACAAGAATAAGGTTATTTAGTAGAACTTTTATTGACGTAATCGTTAAGATAAAAGAAATGGATAATTTAAAAGAACCTTTGGTTGGTGGCCATATGGAATTGTCTCCAAATAGAGGTAAATATAAAAAAATGATATTAGATATAACCGTATCTAGTAATGAACAAGATTTTTATACCGATTTAAATAAATTGGTTGCTGAACTAAAAAATATAATTAGGCACGAAATTGAACACATAGCACAAGATAGATTTAAAGTAAAAGAACGTGGAAGCTTTTTTTCAACAAAAAGAAGATATCCAGAGGATTTAGAATATTATGAATACCTTACGGAACCTTATGAGGTTGAAGCGTATGTTAGAGGTTTATATAAAAAGGCTAAAACTATGAAAGAACCATTAAATATTTTAATTGATGAGTTTGGTAATTATTTGGAAAGTATTAACATACACCCTGATGAAATTAAAACTGTTTTAAATACTTGGCGAGATTATGCTAAAAGACATTTAATACAAACACCATATAGAAAATGGGGTTATATTGTAGATAATAACGTGATTGAAAATTTAAACGAAGATAGTCAAAGAGTTATGGGTTTTAGGTATAAAAAACCAGACGTAAATTGTATTATGAGTTTTGAGGTTTCGGAACCAACTTACAATAAATTTAGACTAATGGATAGACTAGATTCCATGAACGTAAAATACAATTCAGTTAAAGGTGGCGGTGGAAAATATAATTCTTTTACCGTAGATTTAGACTTGTATGATGAAAAAGAAGCACAGGCTATCATTAATGATTTAAATATAAAATTAATGTTAGAAGGTGTTAGAATAACAAACTCAAATTTTTATTTTCCAAAAACAACTTAAAATGAAAGATTTAAACGGTAACGAAATTAAAATTGGTGATGAACTGGATGTACCAATGGATGTATTTTCAACAGGGATTGTTGTAACAAATAACAAAGGTGAACTTTGTTTGGAATTACGTTACGAGGGTAATTTATTACCAATAAAACATATTAAATATTTAAAATTAAGTAGTGAGGTTTTTAATTAAAAATAAAGATTATGTCAAAAGGTTTTTGGGTATGGGTACCATCAACACCTAGTGGTGGAGGCGGTGGATTAGTATTTTTGGTGATTATAATTGCCTTGATTTGTGGATTGTTTAGTTCGAGTTATAGATATGAAGGTCAAATTCGTAGTACTATGAGTGGTAACACTTCTTATTATTGTACTATAGATTACACAAAATCAGTATTTTCAGATTCAATATTTGGTTCAATATTTTACGAAAGAACAGTACATAAAGATTATGATGGTGGTAATGTTTATTATAAGTTAGACACACCAATTAGAGGTGTGATATCAGATGATAAACTTATTATAAAATTGGACAATCCTAGGGTTGAGTGTAGTAATGATTTAACCCATGAGGAATATTTCCCTGAAAAAACAGAAATTACAATTAAAAACGATACAACAATAACCATAAAAGGTATTGATTGTTATGGTGGTTAAGTGACCCCGGTGAGATTCGAACTCACGATTTCTAATTTAAAAGATTAGCACTTTAAACCAACTAAGTTACGAGGTCTTTATTTTTTAGAGGGTCTGGTCAGATTCGAACTGACGTAACAAAATTAATTGTCATCCCTGTTTTGCAGACAGGTGGTTTAAACCACTCACACCACAGACCCTTTTATTATATTTGTGGACCACGAGGGAATCGAACCCTACCGTTTTCACTTGAGTGCAAATCAAGTGCCCTGCCTTCGGGATGTAGCCCATAATTTTAGAGCGGGATGCCGGTAACTATCCGACTTCACTAGTTTGGAAGACTAGTACATTAACTTTATGCTAATCCCGCATTGGCGGATACGAAGGGAGTCGAACCCTCTTAAAACCTGATAGACAGTCAGGTACACCAGCCGTTATGCGCCGTATCCGTTTTGTATGGGGTGTGGGATTTGAACCCACGCAAGTCTCTTGGTCCCAAACCAAGCGAGGAAAACCTGACTCCTCCAACCCCATATATTTAAAAAGAACAGAGAATAAAAATATCGGTGTTTTTTATCATGGGACTCGAACCCACAACGTTTGATTTGCTGTCAAATTGATATCCATTATCGATGTAACCAATACCACCGCTTCTATTCTTTTTATTTTCAATGAACGTTTTTGTCCGTAAGGAGGGAATCGAACCCCCACAGTTTAAAACGGTTGATCTACAGTCAACGGAACTCACCACCTGTTCAACTTACGGGTATAACTATAAACAAAAACCCCCACAACTTTTTTATCGGTTGTGGGGGTTATTTAAACTCTTCTCTATATATTCTTATGAGACAGAATTGTACATACCACAACCATTCAAGGTATCACAGCCTTTATCGGCTACTTTCCCTGCTTTCGGTGTACTCGGTTGATATGTGTAATTCTTTCTCATTTTTTTAGTTTTAATTTGTTTATAGTTTTTTTTGTGGGGTTTTCGTTGTAAACAGTCCCCGTTCTGTATCTGTCTTTTTTGGGGTGGTTCCTGAAACCCATCAGAACCACAACTTCTATAAATAAATATGGACAAAATTAATAAAGTTTTATTTATTTGTCAACGCTTATGTTAAATTTATGTTATGTATTTTTATTTCTTATACAAATATAAGGATTATTATTCATCTGTCAACCGCTTTATTGAAATTATTTTACCATTTTCAACTTCACAAATAAACTCAACCCATTTTAACTTTTTAACATCACCAATCCCCTCATCTTCTGGTTTTATATAAGTATAGAAAGTAAAAGTTCCTGTATAATCTAAATCTTCAACTCTTACATTAATTTCCCTAAAAGAACCTAGAAGGTGTTCAAAAGAATTTTCATCAGCATTTGGGTACGGTCTTTCTTCTTTTGGTACCTCTTCCCAATCAAATCTTTTTATTTGTAATTTATAAGGTGTTCTGTTTTTTAAGAATGAATGTCTAAATTTATTTTCTGTATCCTCAACAATATAAACATGGGTCATTTCACATTCAAAATGTTTTGTTTGCCAATCAATATTATTACCACCTAATTTAACCCTTTCTTCTTCTGTTAAATCAGGTAGAATATTGATGTCAACATTAAGATAATCAAACATTCCCATTCTTATTCTTTTGTTTACAAGTTTTACAACCTTTTTGTTTTAAATCTTCACCGATTTTATTTAAATCGTTACCAATAAATTTGTTAACGATACCAGAACCAACCATACCTAAAAAACTAAAACCTAATATGGCTTTAGATATATTTGGATTTGTATCCATAAAGATACCAAAAATTGAATTAATCGACAAATAAACTGCCGAAAACACCCATACAACCAATAAGGTTATAAAAACCTTGCTCATAATTTTTTCTTTCATAATGTTTTATTTTTTATAATATCATTTAATTCATCAAAAGTTTTAACAGTGAAATAACCGTTATTATCACAACAATATTCATCATCTTTTATTGTGATTCCATAATCTTTTTCTATTTTTTGAATAAGGTCTATAAAATCAAAAGTCCAATCCTCAATTAAATCAATACCTACACTATTTTTTTGTAACTCAATTTCTTCCGTTATTGTTATATTTTTAATTTTAGCGTTATTAACCAATATAACATCCTTTATCATATCCCCACCAATTATTGGTCTAACAATTTCTTTAAAATATTGATTAAAGTTTATCATTTTTTACTAATCTCACTTTGTTACCTAACTTATCTACTTGGAAATTTTTAAAATGTTTACTAAAATAAAGATTATATAATTTTAATCTCATTTCATCATCTATATCCATTTCCAAACATTCAACGTTATACTTATCTGTATAGTATTTAATTAAAGAGAACACAGTAGATAAAACTTTAAGTCTGTAATCACTATTTAAAGTCAAAGATGTTCTAACTACATCATCAATAATAACACCGAATATAACATAATAACAACCGTCATCTTTTATTTCAATACTTAATTGGTAAAAGTCTTCTGAATTTGGTGTGAATATTACTGTTATGTTATTATTATTTTCAGTATGTATATTAAACTCACAAGGTATGTTATTTATATCAAAAATATCTATAGATTCTAACAATAACGATTCTTTTATTATCTTTTTCAACACCTTGCTCATAATTTTTTCTTTCATAATATATACTGTAAATGGTCAAAATTTATTGTTATCTCCATTTGACTGATCTCCCTATCCATAATTACCTCATGATTCATTTCTGTTATAAATGAACCTCTTATATCAAACCTTTCATGCCATAAACCATTATGGTTTATTTTTTCCAACCTAATATTTTTCTTTTCATAACTCATCATCCAATTTCTGATTACATCTAAAGGACTATCACCTAATGTAATTGTACCACTGGTATAAGTTATAGTATTTGTGGTGTCATAATCATCACATCTTACAACGGTTAATTTTAATGGTTGCCATTCCAATCTTGGTACACCAAAATCAATATTACCAACTGTTACCACTGATGGACCATCTGTTTTTACTAAATACTGATATAAACCATGATTGTGTGGTATTGTTAATAACCATCTAGGTTGGATTATATTACCAAAATCCATGTTCTGTCTAATATCTTCTATCGGTACAGAAACATGTACACCCATTCTATGTTCAGGAATACTATTTTTAATCATATATAAATTATACTTAAACTAGGGGCATATGTAAATAAAAAAACCCACCATGGGGTGGGTTTGTTAGTAGTTCCAGAAGGATTTGAACCCTCAAGTCTCAAAGTTCGTAGCTTTGCGTGTTATCCAATTACACTATGGAACCATTTGTAGGCGTGGGTGGAGTTGAGCCACCTTGACGAAGGTATAAGCTTCGCATAATAACCCTTATATGACACGCCCATGTTATTAGCGGAGAGATACAGAGTCGAACTGTGCCCAACTTAATGGGTTCTTGTTTTCCAAACAAGCGAGGGAACCACTCCCTTCCTTAACTCTCCATTTGGCGGAAGACAAGGGAATTGAACCCTCACCGGTATTACCCGGGACATCTTAGCAGGATGCTGTAACAAACCAATATTTACCTATCTTCCTTTTGCACATCTGACAGGATTCGAACCTGCAACAACTGGGTTTGGAAGCCAGTACCAATTCCTATATGGTCTCAGATGTATTTTAGTAGTATCGGTGGGAGTTGAACCCACTTTTCCTATCTTATCAGGATAGTTCCTAAACCGTTCAGACACGATACTATATTTGCGGGGGTAGAAGGGATTGAACCTACGACCTTAGAGTTAACAGCTCTCTGCTCTACCACTGAGCTATACCCCCGTTTGGCGGACTGTGTGGGAATCGAACCCACCACCCTTGGCTTAACAGGCCACAGCTACCCCTTGTCAGCTTACAGTCCAAATCAGCGGGTCCAGTGAGACTCGAACTCACATCATCTCGGTTAACAGCCGAAAGTTTTATCCAATTAGTACTACAGACCCGTATTTGGGTGATAGACGGGGATTGAACCCGCACGTTCACTAAAGAACACTTGTTTCACAGACAAGCTCGGCTAACCAATATCCGACTCTAACACCATTTTGCGGAGAGCTGAGGACCCGACCCCCACCCGACTTAACGAGACCCAGGTTTCAAAGCTGGTCGACGCTCCAATGCATCTGCTTAACTCTCCATTTTAATTTACCAATATGTCAAATAACAAAAAACCCACCGACATTTTCATGTGGTGGGTTTTCCTTGTACAAAAAACTTAATTCCCATTAAGTATTATCTTGATTGGACAAAACACACCATGTGTACACCGAACTATTAATTCGATTACTATGTATACTCGATATGTTATGCCAATTTTTCATTTCTTTAATTGTTTTGTTTGTTAATAAATATGATACAAAGATAGTAAAAGTTTATTACTTGTCAACTATTTTTTAAATTATTTTTTTATTTTTTCTTTTACGTGTTTTATTGGGTTAATACCTTGTAATAAGAAATATAACCCAAGAAACGATAGTGATATAAGGTAAAATATTATATCCGTAATCCAATAAGAACCTGTCAATGTCATTACAGCGTTGAATAGTGCGTCGAACCCTAGAGGGTTGAAGAACATTGCCAAAATTAAGCTTATGGTTGCGAGTCTTTCTTTGTTTATACGGTTCATCACTACTGTCCATGTATGATTATTTAAAATTAACTATAAGAAAAAACAGTAAAAAAATATTACTTATAGTTTTTATTCCTCTTTCTTTTTTAAAGAAGCTGTTATTTTATCAATTTCTTTTTTAAGTTCAGCGGCTTTTTCATACTTTTCTTGTTCAACACAATAATCCAAAGCCTTTTTTAATTTAGCCAACTTTAAATATTTTTCTTTTTCAGGGTCAAAAATATTTCTGTTTTTATCTCTATCAAATATTTTATCACCAAAATCCTCAATACCTGATGAACGTGTGAAAGAAGTATAAGAAACAGAACCGTCAGGTGATGCCCAATTTCTTTTTTCCCATTCACCATTTTCATCCTCACCTTTTTCAATATCCATTTCATCTTCAGGAATATCCATTCCATCAAAATTATTTGTCCTAAAATCGTTTAAAGGTATAAACCTCATATCATCATTTAAACCAAATAAATTTATGCCATTTTTTTTATTTTTAGACATCATACGCATCATTTCTTCAAAATCTTTTTGGAATCTATTAATTTCACGTCTAAAATCTCTATCGTTTTTCATACGTTCATTAAATCGTTCCCAACGACCAAAAAAGTCATCACCAAATTCATTGTTAAAATCGTCTTCGTTAAAATTTCTCATGGTATATCTTTTTATATAAATATCGTTATGATTGTTAAATTTGTCAAGTTGTCTTTAATGTTAAAAAAAATCCCCTATAATACTATAGGGGACTTAGTGGCGACGGGCCGAATCGAACGGCCGTGGACCTGGTTTATGAGACCGGTGGGGAACCAACACCCTCATCGCGATATTAATGATACAATTATATATTAATTTTTATCTCCTGTCAAGTATTTTTTAATTTTCTTTAGGTTTTTCTCTTAACTCTGTATTACCTTTAGTATGTCTAGGCCAAAATGGACAATGTCGGCAACCAGAGCCACAGCATTTTTTTCTACGTGTTAAATATTCTTCAGTAAGTACAATACTACCTTTATCTAGGTAATAATCTATACCCTCAACAAATTTAAATTCTTTTCCTTCCATTATTTATCATCCATTAAATAAGGTTTCCATTCTTCATGTATTTTATGCATTTTGTTTATAAAATATAAATAATTAGGTGTAAATGGTTTATGTGATAATACCATTCCTGCCTCATCAGGTGTTCTATCACCCTTTAACATATTACATCTCATACAACATGTCACCAAGTTTGTCCAACTGTTTGGCCCACCCTTACTTCTTGGTATAACATGGTCTAACGTTAAATTATCTTTGGATCCACAATATAAACACTTATGTTCATCCCTTCTATAAATGTTATACCTTGATAAGGTTACTTTTTTATATGGAAAGTAAACATATTTAATTAATCTAATTATGGAAGGCTTATCCAATATTATACCAGCATCAACTTTACCATGAGAAACCACTATTTCTGCCTTACCTTTATACACTAATCTGTAGGCTCTTTTAAAGTTAGCCACAGTTAATGGTGTGTAGTCAGCGTTAAGTATTAGTACCATGTAATCCCTCCTATCTCTTTTATAAATATCTTGTAGTCAGGACAGGATTCGAACCTGTATCTCCTAGACATTCGTCCCAAGGTGTAATCACAATTCTACCACCTGACTATAATTTTCGCCCAATCATTTCTGACTGTCCCCAATACCGAATAGCTTCTCGAGGCTTCAGCGGCAACCCACTTACGTGAGGGGTTAGGACTTGTGTGTTAACTTCCTCCTGTTACTGGTACACCAACCAACCGACTTAGATTCAAGTAATCGGCTCAGGTCCCTGTGGGTGTGACACCACTTCCATCATGCGGGAGCACATTAGTCGAACACAACTCGACTCGTGTAGTCAGGACAGGACTCGAACCTGTAAATCTAATCCCCAGTAGGTTTCAACACAACGCCCATGGTCTTATATGCTGTGGCTACCAATTTCACCACCTGACTATTCTTGGATAATGTCGATTAATTTTTCTAAAGCTCTAATAATAGGTTTATGAAAAATAATAAAAATACTTATACCAATTAAAAATCCTAATATATATTCCATATGTCTTTATTTTTGTAGTCAGGACAGGACTCGAACCTGCATTGTTTAAAAACAATTTATATAGGTAGTTAGCACGCCTCAACCCTATAGCGGTTACCAATTACGCCACCTGACTATTTTTACCCCAAATGAGATTACTTTGAGGATTAGATTTTAACGGGTTTCTCTGACTGTTTCGAGAACCATCTCATAACACCTGCAGAAGAGCCCTTTGTCTCTAATCGGTAATTCTATGAGTTTACATTAGTGTCTTACCACATAAAAACCTGTCAACCGTACAATGGAGGAGTTCGATGTTTCTCCTTTAACCCAAGGGGTGAAGTTTAAAGTCTCATCACTCATCTAGACTGCCACGCGATATAGACCAGTAGCCCAACTCTTGAGTATCTCTTACTCATTATTTTTTGGTCAAAAAATAACCCAAAGTGGAGTGGATCGGATTTGAGCCGATTGGGTAACGCGACACCCTTCCATATTTTCTTAGTGGCCAACTAAGATTCTCACCCCATATCAACATTGACCCTTCAGACACACCACAATGGTTTCTCGTATACCATATGTTCCCCTCGGTGTTATAACGAGTTACACCTACACGCCATATCGTCAATGTTTTGTATTCCCACCCGGATTTGAACCGAGAACATACGAGGCTTAAACTCGTTGCGTTTACCAATTTCGCCATGGGAACATTTTGTTGATACAAATATAGTAAAAGTTTATTTATTATCAAAATTTTTGGTGCCTTCGGTGAGATTTGAACTCACAAAATTTAGTTTCTAAAACTAACACGGTTACCAATTACGTCACGAAGGCTTTTTGTGCCCTGAAAAGGAATTGAACCTTTGCTGCTAACATGTAAAATTAGTACGCTACCATTACGTCATCAGGGCTTTTGATCCGGTGGTCGGGATCGAACCGACTAAATCTCGCTTACAAGGCGAGCACCCTTACCTTCAGAGTATCACCGGAATATAGTACCGTATATCTGATTTGAACAGATCGAACCATTATTTTGTCGGGATAGTGAGAGTTGAACTCACATGTTGCCAATTACTCTTTCTACACCTTATGAGAGTGGGGAGATATATCCCGAATTATATTTTTTAAATAATCAAAAGCTGTATATGGTGTGTAATATCTATCTTCAAATATTATAACTCTCCAACCTAAACTTTCAAACAATTTTTGTTTTATTTTATCTCTAGTTTGTACTTGATTTAAACTATGGTTTTTTAATGGTAACTGTTTATAATGCCAAGGACCATTCCATAGTATAAGTATTTTATAATCATTTATAACAATATCAGCATCCCATCCAGAACTTATTATTTTATTATGTTCAACATCGTTAAAACTCATCTTACATAACTCATATAAATTTATCTCGTCTTTCGATCTTTTTATTTTGGTTTGTGAGGTTTTTTGACCTAAAATCCTACCCATATTTTTACGAATAATAATGTTACATTCGTCACAATTTTTTCTATAATTACACCATTTACTATATGGTATATGTTCACCACATTTCATACATTTTTTAGGATTTAAATCATATTTCTCCTTTTTTTTACTTTTTAATGATTTACTTATTTTATTTTTTGTTTCTTGACTTCTTTTACCTCTAATTACATTATTATAACTTGCAGCACATGTATGGTTACAAAATTTTTGTTTATTAGACATTAAAGATTTAAATTCTATACCACAATTTTTACAATTAACCTTTTCATAATAATTGTTTTCAGAATACTTTCTATATGTCTCACCCAATTTTAATAATTTAGCTTTAATAGAAGATCTACTTCTTTTCATTATAACACCTATTTCATCATAGGTGTTACCTTGACGAATTAATTCAATCAATGTTTCAATATCTTTTTTATACCATTTCATAGTAATAAATATCATTATATATCGATAAAAATTATCGAACTTTAGATGATTATTTTAATTAATGATTAAATAAGTTATTAAAATAATATTATATATATATATATATACTTATTCATACCTACGGCTTGTTGTGTGGAAGATGAGAATCGAACTCATATAATTGGTTTTTCAGACCAACACCTTGACCAACTTGGTAACTTCCACAAAATATAATATGTCAAATAACTTCTTCGGTTATCCCGACAGGGTTCGAACCTGTACTATGCTAGAGTCAAAATCTAGTGCCATGCCAATTAGGCGACGGGATAATATAAAATAAAAAAACCCGAGAGTTTTTCTCGGGTTCTTCTAAATTTGTTAATATATTAAATGATTAACTTAGACATAAGAACCCGAGTTCAGTTTGTGTAAACTGAAATAACACCGTTAGTGTCATCACGAATAATATGTTTGTTAAAGTCTTCATTTGTTTAATTCTGTTACTGTTAATAAATATGATACAAAGATAGTAAAAGTTTATTACTTGTCAAGTTTTTTTTAAAATAAATATTTTTCTTTGTTTAATATTCTTTGTATTTGTTCTTTTTTAAATTTATTCCTTACTATACCTTTAAATTGGTTTTTTTTAGGGAATTTCACAATTCTATAAGCCTCTTCATAAGTCATACAATCCATGTTTTTACGGATGGTATCTTCACTTAAAATATTGTATTCTCTTTTTGATATGTAGATTTTTCTATTTTCAGGATCGTCATCATCTAATATAATATTATGTGTTTGACCAAATATTGATCTTAATTTATCAACAAAAATGTCGTTATTATACATAGATTTGGTACCTTCACTTCTACCACTAAATTTTATAAGTTTTGGGTTTATTGTTCTAATAAAATCATCTATTATTTTTATAGATGTTGTTGTGGCTTTAACCCAAGACCAATCGTTTTTTAATTCTACATCCATTTCCATGTCGAATTTCCATGAAAATTCATAAAAATAATCAATCAAATCCCCAAAATACCTTTTCGGTATATTATCATCCACAGTTTCTAATCTGAAATTATATATGGCCTTAACATTGTCTTCATAACCAATGTAGGTGAAATCATCTAATTTAGAAATATTTTTCAATGGTCTTGTAAATGTTTCTTTTAAATTAAATTCATTAATTATTTCTTCTTTTATGATTTTTTTAATTAAGTTTCTCATAATCTATGTTTCATATAAATATTTATCCATGAAATTTTAAAAATTTCTTATATCCCTTCTACTTCTACGTTTCGGTGGTAAAAATTTATGTGGTTTTAAATACATATTAATGAATATAGATTCCCAAGTATCGTTTGTGTACCAACCTTCCTCATTAGGTAAAGTTCTATAATTATAATCTAGGTAATTCATTAACCCATCAGGTAGTTCCAATGATTGTACCCCTACTAAATCCATACCTAATGTTCTTGCAGATACTTGTCTAATTAAAGGTAACTGTATATTATCAAAATCATTTACAGGTCTGTTATTAATTAAACCTCTGTTAACATCAAATAAATTATCCCAACCACGTACACGTAAATCGTTTAATATTTGTGTATCAATTTCTTGTCTAAGATTTTCCGTCAATAAAGCTGTTAATTCAGCTTCAGCATCTATATTGTGGAAAGCCTGTAAATCTTGAGCGAGTTCTGGTGTCCATATAGCTCTTATAGCCCTAGTTTCACCAACTACAATACGAGATTGAACACAACTCCATTTAAATGATGGATTGATAAAAGAAAATATTGGTAAAGATTTGGTTATCATTAAAATAGTACCGTACCGTTGACCATTGGCATTGGGTTATTATATGTTATCGTAGAATAATACCTACTATCAATCATTGTTGTTGAATATCTTGTTGGTATTCGGTTTGGTACAAAATCAAATATAATTCTCGGTACAACCTCAATCATTGACAATGAATAAAATGGTTTACCACTTATGAAATCATGTCTTCTTATAAATTTATGGATATTCATATATTAATAAATATCACTCGACCAATACAGAAAGTGTACATTTGGGGCACGGATAGTCAATATTGAAGCGTTTATCTTTTACAATTTTAGTACCAGCACAACAATCATATTGTTTTGTATCGTCTTTTTTAGGATATGAAAGTTGTTCGTATAGACATTTTAGGTTTTCGTCTATGATGTAGGCATATCTGTGTTTTTGTGTTCTATTAATCCATACACCGTTTTTATCTTTTGTGGGTCCTCTTGGATTGACTTTCCATTCGCCTTTATCGTTCAAATGAAAGAAGTCTGATTTTTTATCTGTTAGACCGTAGTATTTGAAATTACATACTTGGTATATACTACCATTGTGTCTACTGTCATCTGCTAATGTTATAACAGCTCTAACCCCTTCTTTCTTAAGAAGTTTTATACTGTTACCCAATAAATAAGATGTTGCGTTGGTTCCGTTTAAGTATGGTTTAACACATAGTCTACTAAGTTCTAATACTGTTTGGTCTGTATTAGGTAATCCGAACCAACCTTTTAAAGCCACATTACCTTGTGGGTTTGAGAAGGCGGTAATCCCTAATAATTCATCGGTTTCTTTATGGTATAAACCAAAGGAAAACTTAGCAAAGAACTTAGCATCACCCAAATAATGGTAAACCCTAACAAATTCATAAGCAACTTTTTTATCTATTTGTTTGATGATAAAAATTGAATTTGCCTTAATTTCTCTGTTTATAAACTTACGTATATCCTCACTATTTTCCATAGTTAAAATATAAAGAATAAAAACAACAACGTAAACATAATTATTCTATTCTCTTTTCAATACTACCATCACTATAATGATAGAGTTTAATACCTGGACTCCATTCATTTATGTCTTGACCTAATACATTTGTAATTCTAACAACCTTAAGTGATTTGTAAGGGTCTCTATTAATTACAATTATATCTGAATAGGTACGTGTACCATCATAATCTGTTTGTATAAGTCTGTAATATATTAACCCTGTATTTAGTTCAAAATCACGTGTCGAGTATTCTTGAATTACATTAGAATTACCCATACCATCAATTTGTTGTATTTCTTGAAATCTAATTCCATCTAAACTTCTTTCAAGTGTGAAATGGTCATTATTTATTTCTGTGGCGGTTTTCCACCTTAATAAATTATAATGTTCAAATCCTTTACCGGAAAAATGAATTAGTTCTACTGGTAGTGATGAACAAGAACCTCCTTCTACACCACTTAATACGTAATTACCAGTACTTAATGTACTTGTAACTGTGTAATATCCGACAGATATAAAATAATTAACACCTAATGATGAACACCACGTAACGGAAGGATCTAACACACCACCTGAAGTACAATTTGGATCATCATCACTACATACAACTTCAACCATACTATTTAATGAAGAACAATCACCTGTATAAACTCTTATTTCAGAATCAAAATTAGTAGAGGCGTTACATGTATTAAAAGTCATATCATTACCCGTACCAACTACTCTATACCATAAGTTATTTGATTGAGTAATATAATCGTCACAGGGTGATGCGACATTCGGAACATCTGTACTTGAACCTATCGTTGTTACAACTCCACTATTATATGGTAATGTAACAAGAGTTGCATTCTCACACAAATCGTTATTGAATAAAGGACCGCTATATGACCATATAAATGTTAATCCTGAAACAGGAAAACAAGAACCATTAGATGTAAACCTAACTGTATGTGCGTTTGTAGTGGCGTTAGTCGTCCCATTAGGTGCGCCCCAATTAGGAGATGCATCGGGTACTGAATTAGTTAATCGTCTGGCTATGTAATCAGCATTGGTAAGACCTCGTATTCCAACTTGTGGTTGATAAGTGGTACTGTTGGCTATGGTTGTCATATTACCATATACCATTCTAATCTGATTATTTGTTTTGTTTATTCTAATTTGAAATGAAAATCTTTCCGTACCACTTTGTAGATATCTCGCACAATTCTGCCATTGAAATACAACTTCAGTCCCCACATCTTGCCATCTTCTTTCATAAACTTGTGTAGCTAATGCAGTACTACGTAAATCCATTCCCATAACTGATATTATACCAGCCGCATCTTGACCTGATTGTAATGGACCCGTAGTACCAAAACCAGATGTCGGTGTAACTGGATTACACCATAGTGAACCATCCGCAGTCATATTTACATTTGTAATGATAATACCATTTACGACAAATCTTGATGTGGTAGGAAGAACGATATTATTACCGTCAGTATCATATGTTATAGCACCGGCAGTTGTGGTAACTAATTGAGTACCACCTGTTATGGCCGTATAAGTACCAACCGTTTCAGAAAATGTATACCATGTAGATACTTGTGACTTAACCGAATTGATTAAACTGAATAAAAAAAATAATATGGATAATTTTATTTTCACTGATACACCCTTTCATAATAAATATCTACATTTTAATACGTAATGTATTATTTTTTGTTACCTACAATTAAAATATAACCAATAAAAAACAAACAGTAAATTAGTATCAATAGTTTGTTAAAAAATTTAAACCATTATAAGCGATAGAAAGTCTGAAGGTGTAAAAGATTTTAATTTAGGAAATTTTTTGGTAAATTTGGATTTTTCACCTTGATAGTCACTATAACAAGGATTCCATCCTGTCCTACTTATTTTTATTCCATCATATTCGACTAATATTTGAAATGGTTTTTTTTCTCTGAGATAACCATCAATGTTGGGGTTGTTAAAGATGTTAATATCCATTCTTGAAGTTAAATCATCAACTATTTTTTCACCATAAAATTCGTAAAATTTTTTTTTAAACAAATTGGGATCAACCATATCTTTACACATATCTATAATATAATTATCCCCTCTTTTTATAAATAAATCATCAGAACTTATAATATTTTCGGCCCAACCAAAATCTTCTTCGTTTTCTTTTAATATCTTTTTAATTAAATTTTTCATTATATGTCTAAAATATAATTATTAATGTAATAACCCAACTCGTCAAAACTTATTTTATATTTATAATTTTTATATTTGGTTTGTGTATCATAAAAAACGGTTATAGTTAGAATTAAATTCATGTCTTCACCATTTATATCACTAACAATAAAAACATAATCTAAATTATCTTTTTTAATTGTTTTATACCATTTATTATTTTCTTTTTTAAAACCTAATTTTTTTAATGAAGATGTAAAATTATTTAATGTCTGTATCGTATCATCATTATTTAATATATCAATTAATTTATCCAAATAATCGGCCATAATATCGTTAATTTGATCCTCAGAACCACTTAAATCAAAAGTACCATAATAAAAATCATCCCAATTTATATCAAAAACGTAACTGTATTTTTTCACAATATCAGTTAAATTTTCATCCTTATTTTGCTCTAAAGCTTCTAAAACCAATTCTTTTGGTATTTTTATTAAAATGTAGTCTTCTTTCCAACCTCCAACATGTTCAAATTTAGCGACAGTCTTTGACATTAAATCTTCAAACTCCAAATTTATTTGTTGATTTCGATTTTTTTCTAAAGCTCTTGATAGTTCATAAACAACATCTGAGGCCATTCCTTCTACCGGTAAGATACCATTAAAATTTTCAAAAACATCATATAGATTATTTTTTAAATCATTTTCACTTACATCTTCATTTAATACACTTAAACAATCAGCTAGTTTATATCTATTTTCTTCATTAATCATATAATAAATATAATTAAACTCCTCATCATCCAACTCATAATCAACATAATAACTGTCATATCCCATACTTCCATATCTGATAAGTCTATCCAACATCCAATTGTCTTCACCAAATTTATTCAACCACCAACTATAATTTAGTTTAAAAACAAAACTATCTTTTGTTACGGTAATTTTACAGTTGTTATCAACATTAACTTCATCATCAAAACAAATATCAGAATTTTCAAAATATTTACCCAAATTTAAATCACCTGAGATGGATTCTTCAGCCCAACCAAAATCTTCTTCTTGTTCGTTTATATTATTACTCATATTGTTATTACCCATAAATCGCCAATATTGTTTATCTACCAACTCTAAAGCTCTTTCATATTCAATAACCTCATCTTGCGTGGAACGACATTTGGATTTAATATAGTCTTTTGGGTTATATGTGACATTTACAGGTTCACAATATTTGTAATTTAAATGAAGTTTACCGCCTTCTTCAAAAATATCTGTAACATAAAAAATATATCTTACTACATTTGGTCTATAATTTATAGGTTGCATGTCATAACCGTAATTATAATCTACTATATAAAAAACATCACCTATTTTTATAGATATATCTATAATATCATCCATCCATCCAAAATCTTCTTCTTGTTCGTCTAGTTGTGTAAAAAATTCATCAGTATTTACATCATCTATTATATCATAATCTATATAGTAGTCATTAACCCAATAACATTTATCCTTTTTACATTCACCATTCTTTTCGTATAAATCGTGGCCACCAACCATATCTTCTGACATTATATAAGCACCCCAACCATAATGTTCTTCACACATACCGTCATATAAATTAACATCCCAATCTGTGGTTATAACTTTACAAACTTTACCGATAAGTGGGTTTAGAACACTAAGAGCATCTGGATCACAATCTTCTAGATTTTGATTAACTTTTGTGATGATGAACAAGTCACCTTCTTCCAATTGCCTTAATCTATCCATTTGAAAGATGTCTTCTTTTAATATTTTCTTGATTAAATGTCTCATATTTCAATCGATAACATATTTTATATAATTTGATATGAATTCGTCTGAAACAAATAGTCCATTAATTGTTAAGTTAGCCCTTAATTCGTTATTTAAAACCTCTCTAATAACAAAATCCTTATCATTGTGTTTAATGTTTAACTCCTTAATTAGTTCTAATATTTTATCTATTTTTTCTCTTTCATAAGTTTCCATATTTCACCTACTAAATGTCTCACACTTATAAATATTCTTTAAAACAAAAAAGGTGGGTAATTCCCACCTTTAATATTAACACATTAATAGTTCTAATTTACCTTTCATGAATTGTTTAAGACTTGTAGACTTATCACTTTCATGATCGATAACCAAATCCATTTTTTGGTTGTAGGTACGTTTCTTTTCAGAACCCCTATTACCACTACCGATTTGACCCTTTCTTTCTTTAGAAACTTTATCCATATGGTTTTGTTGGTATAAATCATTTAGACGTTGTTTTATTTCGTTTAAAGCCTCGTCCTTATTCTTATGTTGACTTCTACCATCTCTAACCACTTTTATCCCTGTTGGTATATGGGTTATAACCACACAAGAATCTGTTGTGTTCTTATGTTGACCACCATTACCTGTACCACGAGTTGTTTCAATACGTAATTCATCCATATTGATGTCTATCTCCTGATAATTTTGGGAATCTAATAAAGCTACTGTAATTGTACTTGTATGTACTCTACCACGTTTTTCAGTGGGTGGAATTCTTTGCCATCTATGACAACCAACTTCGTTTTGGAAGTATTTCTTAACCCCTTTACCTGTCAGCTAAATACTAACAAGTCCGTCTCTTCAATGTTCGGACTCTACGGTAAAACCTTTATTCTTGGCTGCTTTCAGATAGACTGCAGCCATGTCCTCCACAAGGAGTTTCGAATCTTCACCACCCTCAGCGGCTCGAATTTCTAATGTTACTTTTTCCATGACTGTTTGTTTTTATTAACCACAAATATAGTGTATAAAAAATTAAAATCAAACTATTTCTTTCTACCCCAAGTATAATGTATTACATTACCGTCAACATACTCCTTCCAATGTTTTTTCCATGGGCCTGATAACAACAAAGTACAACAACCATTACTGTTTGCTATACGATGATAAGAATCCCTAGGGAAATATTTTACCACTTGTGTTCTACGTTCTGTATGATAGGAACCATTAGATTCATCATCTAATATATGTTCATCATATTGACCAAATAGTTTAAATGATAGGGCATTAAAAGCGTGAGTATGAAACCTATCTTGTGAATCATCACACTTATGAAAATAAAAAATTATTATTGAAAACAACCACTTAAACTCAAAAATTACAAATTGTGAAACCTCCTGTTTACCAAATTTGAATCGGTTGTACTTGAGAAATGAAAAATATTCCGTCTTTACCACGGAATATAATAATAATATAATATCACTATAAAATAAATAGGGGGACATTAAGTCCCCCATATTTTTTAAGATTGTACTACTTGTTCAGTAACTTCAACCTCAGATGTAACCTTGTCGTTAGACTCAATTTCATCCCAAGTCTTGATTACCTCACTAGCGTATAAGGCTTCCTTACCAGTCCAACCCCCAAGTACTGAACCCCTGTAAAGGTTTTCAGGTACAACAGAGTTGTTGTATCCAGCCACTTGGACTGTGAATACGTTAACCTTTGGGTTAACCTTCTTACGGTATTCTTGTACCATTTTAAGTACGTCTACATAACTTCCACCTCTAGAGTGAACGTCACCACGGCTTACACTTGTACCGTAAAGACCACCGTGTCCTGCCTGCATGTCACTATAAATAAAGATAGTATCATAGTGAGTTTTAGTGTCGATTGCTTCACGTAAGAATAACCAAATACCGTGTTCACAAGATTGTCCTTGAGACTTACCTCTCTTACAAGTTTCTTCCAACTGAGTAATAATACCGTCTCTTTTAGAAACAGGTTTTAAACTCAATCTTTCACCAAAGACACCGACATATCCTTCATCAGAACATAAAGCTGTGATGATAGATGATAAGTTAGCAATTTCAGCAATATGGGTTGTACCATACTCAGAGGTCATTGTACCCCAAGCTGAACCAGAGTTATCTGATAAACAAGCCACCTTACCCTTTAACTTAGGGAAGTTTTCGATAGAGATGTCAAGACACTCTTGTAAAGCGTCAAGTATCATACCCTTGTGGTTTATAGAAACCTTATCGATTTCCTTGTAAGCTGTGTAGTAACGGAATGGGAATTGCTTACCAAACTTAACACCTGCCTTAAGGTCAGTTAAAACCTTCTTAGCCACTTCAGTATCATTCACCTCAGTGAAAATACCCCTTAAGTTCCTAAGTAAAGCCATGTGTGAAACCTTAATTGTGTTAAGAATTTCCTTCCAAGTCTTACCTTGAGACCTAAGTGATTCCCAAGTTGTTTCAGTTTCAGAAACAGCCACGTCACCAGTCTTCATTAACTCATCGATAACTTCAGAGTGTGCGTGAGAAATACGAACCAAGTCAATTAATGACTTTGACTTATATTTCTTGATTTGGTACTTGGTGAAAGACGCCAACTTCTCAGCCCATGTCCTCTTAACGATAGATGGTAAACCATTCTTAGAACCGTTTAAGAACATGTAGTAATCAAATTGGTTGGTGATGTCATCAGGACGACCAACAATGTCCAAACCGTATTGTTTCATCAAACCTGGGTTTGCTTCGTTAAATTCAACCCTCTTTGGGTGTTGAGACGCTCTAATGAAGATAACCGCTGGGTTTAACCTCATGAAGTGTTCGTGACGAAGAGTCTTAGCTAACTCAAGGGTTGCCTTGAAGTCATAGTCTAAAGCCTCGTCGATAGCCTTAGTGAAAACATCAGTAGTTGTATCACTTGGGTCTTTGTACAAACCTAACACGTCATACGTCTTTAACGTAGATAAGTTAGATGGTTTGTCGTGAGAACCTCTGTAATAAGATGGTTCACCAAAGATAGATGATGCTGCCACGATACGTAATGTATCCAATGGGTTTAAGGTATAAGAAATACCACCGTCAAAATTTTCCACTGCTTTTGATTTGAACTTTGTCATAACTTAAAATTTAATATTGTTTAATAAAATAAAAAAAGTCCCCACAATTTTACTCGTAGGGACTGTAAGGTCTCACAATTAACTCTTACAGTTAACGTGGACAAATAAAGTACCTATTGAGTATTTTAGATGAAAGTGTTTTTCGTTTTCAATAATAATGATGTAACTTTCTTCACCGCTTCAATAGAATATTTTTAAATACTAGATAACTTGATATCTGAGAATGTTTCAGAATAATGGTTACTTTTCGTGTTCCCCATCTCGGGGAAGACCAGGAGTGACCCTGACTAGGTTTTACAGACACTAATAAACTCGGGGGTTTTAAAGTCCCTTCCTAACTTGTTAGATTTTAGAGTTGCTAACAAACTCCCATTGTTTTTTTAAGTTTAACAGGACGATAACTTAATACCCATCTTTTAATTAAACCTTGGACAATACTTAGGTAAAATGTCCTTTTTCTGAATCATAGTTGTTTGATGTAATCATTCCAACCGCTTCAAATATTCAAGTATCAGTATTTTAAAGAACTATATCGTTTTTGTTTGTTAATACTAGTGATAAAAACCTCTTCTGTCAATACGCTTTATAAATTTTTTATCACTTTTTTTGTGATTCCGACAGGGATCGAACCTGTAACTTACTACTTAGAAGGTAGTTACTCTATCCTATTGAGTTACGGAACCATTTGTACTCCCGACGGATCTTGAAACCGTATTTCATCTGTGAAAGAGATGTGTCCTTGCCTTTAGACGACGGGAGCTTGTTTATCAAAGAACTTTTACAAAAGTATAAATTTTTTATTTATTGGCCAAAATAAAAAACCCCGACTCTTAATCGGGGTTTATATCTTGATATATAGAGACATGACTATATACGACATCCACTCCGACTGTTAGTCAGATAACGTTCTCTCTCCTCTCTGTGAGTTAAAACAATGTATGTTGTCGCCTTTGTCATGGTGAGTTTACTATATAATTTTTTGTGTTTAATAAATATGATACAAATATACAAAAGTTTATTTAAATGTCAAATTATTTTTTTTAATTTAGGTAGTAACCCAATTATTTTTTCTTCCCACCTTTTTGCCATCTCTTCTTGTGAAATTAAATCACTATTAATTTTATAATTTTCCATCATTTCACTATTTTTTCTTGTTCACCATTTATTAATAAAGAAGATAATCTTAATGCCTTTCTTCTAAAATCTTCACCTTTTTTATGGAATATTTTTTCAAAAAATTTAAAAAATTTAATTGGGTTTTCTTTGGCCGATTGTGGTACCTTGTCCATTAATTTTCCCTTATATATGTGACCTAATTTATTTGTCATTTCTATGTTTAAATCCTGTAATGTTCGGTCCCAATTATCTATTAAAGATTTAATTTCATCGTCACTAAAATTATTAATATAGTTTTCAGCATTAAAAGATTGTAATTTTTTAATCTTATCCCATATAGAACTTTTTTGTAAAACATTCATAAATTCCTCTTGGTTTTTAATGTCATTGTTTTTAATAAAAGAATATAATTCTACTATTCTGGCATTTATTTCATAGGATAATGATAGATATATCAAATACAAAAATTTTCCCCAATAAGGGTTATCGGATTTTTTAGCCGTTTCAGAAGCGACATTTAAAAAAGTTTCACGACCTTTTAGAGGATCACCTGTTCCAAGAAATCTTTTATATGTTTCATAAGCATGTGTCAACTCATGACCAATAACAGGTTTTAACATTTTTCTAAACTGATCCGTATCAAAATTCTCAATCCATGAAAATGGTACCATAACTTCAAAATTAAAACTTTGTCCAAGAAAAACAAAATTGTCACCACCCATTTTAGACAGTTTTATTGTATTTGGATCCCAAATATGATAGGCATGAATCGATTTTGTATAATCACCACTAATTTCACTTTCATATAATTCATCAGGTACAAATGTTACCATCAAACCAATTGTTGGTTTGTATAATGGAAATTCTTTATATGTTGGATTTTTTATTAATTGCCCTAAGTCTGAATAACCACCTATTTTTTGTACCCAATCCATCACTGTTTTACCATCCATGGTTTTATAACCACGATTTGCTAAATCCTCAACAATTTCTTCAGGGTTATTTGGATTTTTATAGGTTACTTCAGCTTCTTCCATCTCATCTGATTGTGAAATTGATTTGGCCATACCAGCTAATATAATACTAAAATAATCAACCCAAAAATTTAAAGCTTTGGGTACACCCATGATTTCTTTAAGTAACTCTTTCTTTTTCATATTTTATAAATATCACGAAAAATTGATTGAGCTCCTAAGTTCTTGTAACAATTCTTTTTCTCTATCTGTTATATTTTTTGGTACTTTTGGTGTTAATTTAACATATAAGTCTCCTGTAATACCTGTATCCTCGTCAATTAAACCCTGGCCTTTTAATCTTATGACTTTGTTACTTTCACAATATTCAGGTATATTAACTTTAAACTTACCACTAAAACTTTCTATTTCAATTTCTTTACCTAATATCATATCAACAAAAGGTAATTCTTCTGTTTTATGTAAATTTAAACCTTCCAATTGGAATTTTGGGTGGGGTTGTATATTAAAATTGACAACTACGTCGCCCCTTTCCAAGTTAGGACCTTCAGCCCCCAAACCTTGTATAATTAATCTACCACCTTCGGTTAGTCCTTTGGGTATTTTTAAATCAAAACTTTCTATATGGTTTATAATGCCAGCACCGTGACATGTACCACAAGTATCAACCCTCATTTGTCCAGAACCACCACAATGACTACACATTATCATTGTTTGCATACCCATAGCTTGGTGGTATTCTATTTTACCACCTCTTCCATTACAATGTGTACATGTTGTGGTGTTACCACCATTACCCTGACATGTTTTACAAGTTTTATTAACATTAAATTTTATATTTTTGTTAACACCGTGAAAAATATCTTCTAATGTTACATTAACCAGTATACTAATGGGTCTAGATTTCATTCTAAACCCAGCAAAAGGGTTATTAAAAGGATTATTAAATGGGTTACCACCAAAACCACCTTTATTAGGTATTTCTTCTCTTGGTGGTTGTTTTTTACCTATTAAAATTTCATAGGCTTCATTTATTTCTTGTATCTTGGTTGTGGCATCTTCGGATGGGTTTCTATCAGGATGATACTCCAAACTCTTCTTTTTCCACGCCTTTTTAATTTCTTCTTTAGAGGCTCCGGGTTTAATGCCTAATATTTCGTAATATTTATTCATTTTAATTGTGTGGAATATATTTATATAATATATGTATCAAATTGTTCTAGTTGAAAATAAGAAAAAAATCAAAGTTCTCCATTCATATAGTAGGGAACACGATGCTAATTATAGGTTTGAAAAACTTAAATCTCAAGAGGTAATTTTTCCTAAAATAAAGGTTTATAAAAATAAAAAATTAGTTGATGTTGTTTATGAAATACTTTTATTAAAGAAAAGAGAAGAAGGTGATGTTAATAGAGTTATTAAAAACGAATTGGGTAAATTTGTTGAAGAAACTGTTGATGATGAGGATTGGGTTATAATGGATACTTCATATTTCCATATTGAAGAAAGTTTTAATGTTAGTGATGCTAATCGTAAATTAACAGCAAAAGAAATTATTGAGCATGTTGTTATTTCAAACAAACAAAAAAAAGCACCTAAACAGGTATTAATGTTAAACAATAAAATTGTAATTGAAGGTTTAGATTTATATATGGTTACATGTAAAAATATTGATGAAACTATAAGATTATATAATAAAATTAGAACTTATTGTTTTGATAACAAAATAGGTGATATTATATTTTTCGGTTCAGTACCAAAAGAAAACAGAAAAGTGTGGTATAAAAAAATCCACGATAGAACTGGTATTGGTTATAATAGATTGTACCGTTCTAATTCAAGATAATAGTTCTAGCTAGAGAACGTCTTAACACAATATCAAATTGTTCTTTTGATAAATTAGGTACACCATTTTTAACCCAATTATTAGTTGCTATGTTGGTTAATTCTTCCATAACGATATCAGTGTTTACCGTATTCTCAAAAGGTTCCAATTTAGATTTCATCAAGTTAAGATAAGTAATTAAATTATCCATATTATATAAATATCTTTTTGATGTTTGGTCTAATAAAAGATATATCTGTTTTAACCAAATAGATTGTATCGTCAGACTCCATAATACCGTCAACTGTGTTAAGTATAACATATAGTTTGTATACTTTGTGGTATGTTTCATGACCTTCTTGTATAAAATTTTCTAACTCCTTTGATGGTTGATTTATGTTTTTATTAAAAACCATCTCATACAAGGATTTGTAAAACAAAATCCAAGACATGTTTAAACTATAATGATGGACCCAAGGTTTATCAGTTAAATTTAATTTATTTTTAACATCAACACTATTATTTAACCACTCAATCTTTTTTTCTTCACTATATAAAGATCTAACAATTTGTTCTATTTCTTCTTTAGGTTTTTTTGTTAATTTTTCTTTAACGTATTTTCTATTATATGAAAGTATTATATTTTTAACACTTTCAATAAAAGACTGTAGTAAATGTTTAGGTATTTCCATAACCTAACAATAATGAAAATAAAATTAGGTCTGAATGATATTTTTTAAAAATGATTTACGATGATGTTCAGTATATCCAATATCTTTTATTTTTTGAATATGGGCCGATGAACCGTAACCTTTATTACCACACCAATCATATTGTGGGTGACTAAGGTGTAGTTTTTTCATATACTCATCCCTAGATACTTTAGCTAAAATTGAAGCTGCCGCTATTGAGTAATAGGTGTTATCACCTTTGATGATACAATCATGTTCCACCTCTTTAAATGGTTTAAAATAATTACCGTCAACTAATATATGGTTATATTCACCTTCTAGTTCTGTGAGACACTGATGCATACCCTTCATTGTTGCCTGAAGTATGTTTAAATCGTCGATATCTTCAGGACCTATAAAAGATACTGACCAAGATATTGCCTCTCGTTTAATCAACTCGAATGCCTCTTTTCTTTTTTTTTCTGATAATTTTTTAGAGTCTTTGACAATATCTGATTGAAAGTCTTTTGGTAATATGACTCCTGCTACAACAACTGGACCTGCTAAAGAACCTCTACCAGCCTCATCGAGGCCTATAAAAATTTTTGTATCATCTAGATGTGGTGGTAAATTAATTAAGTTACCCATTATTTTATAAATTTAAAAGTTATACCGTACAATTCTAACTCAAATTCATCATATAGTACATCTGTGGGTAACTTTTTTTGTTTTAAAATTTCTTTTTGTAAATTATCATGATTAATACTATCTAATTTGTAAGTAATACCGAAAGGTAAAGGAAATTTACCGGCTTTAACTTCTTCCATTTCTTTTAAAGATGTGGCAAAATCAACAAACTCTTTTAAGGAGTTGGTTTTAAATAGTACTGCGTTTTTCATTTTAAAAACATTCTTCTTAATTTACCCCAAAAACTTAATTTTTTTTGTGGTTTACTTGGTTCGGCTATTATTTCATCACCTAACCCACCAACAATCTCTCTAATAAAATTTTCTTTTTTTATTTGAGTGGCGACAATGTCTTGTAACATTTTACGTTCTTCATTTTTAACCAAATCTCTACTCATTTTATTAAATTTTTAAAATTCTTAACAAAAACTTCTCTTAGATTAATTAATGGTTTTATTAAATTAAAACTATCTTCCCATTTAGGGTGCATTGGTGAAGGTAATGTTTTCTCAGTAAACCAACCATAATCATCATTTTCGTCTAATTTTAAGTTTGGTATTTCAAATTCTTTATCTGTTATACCAACCATAACATGGTGTGAACCAACCATACCAACTTCTTCTATACCATTTAAAATATTGGAGTTTATACCAATCTCCTCTAAGATTTCCCTCTTAATGGTTTCTTTTGGTGTTTCACCTTCTTCCATTTTACCAGCTAATGTAGACCAAGCTACAGGTTTGTTAACACGATGTAATAGTAAAAATCTATTAGTTTTTTTGGCTAATATTAATATACCCACTGATTTTTTTCTTTTTTCCATACAAAGATAAATATACAAAAAATTTATCTACATTACTTCTCCACATTAAAATGTCTTTCTATAGCCTCTTGTGTTGTATGCATAAACCAAACAGCACCAGAGGTTAAGCAACCGTCTAAGAATGTTGCCACAAGTTCTTTGGGGAACTGAAATAAACCAAAGAATGAAACACCTTGGGTAACAACACCATAATCTATTGATGGTGACCAAATAAGATATGAACCCATAAACCCAACCCAAGTTGGTAAACAAATGAAACAAGTAAATAAAGACCCAAAAAAATCAGGACTAATCGAGTTCCACAAATCTCTCCACCATCTGAATATAGAACCAAAAATCAAAATGTTACAGATTCCGTAAGCAATAAATAAAAATAACAATAATTTCATATTAACAATTTTTTAACTATATTTATATTTGTATTAAATATTAATGAAATGATAGAAAAAAGAAAGCTTTGCGTGTTTGATTTCGATGGAACACTTGTAAATACAGCAATTGCGTCACCAGAAAATAAAGAAAAATGGTCTAAACATTATGGTAAACCTTGGCCATACATTGGGTGGTGGGGACGTGAAGAAAGTTTAGATAGAAAGGTTTGGGATATGAACCCAATACCTGAGGTTAAAAAAGATTATGACACCGTTAAATCTGATCCATCTAATTTAGTTGTTATGTTAACTGGTAGGGTTAATAAAATATCTAACTTGGTTAAAACAATATTAAATGATTTAGGGTTTAGTTTTGATTATTATTTATTTAATCGTGGTGGTAATACTTTAAACGAAAAAATAAACCATTTAAATGATTTATTGGATAAATTCCCTAATATTCGGGAGGTTGAATTGTGGGATGATCGTTTAGAACATTTTTCAAGTTTTAAAGATTGGGGTAAAAAACTTAAAGACACGGGTCGCATTGATAGTTTTTACCTTAATGAAATTAAATCGGACCAATGGGATGAATTTGTGGAGAAATAAAAAACCCTCTTATTGAGGGTTGTTGTGTGTTAGTACATCTAATATTTTCTTGTCTTCTAAAGTTTCATATAAACTTCTGACTTCGGTTGATTTTATGTCATAGGATTCCAATACACCATTTTTAATTAAAACATTAAACCAGTTTTGGATTTTGGCATTGGCTTGTTCATCGTCCAAAGCACTAAATTCTTTGATTCCAGTAACTTCTGTATCGGTATCAAATTCTTCAACCTTTTTACCTGTCAATACATAATCATATTTTACTGTATAAAATATTAAATCATTTAAAGACCCAATTCTATTTTTAAGGTTTATAGTTTCGTTAAACTTTTTCGGTAACGCCATCTGTTTTAATGTTTTCTTCTTTTTTATGTTGTGGTTTGACATTTAAAGTAACATCAACATCGGAACTAAATTTTAAATTTTTTAACTCATCTAAAGGTTTGTTTTCAAACATTCTTTTTAATTCTTCTACTTTACTTTTTAAGAGAGCCTGTTTTTGTTCTATTTCAATATTTACGTTGATGATATTTTCTAAACTGTCGATTAAACTATCAATTGTATTTTCAGACCAAAACATATATCCAACATAACCTTTATGTTCTTCAGGTTCTTTACCAGAAGATTTGTATTGTATGCCTTCAGGTATTATGCCATCAACCTTCCATGTATTTTTAATAATACATTCGACAATTGAGTATTTATCAGCTATTTTTATACCTCTTAAATAAGGTTGTAATTCGTTAAAACGTTCTTGTATCATGTTAAAATTTATGTACTTCTAATTTTTGATTTGCCATTGTTAAAGGTTTATATGGTTCTAAAATCGTATCTAAAGGAATCCTAATCGTATGATTTTCAGGATAACCTTCAAAATTTAATTCATAGTAACCTTTACCTTTACAACGACATCTTGGGTTGACTTTGTTAACTACCGTGGCAACTTGTCTGTCGTATAAAACTTTATCCCCTACTTTCATATTTCTATTGTTGTAAAAATTGTTGTTAATAAATAAGCAACAGATAATCCTAAAAATATAAGCTCACTTTTGGTGAGCTCATATTTATTAGGTAAATCCGTATCTCTCAGTTGCATAAAAATCTTCCACCCATGTCTAATGACATTTAATAGTGAAAGAAAAAAAAGAATAAATAAAACTTTATTTATGAGAGAAGTTATCATATTAAGCAGCTTTTTCTTTTTTGGCCCCACTGATTTCAGAACGAATATCTTTGGCAAGATTTCTGATTTCTTGTAGAGCTTTTCTAGCACGTGTGCCAGCAGCTTTGTTTCCTTTTTCAGCAAATTTTGTGTAATCAGTTTCAAATTCTGAAACCAAAGCTTTCATTGTTTCTAAACTAGTTGTTTTCATTTGTTTTTTATTTATTTTATTTATTATTATTCCTTTTCAGGATTTTGTGGTAACAATTGTTGTACTATAGTTTCCCACATTTGGATGTCATTTACAGTAGACCTTAACTTTGATACGTTATTTATTATTCTTTCCACGGATTCTTCTATGGAAATATTGTAAGAGTTGTTAATCAATTTTTCCAACTCAAGTTCAATCTCTATTTTTTTGGTGATGTATTTATTGGATATAACATCAGTAACTCTTTTATCCATGAAACATTATTTTTTATTAAATTTTAAGTGTTTTAATTAAAAACTAAATACTAATTAAGTAAAGATTTATCAAAAAGTTTATATAAATCTATGAAAGCCTCTAGCTCTGAACGTGTTTTGGTTTTTGAAAAGTTAAATATATCTAACCAAAACTCTAACAATTTATTTACATTTAAATCTGATTTATCATTTTCTGAATAAAAAGATTCTAAAAATAAGGTATAAAAATAATTGTATAATTCATTACTATCGAAAAATATTTCTTCTTTTTTAAACGAATTTACGGTTTTGTTCCAACACCAATCAAAATGTTCTTTAATTGATTTATTGTCCATCACTTCATCGCCCAAATAGGTTGAAATTATGGTTTGATATATTGTTTGTGTAAAATCTAAATATAAACCTGTTCTCTCAGGGGTTATATTATTAATCTTATACATTAAAGAAATATCTTCTTTATTCATAGGTTTTGAAATGTATTCTATAAAATCTATGGCCTGTGTTTTCCCTTTCATAATTTATAATATAAACCAATAGTTTTTAAATTAAATAGATTTTAAAATTGATTTATCATTTAATTGAGCCGGTTAAATTTTCATTTCCTTTATATGGTAAGTAAACTGTTTTACCTTCTTTCTTAACAGCTATGAGAACTTGTTTTCTATTTTTACCATCAGGTCTATAACTAAAATGAACCCAATCAGGATTTGATTTACTGCCGAATTCCCATATTAATTGATCGAAATCTAATTTATCCTTGATGTAATGAAACATGTCATTGTTGTTTTTAGTTGTAAATTTTTTTTGGAAGTAATCATCGTCCACATCGAAAGCCGCCCCATAACTAGAAGTTTTAGGATCTAATCCAACACAATGCTGTGATGTTTTACTACCCCCTATAGCTTTATTTAATTTATCACCACGGAACACACTGTTGATTTTGATAGGGCCACCAACCCACTCTCTTAATTTATCAAAAACATTAACGGCCGCGGCTTCAATTAGTTTCATTTGTTCTGGTGAAGGTGTGTTATCAATACCTTTTCTTGCTGCTGTATCACTATAAGTAACTTCTTTGAGTGTTACGTATTCTGAAATATAACCTGGTTTCATATAATTTTGTTTTTAAAATCTATTATTTTATATATAAATATTGTTAAGCATAAAAAACCCCTCACGAAGAGGGGTTAATTTTTATTATTTATCTTCTTTTATTTTTTTAAACATTCTTTTAAATGCGTCTTCACCAGATTCGGTAATGTTTTTCTTAGTGGATATAGAATTATTAGATTTAAAACCCCAAAGTTTCTTCATTTTTTCAATATCTTCTTTTACTAATGTACTGTTTTTATGGTTTGTAATGATTGCCTCACCGTTTTTATCATCACCTTCCCATATAAGTCTATACGTGTTTTCACCGTCAGTAATAGCAAAAGTTGTTTCATCTATTTTAATCCTAGATGGTACTTTATTTGCTAATTTTAAAACTTGTTCTTCTGATATTAACTTACCGTTAGCTTTAAAGATGTTCTTAGCATCAACACCTCTATATTCCACATTTTCTCCCATTGGTTGTGGTGATTTTTGTGCCTTTACAGGTCTTGTGTTATTTGCTTCTTTTTTATATTTTAAATCATTTGTTTTCTTAGCGTTCTTCATCATTTTCTCTGCCGTAGGATCATCAGATTTAATCCTTTCTTTATATTTGGCTTTAACCCCTTCTGAACCACCTTTTTCAGCAGCTAAATCGGCTGTAACTTCTAAACCAGAAACACCAACATCATAACCAGTTATCTCAAGTCTCTCATCTTCAACATTTGTATTAGTATCTACTTTAGGTGCATCAAACTTTTCTTTATCGTTTGGTGTTTGATAGTCTTTAACTTTTTTAGCCACTTCTTTATAATATGCTTGAGCGTCACTATCATTTGTTTTATTGGTTTTGTTTACCACTTTTAAACCATTAACTTCTTGAGTTGTGATATTACCACCTTTTTGGTCTTTTAAATTACCCATGGGACCAAATTGGTTTTTTTCCTCTTGTGATAATTCGGAATTTTTTTTAGTACCAAAAGCAAATTCCATTTCTTCAAAACCTTTTGTCTCCAATAATTTGTTAAGACCTTTCTTTATTAGTTTATTAATATTTGACATGTTTTTGTTTTTATTATAAATATGCTATTTATGTTAATAATCACCCAATTTTTCTTTAACCAAATTATAAACCTCTATAAAAGGTCTACCAATTTGTTTGGATATTTCATGTATGTTCTTTATTGTCTCGTTAGATAACTCTGTTTCTACATAAGTCCCTGGTTGACTAACTGAACTTGATATTTTTAAAGGTTTGTCTATAGCCCCTTGACTACAATAAGGGTATTTGGTACACTTCTTTTTTATCTGTACTATTTGACCATCAGGATTGTATTTAACCTTATTAGCTTCTGTAATTAAATCAGACATGTGGTATGACTTATTACCGTCTTTTGTTTTTACAACAACAAATGATTTCTTAATGTCAACAACTTCACCCGTACCACCACCGTATTCTTTTTTAATTTTTACCATATCACCTACTTCTATTTTATTTTCAGTAATAGGGTTTAAAACACCAGAATTATTAACTTTTTGAACTATTTTACCACCTTTCCATATTGGGTTTTTTCCTGCTCTCCATTGACCTTGTTTTGCCGCGAAAGCCGGCCCAACAGGAGGTCCATTAGGTCCCCAAACAGAACCAAATGTTGTTGTCTCTTCTATTGGTTCTTCCTCATCTTCTGTTCTTGGTGGTTTAAAATTATCTTTAATACTATCTAAACTCTTATCATTAACAATTTTATATTTAGATTCTATAAGTCTCATACCGACCATCTTTAATACATCTTCTTTTTTAAGATTTTTTTTCTTTTGAACTTTATCCCAATCTTTGGAGATGTCCAAATTGTCATCATCCCATGATGTTTTTATCTTAGCCAAAGGATCGATAATTTCACCTTCTTCCCATAAAGGGGTATCATTCCACTTCCATCCATCTTTATTTTTATCAGCCCAAGCTTCAGCACTAGTATCACTAATATCATCGTCGGGTGTATATGTCATTTCTTTTAATGGGCCAGGTTTGGCAACTGATTTACTTTTGGTTAAAGGTCCTGAACCCCAAGCATTACCAGTATAAGCCCCTGTGGATACACCTCCAGCAGTCGATGTCATATAATCAGTTTTATCCGATTTAAATTTTTTTAATAACTCTTTAAATTGATACTCTGTCATATCTTTAGTTACTGGTGTACCATAAACAGTTGTTGAATATTCAATAAAGTCTTTCATGATTTCTTTTAGGTTATTTCCGAGATTTTTAATCATCCCCTTGAGCCCATATTCTTTATAACCTCTGTACGCCATCCAAGCGGTCATTGCGTCTAACAAATACAATGGTTCATGATTTTCATTAACCTTTTTCTTTTTAGATTTTTTAAGACCTTTTTCCGATGCTAACACACCATATCTTTTGTTGGAGTAATAGTCTGAGAACTCTGATATATGATCCATAGCTATTTCTTTAGCCTTGTTAACATCATTACCAACATGTTCCTTCTCAATCTTTACACCAATCTTAATTTCTTTTTTAATATCTTCTATAGAAACTTTATGTTTTTTAGCCAAATCTTTAATACTTAATTTATCGGCCTTACCACCTTTAATTTCATTAGACTCAACCTTAACATCTTTAATGTTAGCTGTTTTAAAATTTTTGGTAACATTACTTTTTGACAAACTTGGCATACTTGGCATAGATTTTTTAATGTTTGATGGGGTTTGATTTATAGATGTATTTATGGCATTTTTACCAGAATCTGCCTCATCTATTGTACTAAAAGCATCGTCCATTAAATTAGAAAATTCTTCAGGTTCTAAGACATACCTATCAATACCAGGTATTAAACCTAATCTTCTACCATCATCCCATTTAACATGTAATGTACCCATATCATCTATTAAAACAATAGTGCCTTCTGTACCTGCAAGTACTGGGTTAGGGTCATCTACCATAGATAGAACCCTAACTCTCATTCCTTCTTTTGCGTTTGGATCTTTTTGTACCATTAGATATTTTCTAAACCGTTACTCCAAAAATTATTCCTAGTCCAAAGTGTTTTGTATAGTTTAACTAACACTTCTTTGGTGATATTAGCCACTTCTTTTTGTGTTGGTTTATCTTTCTTGATATGTTTAAGAACTAATTCTTTAACCTTTTTTTCAAGATCTTCACTTTTTAAATGTTTACCAATTAGTTTGTCAAACTCATCCTTAGCTATTTTTTTAATTTTAGCCTCATCAGATTTGTTTAACTCCTCCTTAATAATCCTTTTTATATTATTATTACTCATTGGATTATTTTAGTTTTTTAAATCTTTCGTTTAAATTTTGTCTTCTGGCATTTCTGTTAGGATCTACTGATTCGTTTAAAGTTTCTTCAGCTTTAACTTTTTTTACAATGTTTTCAAGAAGTGTTATAAACTGTTCTTCTGTGTAACGTAATACTTTTTTAGCCATTTTTTAATTTTTTAATTTATTGTTATTTGTACAAATACATTTTTCTATAAATATCAAAAGAGCATAAAAAAACCACCTAACATGGTGGTTTTATCTTAAAAATTATTTTATAATAATTTTACGGCCAATCATTTCACTAATTACCATACCGATTAAATCATTAATTTCATCAAATTCGTGTATAAGTTTACTTGAAACTCTAACTTGTGGTACATAGTCAGCACCACCTTCAGATTTAATTTCCGACCATACTTTGTCATTACCTTCCATTTCAACATTTTCATAGTAGATACCAACGTGATCTAATTTTTCTTTCAATTCTTTACACGCAGGACAATGTGACATTGTATATAAAATAACTTTTTTGTCATTATTTTCTTTTATTTCTTCTAATAATCTATTAATTTGTTGACTCATACTACTTATTCTTTTTGAATGTTTTAAATTTATAATAATAACCTAAACTAAATGATTGGTCAGAATTTACGTTCATAATTAAATTATGTTGATTCTTAAAACTAACACCACCACCAAATCCAATAGCTCTAGGTACCATTGGTACAATATTTGAATTATACATTCCACCTAATAAAAACTGAATATTTCTTTCTATTTTTTGGGGGAAATCTTCTGGTGGTAAACTTTTAATTGTTAGGGAATCCAATTTAAACCATTTTGGTCCAACAACATTTGTTTTCCACAAACCTCTTTTTTCTTCTGTCAATACAATTTGAATTGGTAAGGTATTAAACTCCCAATTACCCTTATAAAAGGCTGTTTTTTTATTAACAAAACCATTCCAAAATATAAAAGGTTTTTCATCACTTACTGGATATTTTAAATTTAAATCAATTAAATTTGTGTCATTGGGATTAAATTTACCAAAACCTTGTACAACAGTATCTTTTAATGAAATAACAACTTTAGTTAAACTTAATATTTTTTCATCTTGTTTTTTTAATGTGTTATATAAATCTCGATTAGATTTTTTAAGTTCTTCTTTTAATTCTTTTTCTGAATTATAATAATCAACTAATTTAGTATACTGACCTTCTTTTATTTTAGTTAGTGAATCGTTTTGTATTATGGTTTTTCTAAGTTCATCAATACCATCAGAATTACCAACTTTTAAATTACCGATACGCCAACTTAAAAATAAAATGACCAATATCATAATAGCCATTAACACCACATAAAATTTATCTTTCTTTTCCATTAAACACCAAAACCACCTGTTGTTTCAGCTGCAGTTTCTCCACCTTCTGGTGCTGCAGAACCTTCCCCTTCTCCACCTTCTTTAGGTGAACCTGTTAGCCTACTTGACCATTCATCCGACCATACTTCATAATAACCACGAAGTTTTTTAAGTAATTCAATAACTTCAGTTGTTAGTTGTAGCATATCCAAACTTTCCGTACTTATATAACAACCGTTATTTTCGTCTAGAGAAAATGTCCATCTAATTTTTTCACGAACTAAAAAACCACCCCAAGTTACATTTTGTCTATAAACTTGAATTTCATCAAACTTGACCAATTTAGACACAACATCTTTAAATTTATTTTCTTCTTCTCTTTGTTCATCAGATGTAACGTTTTGTACTTCTTCCTCTTTTAATAAAATTAATTTATTTACAGGTGATTTAGACTCATCTAATCTTTTTCTAATATCATCAGAATTTAAAGTTGTGATTTGGTGATTTTCATTTTGTAATTTTCTAATCTTACCTAAAAGGTCTCTGATATCGTCTTTTTTCTTCATTTTACAAGTTTTTTAATAATTCCATATCAAAAGCAGGACTAACGTCTGTTGATTCCTGACTATAGTTACTTCTAAATGTTATTCCTTTATAAAGATCCACATTTTCATCATAAACATTGTGGCCAATAAAATTTTTTGGTATATTATATTCTTCACACAATTTATTTATGATAATTTTTAATGCCGATAATTGTTCTTGACTGTATTTGTCCCAATAATTATGATTTCGCCAACGTTTACTTAAAATTTCATCTTCTTCTTTTCTATGTGTATTACCTAACCAATCTACATAACGATTAATTATACCATCTTTTTTTAACCAACCCAAATTTTCTAATACTATAGATATGGAGGCTTTGTCTTGGTTATTATTTGTAAAGTCTGAGTAATATTTAGGATCATAATGTTGGAATATTTTACCTTCTTTGGTTATGGTAAATGTTGCTGTTTTTTTATTTTTACCATTTAATCTATATACCCAACTACCATAATGTTTCATATTATTTCTATACGTATGGCCAATTATTATTTGTGTCTTATCGAAGATATCTTTATAATAATTTTCTTCTGGTAATTGATATGTTGTTTTATTTATCATTTTCAACTAATTTTACCCCACCAATTTCTTTTTTTGGGTCTGTCTATTATAGCATTAGTTGTAATTGTTGTTGGTGATTCTGGTGTAGAAATTTCTTCTACTATTTCTTGTATTACGGTTTCAGGTTCTTTCACCTCTTCAACTACTTGGTCTGTAGCTTGGTCGGTAGCTTGGTTGATTCGTTCAATCTTAGTGTCATCTTCACCACCGTATCTAATGAAGAAGTGCAATGAAGTTAATGATATGATAGGTAGTAAACCACCCTCTAATAAAGCTAACCATCTTTTTTGTGCAACAATATCCTTAATATCAGAACCAATAGACTCAAATATCGGTCCTGTCAATTCCACCCAACTTTTAAACTCTTTAGAGTTAACATCGATATCATTAAAACAAAAAAATATGTTACCCATGAACTGTATCAATGTCACCAATATGAATACCAACCAAACACCACCTTTAATTCTTACAGATGCTGCAGCAATGGAACTCATAGCAGCTATTTCTATAGCTACCGATAGATATATAGCCCATTTAAAAGGGTTTGCTAAATCATACCAACTAACTACGTGTGATATGGATATAAACATCACTAGTATTATCGGTACTAGGAATGCTCCTCTAATTAAACTTTTCTTGTTATTTTTAAACCAATTAATCATTATTTGTTTTTTTTAAATCCACCACTTGTATATGATTTGGTGGTATGTTATCGGTTGTATAAACACCACCTTTAAATTGTGAATCTTCCCTAAGATGTATAAATAAATTTTGTAAATCTATTTTCAATACTATCAAACCATAATCAGACTCTAAATTCTGTAAACTAAATATTGTTTTTATGTTTAAAGCATCGTTGATTGTCTTTGTTAAATATATTCTTTCTGGGTGATATAATGCTTTAGATTTAGTTTTAGGTGTTAACCCTATCCTCATTATTTTTTCGATATGTTTACCATCTGTTATGTGGTACATATATCTATCTTGCGGTATATATTCTGTATCAAATTTAGGTTCAAACCTTACGCTATATAAATCATCACCTAACTCCTGATACGTTTTAGTAAACATATTTGTTTTACTAAAAAATCCAGCCGGATAGTATCCCATATTATTCATAAAAGATAATAATTCGTCTATTTTTGTTTTTTTAAAATCTTCTTTAAAGTAAACTAAAATAATACCAGAAGTGTCACTATCTTCCTCTTTGTGTAATTTTACATCTAATGTTTTATTAACGAATCTATTTAAAATATCAACAACCTGTTTTGGGTTATGGGTTTTTATCAAACCCTCACCTATGAGTTTTTTCCACTCAAACTCTGTTATAGATTCTTTAATTATACGTCTAAAACCCATTATTTGTTCAATGTTTCAATCTCCTTATCAATCTCAGATTGTCTATTAACATCTAAAATTTTTCTATCTGTTGATTGTATCATTCTCTTTTCAGATTTTAAACCTTCAATCTTAATCATCTTCTCTATTTCAGGTTTTGAAGCTGATTGTTTAACAACATTGTTAATACTATCAACTTTAAAGGTTAATTCTTCTCTAGTTTTTTCTACCTTGTTGTTTGTGTTACATGTTTTAAAAAAAACAATAATAACCAATGGAAACATCACCCTGATGGCCCATTTATCAATAAATTCGGTAATTGTTTTCATGTTATTTTAATTTTTAATATAAATATCTTATTATTTATTATATTAATAATAACACATATCGGTATAAATTAAATAAAAAAACCACGGAATTCCGTGGTTTCAATTTTATTTGTGTACAAAGTCAAATAAATTTTGACTTTTATCTCTTAATTTACGTAAAGCCTTTGCTTTAATCTGTCTTATACGTTCTTTTGTAAGATTATAATCCTCACCTATTTCTTCTAAAGTTAGAGGTGTACCATTTAAACCAAAGTAAAGTTCAATAATAACTCTTTCTCTAGGTGATAACACCGATAAAGTTTTATCTAGTTCAACTTTTAACATATCGGATGGTTTCTGAAAAGATTCGTCAGGTGATTCAAAAGTGTTATCAGCAATAACATCCAACATTTCATCACCATCTTCATTAATAGTTTCATTAAGTGACGTACAAGATGGTAAGTTTAACAAACTTAAATCCATATCAGCGTCAGTAGCCTTTCTACCGTGTTCTTGTTCAAAAGCTGCCATATCTTTTTTAAGTTTAGATACGTTATTTGTTACATTAACGGGTATGCGTACAGTTCTAGCGTTATCATTTAAAGATTGTATGATAGATTGTTTAACCCACCAAACCGCATAAGATATAAATCTAAATCCACGACTAGGGTCAAATTTTTGTGCCGCCTTAATTAAACCAAAGTTACCTTCAGATATCAAATCCACCAAAGGTAAACCTTGCCCTTGATATTCTTTAGCCACACTAATGACAAATCTAAGATTTGCCGTAATTAACTTTTCCATCGCAATTTGATTACCATTTTGTACCTCTAAAGCTAATTTGTTTTCTTCCTCAGGAGTTAATACATCAACCTTTCTTACGTCTTTTAAGTATCTAGAGATGCTTTCTTCTGACGTGTCAATAAATCTTTTAATGTTTGTCGTGTTATTCATATATGTAACTTTATTTTTTATTTCCGAATATTAAACTACTATTTTTGGTGGGTTTTTTACTATTTGTTGTTTCTTCTTTTTTACTTTCTTTAATTGGTTTTTGTTTTAAATTTTCTTCTATTTTATTCTTTTTAATTAGAAAAAAATCATTGTTTAATTTATATGGTAAATTTTTAAGATTATCCCAAAGTGTACAAATATACTGTTTTTTATTGTCTTTATCAACAGCTATAGATTCAAATTTATTAATTGTTTCAATAATATTTTGTGCAACCGCTTGAACTGTTGGGGTTAACAAATCTTTAGGTACTGAAATTCCGTGCCATTCGACACGTTTACCTTTTGTTAAAATCTTCTCGTATTCTTCAAATAACATTGTAATCAACAATAAATAGACCGTTTTATTAATTAATTACAAATATACTAACTTTTTTTATATAATTCGGATTTTTTCTTAAAGTTTTCTTCTTTAAGTTTCATTTCACTTTCTGTATACCTAGCTTCTTCAGGTGCTAAATAATTCCATTGTTCCAAAGCTTTCATGGTTTTTAGTTTTTCGACTAACTCTTTAGAAAAAGGTTTAATAATTCCATTAACACCCCAAACTTTACCAGTTTTTAGATTTCTGACCCTAGGTACTGCCGTGTTCCATTTACCATTATTGTCCCAAAACTCAACTATTTTACCATACCAAAATGGATGTGGTTCATTGGATCTACAAATAACCTTATCACCGATTTTATAAGTGTGTCCTTGATATTCGTATCTTTCGATTTTAGGTGTTTTTTTATCTTCTTTCTTTAGAAGATTGATTAAAGATTTAACATCTTTATCTTCAGTATTTTTTACTGTTTTTTTCTTTTTTAACCATGAAGGTAGGTAATTTAATATTTTAAACATTTTTTACAAAAATAAAATAAAACTATTATTGGCCACAATGAAATAAAAATCATTACAGCTAATACATTATCGAAATCAAAACTTTTTTTAGAAACAAAATAGTATAAGAAGCAAACGCCTAATAGTACATGTAATGTCCATATTCCATATAAAATTAAAAATGTCATATTTTATTTAATATATTGATTTCTTTTTCGGTTAAACAACTTCTATCGTAATTATTACGTGATAGTTTATCTAAAATCTCATCTACAGAATCAAACTCTTCTGTTTTTTTAACTTCTTTTTTCTTAGAAGATTTTTTAGTTTTAGAAGCCACAGGTTCCCATTTAGGTTTTAAACTTTCATTAATGGATTCCATTGTTTTAGCAACTTCTGGAAATAAACCGGCATAATACTTTGAAGGTAAGTTAACACTGTAGTTGTCCATATCTGTAATATCAAAAATCATTATAGCAGGTCTGTGGGACAATTTTTCTTGAATTTCAGTTGTTGTATATGGACTAAAAAACGTACAAATAAATATACCCTTACCGTCTACATAGTTAACACCACTATCACCATCCGCAATATAATTTAAATCAGTTTCAATATCGGATGATGTACCAAGAATTACCATTAAAAATCTTTTACTATCCATAAGTTATGTTTTTATTATAAATATCTTCACAAAGATAAGTGTTATCTTGATAACTTCAAAGAAGAAATATTATTAATTTTTTCTATTGTTATAATATTTGTACTCCAATCTTTAACTAACGGGTTATGAGTAATCAGAAATATATTATCAAACATCTCAGAGCACTTTTGAAAAAAATTACCCACCAAGTCTAAATTTTCATTAGCCACCTTACCAAAAATTTCATCTAACACTATTATATTTGGTTTGGGTAATGTACTGACCCTTGATAGTACCATTCTTAAGGCTAAAGAACCTAACGTTTTTTCTAAACCACTACCTTCTGTTAATAAATAACTTATTTTTTTACCACCCTCTTCTTTTTCTAACATAAAATCAACCTCCTGTTTAGAATTTAAATCCACGGTAATTTTAAAATCAGCGGAATCCGTTAATAATCTTTCTAATTCTGAATTTAATAAAGGTATAACATTTTTCATTATTAATTTTGTAATACCGTTTTTACCAACTATCCTAATGTATATATCAAAAATAAGTTTAACCTCTTCTTCAACTTTAATTGTTTTAATTAATTCTTTGTTTTTAACTATGTTATCTTCAAAACGTTCAATTTCAGTTTTATTACGTTGTATTTTGGTTATTAATTCGTCTTTTTCTCTATTTAACCTATCCAGTTTAGCGTTATAACCAAGTATTTTGGAATCTAGGTCTTTGTTTTTTTCTATATTACCGATATTGTCCTCGTATTTTTTCTTTAAATCTTTTTTATCTTTTAGTTGAAGTCTAAAGTTTTCAATCTCAAGTTCAATTTTGTCAATCATAATAGATTTTCTATCATATTCATCAACCTGTTCTTTAATTTTATCAAACTTTTCAATTTCTTTTTTAGCCTCTTCAATTTCAGTATCAAACCCTTTGATATCTTCGATTAACTTTTCTAAGGTAATTTTATTGCTAGCAATTTCATCAGAATGGTCAACATCTTTTAAAGGTTGTTTACATAGAGAACAAAATTCACCCTCTTCAAGATTTTTAATTAAACCCTCAACGCTGTCTTTTTTTATAGTTTTATGACTTCTAGATGTATTTAAATCACTTAATTGTTGCTTCCACTCTTTATGTATCTGAGCATCATATTCTATTTCAGTTAATCTATCAAATTCGGTTTTTAGTATATCGTACTTTTCTTTAGATTTTTTACCCTTTTCAATTACGGTATCTATTTCTCTATTGATATCTTCAGGTCTTAATTTTATTATTTCACCATCAATAATAATTTTTTGGGATAGTAAAGTTTCTTTAATGGAAGTTGTATCAACAATTTCTTCTTTTAATGAAGATAATGTTTCTTCAGATATTTTAATATCTTCATTAAAATCTTTAATTTTACTTTCTAGATTTTCAATTTCTTTTTTTAAATCACCTGTGTTATATTGATCTGATTTTAAGTTTTTAGCCCAAGCCGATTTCATTTCTTTAACAATTTCTTCTTTTTGTTCTATAACTTCTAAACCAATAAATTTAGATAATAACTTACCTTTTTGTGTTGGTAGAGTGTGTATTAATTCTTCCAAATTATCTGATGTAGCAATGATAGTTAAAAGAAAATCATCAACATCACCAATAGATTTTTTAATAAACTCATCCGTTTCCCTACGTTGTTCACCTTCTAAATTTAAAACAGAACCATCAGATAATATCTTCTGAAAATTTAAATCAGTTTTAACATTATAACCTTCTTCGGTTTTCTTTTTACTTCTACTTAAGTTTCTTTCTATGACATAGTCACCACCGTCTATATTAATAACACCTTTGACCCTAACATTATTAACATCCCTAAATTTATTAAAAATTTGTGCAGCAACTTTAGTTCTTGTTGTTTCGTTAAAGAATAAGAATAAAAGTAAATCTATTGCCATAGCAGTCTTACCACCCATATTAGGTGGATTAGAGGTAATTGTTGTAATACCTTTTAAACCATCTATAGACAACTTATTTCCATCACCATAAGATAGGAAATTATCCCACTCCAATTCTTTAATATGCCAATTACGATAACGATATTCTATATCACGTTTTTCTTTTAACTTATCGTTAACCTTATCATCCAACCTAATAAGTCTATCCCAATCCACGTCAATTTTATTACCATCTAACCATTCTTTAAATAATCTACGTTGGTAATTGATATCCATAACGTTATCCGTTATGGCCATTTCAACTTCCCCGTGTTCAGTATTTTGTTTTTTGGGTTTAAAAATAACTTGTACTTTATCTACAGAATATTTTTCTGCGATATATTGTTCAATACGTTTTACCCTATCTTTTGTATATTCTACGGGGTCACCTTCCCATATTACTCTAACCGATGCTTTAGCTGGTATTTTTATTTTTTCTTTTGTTATTGTAGTCATTAGTTAATTATGTTATATATTTTATAATAAGTCACTATTCGTTATATAAATCTTTATCATCTTTTTCCTGTGGTACCCATTTAATAACATCCTTGGGTTTATCATTAAAAGGGTTTGTAATATCAATTTTAGGTTTACTTCTATTTTTTTCAACTTCCAAAAGGGACTCCAAATTTTGTATTTTTTGGTATAGTTTATTTAATTCAGAATTACTAACCTTGGTTTTTTCTTTATCTAACTCTAACAATAAGTTATCACGTTCAGATTTTATTTCACCAACTTCTAGTTCTTTTGTTTTTAAATCAGAATTTAACAATTCATTGGCTTTAGATAATTTTTCTACCTTATCAGATGATTTTTTATTATCCTCCTTTAATTTGGTAATGTCGAGAGTTAATTTTTCAACTTCTTCATTATTGGTGATATAAACTTCCTTTTCTACAATTTTTTCTACAGGTACCTCTATTGTTTTCTCCACAATCTTTTCCACTGGTACTTCAACCACCTTCTCTACTATTTTCTCAACAGGTACTTCAACAATCTTTTCAATTTCAACCTCTTTTATAACCTCTTTTTCTATAACTTGTGGTACAATAGGTGAGTTACCATATTTCTCAATATTCAATCCTTGGATAACCATATCAACTATGAACTTATCCATATTGGTTATATTATTGGCTCTACAATAATTCCAAATATCGTCTTTAATATTTTTAGGTAATAAGTCCATTAAAAATAATAATCTGTTAAGAATGTTATATCAAAATTTATTGGTTCGTTGAATTTATGTGGTTTTATTTGTTTTTTTATACCTAATACGTTTCTACGTCTTGTTTCTAATAAAATATGATAACTATCAATTAATTTATTACGTTGTAACATAAGTCTTCTAAGCCCACCCCTATATTCAGTTTCGGTTCTATTAAGTACGTTATTGATTTTAAAATCAAAATAACCTATAAGTTCTTCAATTGATTTTATTTGTTCATCATAGTTCATACTAATCTCTCTGACTCTGTTTCTATATCCTCAATAGATTTAATTTTAAAAGTATAAAACCCATAATCGTTTGGTAATCTCTTCAACTCATGTTCTTTTGTTGTGATATCCCATAACACATAACCGTGGTTATATGGGTCTTCACCAAAGTCTTGTTGAATCATTGATGATGGCATTACAATTGGTGTTTTACGGTGTTTCATTACCTGATACTTGTGGATATCACCACACATAACCATATCACAACCTTCAAAAATAGAGATATCTTTACCATCCTCAAATTCAAACCCAACGTTAGTTTTTAAACCAACCAAAGGATCATGATATAAACCTATATAAGTCACATCATCACCATATAATTCTCTTGCCTCTTCTATATTAGGTCTCTCAGAACCTTCCATATGTCCATAAACACACCAAACTACATTTTCATCTCTGTATGTGCCTGTGTGTTTTAAAAATAAGATATTAGGGTTATCCATTGTGGATATGATGGGTGATAAAGCATCCATCCTATCTAAATTGTTTGCCAAGAAATCATGGTTACCTAATGTAATAACAGTCATAGCTATTTTTGAACAATTATTTAAAAAGGTTGTAACCATATAAATAAGTTCAGGTGTCATTTGATTCTTAGAATGTACTAAGTCACCAACAATAACAATCCTGTCAGGTTGTATTTCTTCACATTCTTTATAAAACTTCTCAAATTGTTCTGTATATTCCTCATGTCTTTTAAACAAACGTAGGTGTATATCAGCACAGTGTACAACAGATTTAATCATATTAATTATTTTTTATTAAGTTTAAACTTTAGTTTTAACATTTTCAATACGTTTATAGGCCCACCTTTCTCTCCAATGGTTTGTTAGTGTTTCTATATCCAAACCTTCTTTAACCTTGAAGTCTTTGTCAATACCTCTTAAAAACTCTGAAGTGTTATCACCTCTATCACACCAATAAATCCCTCTACGATTACCGTGGGTTGTTAAAACCCTAGCGTCAATATTTAAGTAATCACTAGCCTTTCTAATAATATTTATTCTTGAGTTTTTACCACTTGTAAATTGACCTCCAGGTATTTCACCTTCTTCCTCCTCCACAACCAACCTCATTTGTTGATATAGGTCCTCGTCTATCTGTACTGTACCTTGTCCTTGTGTTAGACCTAAATATTTAAAGTGTTTTAATCTATTGTATTGTACACCTCTACCGTATAAGGAAGTTACAGTTAATCCAGCCAAATCATCACCATACTTTAATTTCCAATGGTCACCAACAAAATTAGAGGCAGCTAACAATGTTAATAACTTACCCCCTGCCATGTTATAACCAAAATGTCTAGTAGGTACACAAACAGATATATTAGCAATATTTCTATTTCTAACAACTCTTTCATCTTTGTTCCAACCAATGTGTCTATCTCTTGGTCCTAATGCTAAGAAATCGGCAGCCACATCTAAAATACCTAGATTTTTACCATCATACTCGTTTTTAACAAGGAAATAGTTATTTCTACCAGGACTACGTCTAAATGGGAAACTAGACACATGTTCTTCCACACTTTTCCACTCCCTCCATAGTTTACTAGTGGAATCCACAGGTATTAATAATGGTTTAATGTTTATTGGATCATCTACAATACTTTCATTAATCCATATTGAATCGTACTTCTTGGGTTGTTTAGCCTTTTGTTCTTCCTGTGTTAAGAAGGTAAAATTTAACAAATCATGTTTTAACTGTTCTCTATTTACCATTAATAAAACGATGTTTTTTAATATATTTTGAAATGATTTCTGATTTTAACTCTTCTATGTTAAAACCGTTTGATGCCATATATTCTACCCAACTACCCAATACATGATTTCTAATATAAGGTTCCAAACCACCTTGTTCCCTAAGTCTATTAGGTGTCCAAGGGTTATGGAATTGAATGTTTATATTATTATCTCGACAATACTCAACTATAGTATCTGTTGTTAAGTTAATACCATTTGATGGTGTTGTACAATAATAGGCATTTGTTATTAGGGTTTGGTTAATTGGGTGTAAAACTTTATCCATTGGTATGGAGGCAAACTCATCGAAAAACCACATATTAGGTTCATTTCTATACTCACCAAACCTTGTTTTTGTTATGATGTGTTTCATATGGTAATCATCAACCAATCGGTATATACCATCACTAGGCCATTCCATACCTACATCATAAGAACATTCTATAGCCAACCTATCTCTAATAAGATTAAGTAAATCTTTAGTTATATTAGAGTTAGGTGTGACTAAAGCAACATAATGGTTATTACGTATATTGTTACGTAGGTATTCCACCAAGGCTGTTATCAACCTTGTAGTTTTACCAGATTGTCTTGGTGATACCTCACAGTACATAAATTATTCTTGTGTAATAGCCTTATTTAAAATTTCACCTTCTTTAACAAACTGTCTACCTAATTTTTCACTATTAGTGATAGTTTTATTAAAAAAGTCTATTGGGTTGGATATGCCTTTAGCATCTCTAATCATGTCTTCTATAGCATTCTCACGTAACTTTTGTATTTCTAGTAAGGCTTCAGACAAAACTTTATTTTGCTTACCCATTTTATTCTTATAAGCTCTAATTGTGTCATTATCTTCAATCTTTCTCATAAGTTTTAAAGAATGTTCTAAATAGTCATTTGTGTTCTTTTCTATGGTTTTAACCATATCTTTTTGTGTTTCTTGTACAACTTCTGTTGTGTTATCCATAAGGTCTGCTACAGCCCTTAATAGATTTGATACTTTTTTACTGTCCATGTTTTTTTATATCTAAAGTTAAATTATTATGTATTTTTATTTGGTCACTTCTGTAATGTCTAACAATGCCGCCGTCACAATGAACCACACACCATATATCATTCTCAAATGAACCGCCATTTGTTACATATATGGCATAACCTTCTTTGTTATCTTCAACTACTACTGGTATTGGATTTTTAAATTCTAACATTATCTTACCATGTCAACATTACCAGATTCAATCCTATCCAATGTGTATATCTCCAAATCGTTTCTTAATCTACCATCATTTTTTAAAGTCTCGTATCTGTTTTGTGCTTTTGACTTCCACCAATCAATCATGTGAGTTAAATGGTATCTATCCCAATTATCTCTCTTAACTAAAGGTACTTTACCGTCACTAGATATATATGCCCCAATATTATCATAACCGTAATTACAGTAGTAATACCTTTTTTTGGTTTTAGCTTTCATATGTGACTTAGTAAAGTCATGAAATTCTTTATATTTCTGTGGATTTTGAACCCTTAAGTGGTTTTTTAATATAGAGATTATTTTATTAAATTCTCTCATCTTAGGGCCAGATGGACCAGGGTCAACCATAGAACCACCCCATTCAGGTTTACCGTATAATGGTCTTAACACATTTCTAATTTCCATAAAAACATCGTCATTAGGGAATAAAAATAAGTCGGATTCTGTCATACTACCATATCTCATAAAAGGTTTAAGACCGTCATATTGACTAACCCCTTTAATATCACCATAAAGTGATGTGGTTTCCATAAATACCGTATCTATCTTATCACCGTATTTATCTTTTAACATTTGTCTTGCCTCATGTGAACAACAAATCAAGGCCAACAACTTACCACCCAAATAGTTATAACCAAATGGTTGTACGGGTACAATGATAGCACCGTTAATCATATATTTGTTCACTTCATTAGCTGTGATTTTAAACCCCTGAAATAAATCATTACGTGGTTTAATAGATAAAACAGGTGAAGCTAAACGAATAAACCCAACGTACTTATTGGTATTTGTTTCTTTAACACCTATCATTATTTGTCTACCGATTTGAGATTCAAGTGGTAGTGATGTGATTATTTGTGTTGCTGGATTAAATAATTTACCATCTATTATTTCAATCTCGAATTTCATATCTTTAGGTTCGATACCATAATCATCGAACATAAGTTTTGTGAACTTATCATGGTTAATATCAACCACCTTCTCTTTCTTACGTTCTAAGAAATAATCCTGAATAGTTTCCAACTCACTATAAAAACCCATCAATCTGTTGGTTAAATATTCTGTTTCTTCAGGTGTTAATTTTGTATCGAATACTTCAGCCATTTTTACTTTTTTAAAAAAATATTATATACTTACAATAATACGTTAAAATACTTAATCTGTAAATGGGACAAAGTAGAAATAAAACTGGTGTGGATTTTGAATATTCCATATGTGAGACCTTAGGTTGGCGTCGTGTTTCTAAGTCACCTAGAATTAAGTGGTCAGGAAGTGGTCGTTCTAATTTTCAAAAAATATCTTCGGTTGATTTTGACCCAACAAAGTTTTATCCCATAGAAGGTAGTGTCTTTCATAAGTATGACGCAATTACACCAAATGGTGATGGTGTTGAAATTAAAAAATATAATAAAGATAAATTAAAGGATTGGACTTTATATTCTGAACCTATTTTTAAGGTAGCTAGTCATGATGCTGTGAATAAAGTTATTCAAATATTTGGTTATGGGGATTATGATTTGGCTGTCACCAATTATAATAAATTTATTAATGGTGTTAGATTGAATGTTGGTCAAGAAATATTGGATAATATTTCACAATCTAATATTGGTATACAACTAAAAGACGGTTTTATTCCTCAATCAAACCTTGAATATCGTTGGATAATTGTTAAAGGTTGGATGGGATTTGACCGTCTTTCTATTGAATTTCGTGTTAGAGATTAATATTTTTTATTTTAAACTATCTATTTTAGATTGGTAAACTTGAGCCGGTTGTAATCCAACCATTCTATCAACAACTTGTCCATTTTTATAAAAAACTATTGTCGGTACACCTCTAATGCCATCTTTAACAGCCAAATCAGGGTGTGTGTCAATATTAACTTCACCAACATTAATATCGGTATAATTTTCAACCACCTTATTTAAGATGGGTGTTAACATGCGACATGGCCCACACCAATTTGCGGCATACTTAACTAATGTTAGTTTATTTTCATTAATTTTTTCTTGATAGGTAATTGAATTTAATTCTTGCATAACTTTTGTTTTTGTATGATATAAATACACAACAATAAAAATATTTTTATGTACTTTTTATTTATTTTAGTTATTATTGATAAAAAATCAATAAATGAAAATAGAACCAATATATAAGTGGACTGGGGGAAAAAGGAAAGAAATAAAAAAATAATCAATATATCAAATTATTTATTTTTTGTTGTTCTTATTTACCCAATAATCTAGTACGGCCTTTGCCTCAAGACCAATGTAAGGTAGTGGTATTAATTTAAATCCTTGTTCTTTATCATAATAGAATATACCCAATCTACCCACTTTCTTTTTAGTTTCCATTTGAAACATGTAAGCGTAGATTGATAATTGTAAAGCGTATACATTATATTGACAATCTGATAAGTGTGATACAGGTGGATTTAACCAATGGTTATATTCCGAAATAAATCTGAAAGCTTTATTAGTTTTCCAATCCCATACATTAAAGTAGTCACCACAATCCTCTATAATATCAGCAGTACCTGCCAATTTGTGTTTTTCAGAGAATAAAATAGTTTCTGGGTATATTGTACCTTTTGTCATTGGATCTATCTCCTGAAATTTAGTTATTAATTCCCTTTCATAATCATCTTGTGGTATATAAATTTTGTCAGCCAATAGATACCTTTCCATTATTTCATGGATTTGTGTACCATATTCATTAGCCTCATCGTTAATACGTTTCCATTCGGCTAATATCTCCTCTTGAGACATATTCTGATATTGTTCCTTCTTCTTGGAGGGGTCTTGCATAGAAATAGCTAATGCAACTTCTTCAGAGTTAAATTCAGGTTCCAACATGGATAAAACACCTGTTACAGATTTAAATTTTTCATTTGTAACTTTATGTATATAAACATGTTCTTTAGGTTCCAACCAAACAACGCTATCTCTTTTTCTAGCCATTATCTATATTTAATATTTTGTTTAAAATATCGTCACCACTTTGGTTGTCCAAAATAATGTCACAAACTTTTTGTGAATAAACATCCTCAATAATTAGAGCGTCAGGTTTTTTTATAAAATTTATCAAAGCATCAATACCGTCTTCACTTAAAACAGTTTTAATTATTTTTTTATTAACATATCTTTTATTAAATCCCATCTTAATTATAAATATCAAAAATTATAACATACTTTCTTTTAATTTAACGGATGATTTTAAAACGTCTATTACACCTTCCCTACCGAATTCTTCATTAACCTGTGATATGTCATAACCATCTTTCATTTTAATAACTTTAACTTTACCATGTAACCTACCCACATTAAGTTGTGAGTATATTTGTTTTGCTCTATCCCAAGCATCATCATCTAACAGAACAACAACCCAACTATTGGCCTTTTTCATTAAACTATCATACAGTTTTGAATGTAGGTCTTTACCTAACATTGGTATGGAGTTATAAACCACTATATGGTCAAAAGGTCCTTCCACAATATAAATCGTGGAATCCCAATTTATTAATTGTTCATTAAAAATAACCTCTTCCCTAGGTAGGTCAGGGTTTTTATATTTAGGTTTCTTTTTGGATAACCATGTGCGTCCTGTGAAATAATTTAACTTGCCGTCTTTATCATAAGAAGGGACAATAATTCTAAAGGCATAATCACCTTCAGTGGTATAACCCATTTTATATTTATAGATTATATCTGGTGGTAAATTTCTATTCTTGGTCAAATAATTCCAAGCCTCTTTATAAGGTAAAGTGTTAGAATTTGTACCTTCAAAGGGCGTATATTCTTCAGGTAAATGTATTTCTCTTACCTCTTGTATTTCTTTCTTTTTTGGTGACTTAACGTCATCTAATTGGATACCTAATTGTTTTAGTTTTTTCTTGTGTTCTTTACGACCAAACTTGGTTATTAATTTACCTATGGAACCATGTGTTTTATGAGTCCCGCCACAGGACCAACAGTGGTAAACACCTTTATTGACATTAACTTCAAAGTTACCTTTACCATCACCTTGTGGCATATCTTTTTCGGCAGAACAAACCGGACAATCAAATGAAAATTGTCCTTTAGTTCGGTTTTCCTTTCTAGGGTTACCTAAAATTTCTTGAATTACGTCTAATAGTAAAGAGGATTCTATTTGTCCCATATGACAAATATAACTATTAATTTTAAGTTTGTAAAATAACTTTGGGTTTCCAAAAATTGTTTTTATGCATATACCCTAAAACACAAGCATATGCATCAGTCATATCAAAGTTTTCTTTTTTCAACTTCATATTTTTATCATATTCCCAAACAATTTGTGGTTCTCTATCGGCAACTTTTTCCCATATAATTTGTTTTTTGTCTACATCCCATGGATATGCACCAAACAATACAGGTTTTTTAGATTTTAAATCTTTTTCTTTATAAAGTATACCTTTTTTATCTTGTGTTCTTATGGACATTAATTCTGGAAAAGCGTGAGACCTGGAATCATATGAAGAAATAAATTCAGGTACAACACCTAATACATCATCAACAACTTTAGAAATCATACCATTAAAACGTAACAAAGTACCTACTGTGTTAACATTATTACTATTCAATAACGGTTCTTCAATGATAACCTTATCTATTTCTAAATCCATATATCTGGTTAAAAGTTTTTCAAAAGCATCAACCTTTCTAAATAACTCTTCTATTTTATTTTCTGGTTGTGGTTTTATTTTCGGTGTGATGTGTGTTAATTCTAATAACTTACCATCTTCTTCGAATAATGCCATCCCGATTGTTTTGGTGCTCACATCAAGCCCAAGAATACGTTTTTTAATTTCCATATAAAACAATTAATTAATATTATTATTAAACCCCTAACTCATAACCCGCAATTAAACCCGAACTCCAAATGGCGTTCACATCATCATTGATGGCCCCAGAAATTGGTAATTCTAGAGTAAGTGGTGTATAAGTTGTGTCACTTAATTGTATAGCCTCATTGGCTTTAGCAACCCCTAATAGATTACCATTATTATCGTATAAACATATAGAAGTAAATACTGTACCACAATCTTCACCGATAGCCGAGGGATTTGTTGTACTATTCCAATCACTAGGTTTGGATATAATGTCTACTTTAAGTGAAACGGATGTGTCTATATCACCAACAACAGCGTATGTATTACCACTAGTAGTTGTAGCCCCAGTTAGTTGGTTTCCTGTAAAGTTGGTCCAATTAAAACCGTCTACAATATTTTCATCCCACAAATAAAAAATACCTGATTGTAAATGTAACATACCGACGGCTCTGTCATATGTATTTTTGAATAAAGTTTGTGATTTACTAGGGTTGGCTAATCTTGCTCCTTTAGAGTATTTGTTGTCTACACCAAACTGATAACCCCAACTAATACTAGAACCAGTACCACCTGTAAATGTATAATAGATGTCATCACTAAATAAATAAACAACACCTGATTTATACATTTCAGACGTTGAGTTATACTTGGCTCCTATACCCACGTTTGATGTCCATATATAATTTGATTCCTGTGTTTGACTGTCAGCCTTAGTTCCATCACACAAATTTGTAACACTAATATCTAAGATACCAGGTTCGTAAACAAAAGATGAATATAAAGTGGTGGCTGTTAAACCTGATGTCATACCAGAGTAACTTGAGTTCAAAGGAATTCTAAGACCAATATTATAACCATTTAATTCTACTCTATAATCATCGTTATTGACAATACCGATAATCATACCTTTAGAATAAAAAGATTTCGGTAAATCGGCTAACATGGTATCTAATAAACCACCAGATGTTATTGATTTATTTGTTGTATTATAACTTATTTCATTATAATAACCTAAATTACCCCATATATGACTTATAGAATAATTACCAAAATTGGTGTCTGTGAATGGTAAAACCTTATAAAAAGTAAAACCATCACCTAAGATGTTATATAAATCTGATTTTACAGTTTCAGTTTTAGTGTATACATTTTCTACTGGTAACAAACTCATGATTTTTTTTAATTAGTTGTTCTTTGACCGTTATTATTTACCTCTATTAAATTATCTATTGTTGGTAAATCTATTGTTACTTGTGTTAAAGTACCTTTTGGGTTTTTAAACCAAAAAACTTTACTAACAGGTGAATAGAAAAAATTATATTCTGATAATCCGTTATTTTCTATTCTATCAGCATAACGATAAGGTAGATAATCTTGAGAGTATGTAGGTAATATTATTGCCATAATTATATCAATTGAATTATTTGTGATGTGGTGTCGGAGGGGTTATAAGATAAAGTAATACCAAATATGTTACCAACAACTTCATTTATGTTGTCTGTTTTATCAGATTTAACATAAACATTAAAATTTATTTTTGTTTGGTAGCTACCGTCTGGCATTTGTGACCCATAAGTTTTAAAGAAAAGTTTTGCATAATCTATTAAACCCTGTAATGCGGTCGTTGTATTATCAGTAACACCCACCATATTATATAGATAACCAATTAACCTATTTTTAGTTAAAAAACTATCATTACTTTTTAACACATAAATACCATTACCGATTTTAACAGCCGGATATATACTTTCCCAAGGGAAATTATTAGAATCAGTATTTTCAACAGTTTCAATTGTTAAAAATTGTCCATCACAATAGTAACCCCACTCATTAGGTACTAAACTTAATAAACCTCTTGTACCGTGTACTGTGTTACCATTAACGGAGTTGGTTGAAAAAGTTAATAATAGAGGGGAATTGTATCTTAAACCTGTTTGGTTATATAAATATTTTTGTCCGTTCTCAGCTGATTTCATGTATTTAGGACTAAGTATATTAAAAAGTTTAAGGTCCTCAGTGGTCATTGGTGTGTAAATAAAACCACAATCAGTTATGGTATCATAAGTTTTATAATCGTTAGTTGTTAAATCTATTCTTTGATTTAAAATTGAAATGTAACTCCATAAGTCTAAAGTTAGATGTTCAGTCATATCATAACTATAAGTAGATATGTTTGATAAATCGTTTAACCATGTATTTAAATTAATTTTTAATTGTATTGAAGGTTCATTGAATTCGTAATCACAGTCTACTCTATTAAAAATTGTTTGTACTCTACTTCTTGTATTTAATATTTCTTCGGTAGTTGGCTCTGTAGGGAACATTCCTTCATATTTAGATTTACCACATTCAGTTTTAGTAGTTTCATTGTGGTAACCAGTTATTTTTGCTAATATATTATTAGTAGCATTTTTAATAGTATAATTGTGGTCAAAGTCACCCAAACTATAATGGGTTAACGTATCAACCAATCCCTTATTGATTAATGTTTTATACCCTAATTCTGTTAAACTAAATTGTAATTCAGCAGCCATTATTTTAAGTTATATCTATATTTTGTATTATCATCTAACACTTTATTTTCAACACCATTTATGTCTGAAATCAAATTAGGGTATGAGTTAATTATATAGTTAACATCATCATCAAAAAAAGTATAGTAAATGTTTAAATTCTCCCATCCCTTTTCAATCAATATTTGTTTACCCTTATTTGTCAAAACAAACTTTAAACTATCAGTATCACCACCAATAAATGACATTATAAATCAAATGCAATTTCTATTATTATAGTAGCGTTAGGTACCTTTTCAATCGGTAAATTCATTTTACCTATTGCCACCAATGTTTTATTAACGTCATAAACACAAACCTCATTTATATGTGTATATTGGTTTGAATTTGACCATGTAGGGTTTGTTGACCAATTAAATTGTGTAGGTGGTACAGTAAATACAAATTTTGTTCTGTATTTGTTTGTTACCCCTGTTGACTCAATGTTACCATACAAAAATCTTTCATCACCAAATTGTAAATATTCTGTTTCAGCTATCCCAGGTATTTTTATGTAATCATTTAAATCATAAGGTGTTGCTGAAGCGTAATTAGTGGCCGTAACTTCAAACGTTGAATTTGCTAAGTTTGCCGGATTAATCCTTTGTCCAACTGTATGACCAACAATATCTGATGTAAAATCTATCATAACCCAAGCTGTCGGATCAGGGTAAGTACCAATAGTTTGTTTTTGTACTAAAGCATAAAATCTATCAGCGTACCACCCTGTTCCACCACTAACTTTCATAAATGGAAATTCATTAGGTAATGTTAACTCTACTGTTTTAGCATCAATTGGGTTACATTTACAATCTTGTGTATCAAAATTAACACAAACAGTATTTTGACAGTGTAAGCCACTTGTATAACCTGAAGTACTTTCCAACATATAAGTTACATAAAGTGTTTCAGTACCGTCTATAACACCATCAACTGTTGATCCTAATGTTGTTATTATTGTAGGTAAAGTCCAATTTCTGTTTGATTTGTAAGACATTGCTGCAACCAATTCTTGATTGTCGATTGTAAACATGTGTAACTCAGGATAAGTTCTACCAACAGCATTACCATACTTATCTACCAAATCATGATAATAAACTGTTGTATTAACACCAGATAAGGTAACAAATTTAGTGTCACCTGTTGTCATAAAAGTATGACCTATTGTGTTACCACTATAGTCTTTATGCCACATTAATGTAGGTAATATCAATTCAGGTGTGTCTTGTGTTGTTGTATCAACATAAAATTTCTGACCGTATTTCTGTTCACTCTGATTATCACATGTTTCTTTATTGGTGTAATGTATAATACTAATTGATGGTATTAAATTACAAGCCGTATTTGCTGTATATAATAAACCTATCTCTGACGTATATCCAAAATATTCTTTACTACCAATATAAGTTTCAGAACCGTATTTATTAAAAGTTTCGTGTGTGCTGTCATCAACACCTGGTATTGGGTATGACCAAACATTGTTCATATTCCAAACACAACCACCACTGAAGAAACCACCATCACTAAATAATGAGTTTTGTGTACCACCAGTACCCAATGGATAAAATATAACTTGTGCTTCATTGGCTCCACCATAAGAAGGGAAACTAGCGAAATTTCTATCTATTTGTATTTGTAAGTCATCACCAGTTAAAGAACCACTTTGTACCGCTTGTACTTGAAACCATAGGTATGGTACTGGTACGTTTAAATCAACTACTGTAGGTGTTTGTGTCAAGGCTAACTCATCGTTACTCATTTTAACCATCATTAAATCACCAATTTTAGGTTCATAAGTGTTTGAACCGTAAGAACCTGATTGTCTAATAGGTATAGAAGTTCCACCAGTTAAGCCGGCTAAAGGTATAATAGTATCAGACTGTAGTATATGACAAACTGTATCTGTGTAAGCCGTATAAGTTATTGTACCACCAGTACCATAATCAAAGAAACCAACTTTAGGTGCTGTTATTAATTGTTCTAAAATAACCGGATTTAGTGTTGGTATTGTGACATAAGTGTCTGTTGCTGTCGCTGTAGGTAATAATGGCGTTTTTAAATCAGGATTTTCAGCCTTAGCTCTAATTATATTTTCTAATGTAATATCATAAGAAGAACCTAATGTTGAATAATCAATGTTTGAATCACCTAATCTAAAAGTGTCAAAAGTTAAAAGACCTAATGAAAGTAATCTTCTTCCTTCGTTGGTCATCCTTGCCGAAACAACTATATTTGAATTTTTGTCAATGTAACTCACTTTTACTTTATTTTATAAATATCGTTATATTATCTTTTTACTATCTTTTAACAAAGAAATCTTTTCTTAATTTATTTATTGCCGTCTTACCTGGGTTTATACCAAAATAATAATAAGGTATATTAGATCTAGTGTTTATATTATTTCTTTGGATTGGTTGAGTTATGCTATCAAAACCTAAAAAATTATTAGCAGAATCGTCATTAGGGTCTAACCATGTAGTAGTCCAATTAGAACCAGGATTACAGTTACCGTTGGAACCGCAAGGACTAAATCTGTTACCAACTTCCAAATCAACTTCAAACCCAGAATCACCAGCAGTACCACCACTTGTCGATATGTCTATAGCCGGTAAATTAGCTAAAGGATTTACAAAACCACCTGCGGGTTCAAAAACGTCTGTAAAATCAGATCCAACAGGTTTGGGTGCTGTTATTATATCAGTGTATATTTTGGAAATTTCTTTCATAAGAAAAAATTCTTGGTCTTGCATTTCCCTTTCATGACAACCAATACCTCCATAAAACATAGGATCTAAATTACAATTTCTTTTACTGGCCAAATAATCAATAACTTCTCTAGGATCTTCATATGAAGTTTCTTTTAAATAATCCACCCAATAACCTAAATCCCAACCACTTTCATTATAAGTACCAGTAAAAAAGTCATGTCCTTGTGTATATTTAGATATAGCTCTTGAAGCATTTATAGAATTTTCTATTTGTGTTAAATTATCTTCACACATTTCTACACGGCCTAATGAAACAATTTTTGTAGGCATCAAAGCGTTACAATAAATAATATCCTCTATATCATCTGCTCCAGTTGGTGTTGCGTTATGGAATTTTTCATGGTAATCTTGTATACCGAAATACGATCTAGATTTAGTTTGGCCAGGACCTCTCAATAAACATCTATCACAATCATTACCATTACCAGAGTCTAAACAACATTTATTTTTTTTATAGTTATCACCCCTTGTTGTATCAGAACCAGGTCCACAAAACTTTTCTTTTTTAACTTTACCGGTTTTTTTATTAACTTTTCTTTTATACTTAAATTGAAATAAATAGGCCGTACCCAACACCCAAGCATCAAAAAACACTCTCCTAATTAAATTTAAATCTTCAGCTAAACTTACCTTAGCACAACATTTCCAAGTCTCAATATCATTAATACAGGGTAAAGATGATATATTGTCAGGTTTAAAACAACCGTCAATAAATGTTTCGTTATTAAGACAACTTTGATAACAGTTTGATCCTGCAGGACATTTTCCTACACCACCTTCAAATTTAAAAACTTCAGTTTGTTGACCGCAACAAGCATCTGCAGAACAACTTTGTAAATCTATTTCTATTTCACCACTTGGTACTGTTTCACAATTTAAAGTAAAACCTCTACCACCACTAGGTAATTGTGGTAATAAGTTTGTAATCCACTTAAAGGGGCATATAGATATACAAATACCAAATTTAAATAAAATAATATCGTTTTTTGGTATTTTTATTGTTACATCTATAACGGGGACAGTAAAAGAAATTAATTCTGCCGGTATTTTTACAACAAGGTTTAAACAAAAACCAAAACAAATACTAGTCAATATGGTCAAAAATTTTAAGATAAAAGATGTTATATCAATAAAAAGTGCGTTGATATAATACATCAGGTTAAATTTCCATATAGCATTGGTGAAAGGAAATGGGTTTGTTTGTGTTGATACGTCTGTATTTTTTATACCTAAAAAACTAAACCTGTTAATACCTTTTTTATATTTTTTAATATAATGAGCTATCGTATATAATTGTTTAAACTCAAATAAATGAAAATCTTTATCAATATCTTTATAAGTTGTTATATTTGTATTAAATCTTTGATCTTCTGTACCACCAAGTATTCCGGCACCATTTACACCACCTAAAGTACCGTCAAAATCCCTACCAAAACTAGGGAACAACATGTGAGCAGTTCTAATTTTAGGGTTTTCATTCGGTTCAATAAAATTCATTTTAAACCTGTACATACCTTTAGTAGCAACACCAATAGAAGGATTGTTTGAGGGTACTAAATTACCAAACTCGTCTGTTATAACATGTCCAATATTCATTGGTAATGTAAAAGCAAACACACCATCATCGTCTATTAACTCACCACCGTCAATATCAAAATTTTCTAATTCTATTGGTACTATTTTATCGTTATTAACCCACTCTGATATATCATATTGCTTAGCCCTAATCATTCTTATGATACCAGCACCAGTTTTAAAATTATCTTGTTCACCCTGATCATTTTTTGGGTTACAACCTAGGTTAAGTGACATCTTACCCGAATCGGTAAATATAGAACCAAAAAATAATGCTGTACTATTTATTTGTACGTTTGTATCAAAATCAACCCTAGTTATACCAAACTCACAAGTGTCAGGATCACCCCAAAAAGGTATAACCTCTATACCTTTATCACCAACCTTTATTTGTGGTAAAGAATCTAAATTGGTTGATGTTTTAAACTCTGTTTTAGATTTAAATAATTTTTCAGGAAAACCTTCAGATATCATATCATAAGGTCTAATACTTACCGCACCGATATCTGATAAATCAACATCCATATGAACCGTGTGTTGTCCTACAGGTACGCCAAAAATCATATAATCACCAGCGTCATTAGTTTTAGTTGTATATTTATAATACTTGTCAAAAACTTCTAACACGGTATCATTATCTAACATATCCTCTTTATTTGGAAACGTACCTACACCCACATTTAAACTACAAGTTGGTTTGGATAATAGTAAATTATATCTAATACCATCACTGTTTTTTTGGTAGGGTGTTTTAAATGGGTAGAAATTTTTAATTAAAAGATTTTTTTCATCTTCATCTGTTATGGGTACAAATATTGATACTTTAGCGTTAGGTACCCCAAAACCTTTGTTCGCAATTACACGACCAACTACAACACCGTAATCAGCGCAAAATGGTTGATATAGGTCTTCTTGTGTTATCTTAAGACTTAAAATTTCTAAAAAATCAAACTCTTGATCAAGTTTGAACCTGATGTTTTTATTATCACCAGGTGTTGTTCTTATCCTTATTGATTCGTTAGCCATTAATATGTATTGTTAATATATTCATTTACCGTATCAAAATAACCTTCAGCATATGAACATGTGGTAATTTGATTATTTAAATATGTTGTGTACGTAGTTTCAAATGTAACCCTAAATCTATAATATATATTAACAGCTAAACTATTAAACGTTAAAACATAATTCGTTAAACCCTCAACAAAATTTGTCTGTTGTTGATATAAAACGGTATTTGTTATGTCATTATCATCAAATATCTGAACTATAAATTTACCACTGACATTTTCGGGTAACTCTGGTACTGATCCCCATTGTACACTAAATTCATTTTTATCTAAACTGCCGTAATTATTGCCTCCAAATATAAAATTAGGTGAAACTGCAAAAATGGAAATAACATCACCTAAAACAATAGGTGCTAAATTATTAAATATAATTCTGTTATCTTGTGACGTACTTAAGAAAAATTGTTGATTTTGAACTAATTCGACACCGTTAACAAATACTATTATTGCATCATCTTTAGATATTGGTTGTGAACAATAAAATTCTTGTTTACCAGTTATTGTGTTATTGTTTAACGTGACAACATAACCTGGATTAGTATCCACTGTTATATTTTGTACTACCAGTGTATTGACAAAATATTTACTAAAGTCTACATTAAGTGTTGCGTCAGTGGTACCAGCCATATAATTAGCCACAACCCAATCAGTACTGTTTAGTGAAAAATTAAAAACCACTATTGGTGGTAATGTAAAACCTCTACTAATAAGTGTATAGTCATAACCGTTTGTTAATTTAACACCATTAACAAATACCATAACTGAACTGGTGTCTATTGGTCTCCACCTCAAAATAAAATAATTTAAAGTACCATTTATAGCCTGTGGTCCTTGTGGTCCTGAGACACCATTTTTTAATAATAAATCTTGTACAAAATTGTATTGTGGTATTGGTTCATCTTCTGGTGGTGCTAATATTGGAGTTGGTGGATCCACAACTGTTACAAAATAATAATCACCTTTAGAGAATGTATTTTCTTGTGTTGTACTATCCCAAGTATTAAATAAAACACCTTCATTACAAGTTTTACTTACAAAAGTATAATAAGGTCTTATTAAATATTGTGACCATGTTTTAGGTAATCTACCTTCCTCAAAATTTTGTGTTATAGTAAATCCTGTTGGTATAAATTTATAAGGTGCACAATTTCTTAAAATAGATGTAGACCTAGTAAGTACATCATTACTTTTAGTCGTGTTAAATTTATTTTGATTAAAAATATTATAACATAAACTACCAGTATAACCTGTGTATTCTGTGTTACCTGTTAGAAAAAATTTAATGTTGAAATTTGGTGTGTAATTTAAATTATAAACAGCTGTTGATCCTGTAGTGCAACCTGTCAAACTTAATGATACTGGTGTTGTTCCACTCATCCCTAAAGCTACATTACTAGTTGCTCCTGTAACATAATATTGTGGACTTAAGAATGTCTCAGAACAAACATTAACATTAGGGTTTAAGTTATAAACATTATTTAAACCCAAATCACGGGATGTTATAACATCAGCCAAGTCTTTTATCGGTACTTTTTTCTTACTTTCTTCGTCTGAACATAAAAATCCCATTACAATATTATTCAATAATTTGTTTAGTAGTAACAGCCGTAAATCTTTGTTTATACTGTTCTAATTTATTTACAATAGATAAATCATCAAACGTTCTAAATAAAGGTTTGAATCTGATAAGACCGACATCTTCTATCTGTACAATATTAGGTGGATTTATAAGTCTTTCAGCGTATGATGTAGTGTCTGTAGATACTAGTTGTATATTTTCGTAAAAACTAGGTACCTTTTTAGGTTTGGGTCTTACACCACCAGTTGGTTCTTTGATACTTGGGGTTGTTTCTATACTAACTTCAGCTTCCACCAACTCAAAATCATAATCACAAGGATTTATAATAGTACAAGGTTCATTACACCATCTTTCACCAGCGACCCATATTGTTGTTGCTGGTATAAACTGTTCCATAAAAGGTATCCAAAAACTTTGGAATTGTTTTTTATAGTTTTCTAAATTGTATAAACTTAAATAAGTTACCGTAGTTATAGAAGTTGCACTAGTCGTACCCGTCATGTTATAACAAACAGTTGTACCGGCGGATAAAGTAAAACCATTAGGACATGTAAATGATGTACCACTAATTGGGCAGTCAGCGCACATATCAAATGTTAATTCAAGTTCTTTAGTGTTTAAAACTAAATTACTATGTTTTTCTTTTACACTAGATTGTATCCAATAATCTGTATACCTCCAAGGTAATTCAGCATCTAAACTAGGTGCAAACGTTCTATTTATAGTACCCTCACCATTTAGTAAACCAAAAGATCCATCTTCTCTTTCTATGTCATCATACTCTGAGATACCAACTTCAGGTAATCCAGGGTTATAAACCCAAGACTTTTTATTATCTATTACTCTTTTTAATTTAAAACCAGGACAATCTCTACCACTTAACCTATCCGAAGTTTGAATTATTTGACTATTACATAAAACTTCTATATTATCAACAAAAATATCATAAGTACAACAACAATTTAAACCGGCATAAAATTCTATGTCAACAGTAAACTCCACTGTAGTTGGTGTGGGTGGTAGTGTGGCTTCTAATTTTACCCAAGTATCAAAACCACTTACATTTGCATTATATTGGTTGATTTGTGTTAAAGCGTTATTTAAAGTATCATCACTTATTTTTATTCTAGCAGATATTGGGTCTCCGTTGTTATAACATTCTTCTTTTTTCGGTTTACCCACATATAACCATAAATTTATTGTTAATTCACTTTCACAAGTAATACCCATTGGTTTTTCATTCAATGAAAATATAACAGGTAAACAATCACTATTAGTTGTAGTGTCTATATTTTTAAAATCATCGTTTATAAAACATTTACTTGTGTTAGTATCGTACACCCAAGTCATGGAATAATCACTAGCTAGTTTTTCACAACAAACTTTACTTAAATCCACACCGTTACTATCCACCAATATTTGTGTTGATAGATAATTTTTGGTTGTAACACCAACTAAAGAACAGGCTGGTTGTATTATTTCTGGTGCTTCAGAAACTCTTTGGTTTGATACATTGATGTTTTGATTAACGTATGTACAACAATTAACACAACTTTTTGTTGCCTTACTATTATAGTTATAGGCCAAAGGATCTTTACACCCTTCAACCGTATTAACATATTGACACCTTGTTGGTGTACTTTCTACTATGTTATAAATTTTATAACTATTTTGGTTTGTGTCCCATATTTTAGCCTTTGTTGTTGTACCTTCAATAAACCAAAAATGAGGTTCAACAATTATAACTTCAGGATTAATACCATTAGGGTTTTGAACCTCACGATAGTTAGTCGCTAAAGGATTTAAACATCCTAATATTTGATTTTCGGTATTTAAACTAGTTATAGGTCTTAAAGCCATTATCTTTTATATATAATTATTTTTATTTACGTTTTTATCCGTTACTTATTGGAAAATATGGTTGTAAAATTAACTCATCATAAGTTGGTACTACACAGTTTTGATTTGTGTTGGTTAAAGGTACTGTTGGTATTTGTTCATTACTTTTTAAAACAACCCAACTACCTGAAGAGTTTAAAGCTAACAAATAATCTATCGCCTCAACATAATCCCATCCATCATTAATTGGATCATCCACTGGTAGTAGATTACCGGCATAACTTGTAAACACATCTATAGAACAAAATTCATTAAGTCCGGCTACAGTATAGTCGTTATAGAAACTATTCATAATTGTTATGTCACAAGTGAAAGCACCGTTATTTTTAATATCATTTGGGAATGTAGCGTTTGGTATATAATCTTCTAAATAATTATAATATGTTTGTAACATATTATTCAATAGGTCAATTAACTCATCAACAGTTTTAAAAGTAGTGTTGTTAAAATTGTATATCTTATTTCTATATAATGGATTATTAGTTAATTGATAATATGTTTGTTCTTCATATACTTTTTGTAAACAACCCCAACCCTTAACTAATATTCTATTCATTTCTAACAATTGTAACAGAGCATCCTCACATTTAGTTCCTGTGGGTTCATAAGTTATGATACAATCTTTTAAACATAATTCAGCCTCACCTGCTGTGGTATTACCACCAGTGTCAATACCTGTACCACCACCATCTGTAGGCGTTTTTACAACACATATAGTCCCATTCCATTCATAACCATAATCAACACAACATTGTGATGTTAAACTTTGATTTGTTGAATTGTCTCTAACTTCTGTTCCGTTATATATTGTTATGTTTTGAGGACATGCTGAACAATAATATTTTTCACCCAATGAATTAGCGAATGAAGATCCTAAACTATCCGTTAAAATTGTACCATTAGAAACTATATTTATAGAACCAAAAGTCCAACTACCGTATTTTGTACAACAATTTTGTGATAATAAATTACCTTTATCATCTACAAATACATGACTACTATTTACTTGTGCCGTATTACAAGGATCATCTTGTGGTTTAAAACAGTAACCATTAACATAATTACCACCCCTTAATTTACAACAATTATTATCAACAATAAATTCACCATTTTTTGATATTAATAAACAACCATAATTTTTGATTGAACTTGTTAAAGCGTTATTAACCTTTTCTTTAATAATTGAATCTGAAGCCTCACCTATTGGTCCAAATATTTTAATATATAAATCGTTAATTTCTTGTTGAGTTAGTCCGTTCACAAAACTTCTAGCATCACAAATTTTAGTTATGTAATTTTCAGGTTGACACCAATAACAAGTGTAAGAATTAACCAAATCAATTAATCCTAAATTTTTGTTTGGTTGTTCTCTAAATAAATTCGCGGATTGATAAACAAATTCACTGTCACAATCAACACATTCTAAAAGTTTACTTGCCTGACATTTTATACTATCACTTGTTATTATTAAATTATCACTACAATTTAAACCTGTTTGTAACTTAACATAACATTCTTTTTGATAACAAAAACTACCATCCCAATACACATCAAAACCTAAATTATCTTTATTACAACAATCTTTAGGTATACCTATTATTGATTGGCCTGAAACCATACCAACAGCACAAGGTGGGTTTGATCCGTACTGTGTATAAACTTGGTTGTAACAAGTGTCTTTTTGTTCTAAAGTTAAAGAAGTATTAGAATAACAATTAATAATAGCTTTTACAAGCCTATCGTTTTGATTTACCAACACATCTTTAGATGGTGGACATACTATAGGGGGTGTTGTTTCAGTTGGTACACTTGCCAACCAAGTACCCATACAACATTTTTCATCTGTTATAGGTTTTTTATCGTTTAAATTATAAACAATACCGTCTTCACCGTAAAAAATTTCTGGACAAAGATTACATACATCTGAATTAGTTTCAAACGTTAAACCCATAAATGTTTGACTACCCTCTTGTTCTATTGGTGGTGCGTATATTGTTTTTGGTTCTGTTAAACCCGCTGATGTTACAGTTGCGTTATTTACTTGTCCGTTATTATTTAATACATTAGCATAATCAGAACCATAATAAGGTATAGGTAAGCCTAACTCTGTATCTACAGAAAAAGTACCTTTGTTATAATTGTTAAATAAATTTTCAGTTTTAGGTACAGTAACAGTAGTATTTCGTAAACCTTGTAACACTGTACTATCAATAAAACATTCATATTGGTTAAAATATTTTTTACCGTAATCGTATGGTCCTATATGTGGGTTGTTACCAATAGTACTTTCACTACCACCATTATACCAAAAACCGTCCATTTGAAAATAATTATCTGTTGTTGTTGGTAACTTTGATGGGAATCCAAAATCATCCATAGGTATAACGGTTAAATCAACATTTTCTATACCACCATATAAATTAGCTAATATTTCATATATTTCTACAGTATTTAATCTATTTTCAGCTAAATAAACAAATTCATTTAACGATAACATACATTGTGGTATATTAAATAAACTAAAGAAAAATTCTATAACTTTTCTGGTACCCTTAGATTTCCATAACCACCACGCGTTTATAACCAATCTTCTCCAAAGTTCTACATCCAATTCTTTAGTCGATAATCCCATAGATTGTCCACTAAATACTGTTGTTAGTGGTTTGTCCGTTATTTCTTTTAAGTTAAAATTGTCAGTTCCAACGGTTAGTAAAACATCAAAACCTAATGTTTTAGCCATTATCTTAATTAATTCATCAGCCGTATTATCCAACTTGTCGTAAGTAACCACATTAGCAAAAGAAATACCATCTATGTATTTTTTAACCTCATCAAATTCTCTACCATATATTTTTAAAAGTTTATTAACTTTTCTTCCATAAATTTCTTGTCCACCACCATCTGTATCATATTCGTGAATTGATTCCGAAACAAATCTTCTAGATACTAAATCTGTTTTATATAAATCAAAATCTTTTGCCGTTTGTAATATTTTTTCAACATATAAACTATATTCGTTTGTGTTTATATCTATATTGTAACCATCCGATACTGGCCATGTGAAATTTTTGTTTGAAAAAGATATAAAACCATCAACCTCAGATGGTACTAAAAAAGAACAAGTGTACTGAGGTACAGTCATTCTATTTAGTATTAAATTTTCAAAATCAGTTAGTTCTTCAAAAAATAAATTAACTTCATTATTATTAGGTTTTAAATGATAAGTTAATGAACCAAAGGTTGATCCTGATAATTGTGTGAAAGGATTACCTTTAGTATTTATTCTTATATATGAATAATTTGTGGTTGATCCTGTGTAGCCAACAACAGGAAACTGATTACCATTTATTTCTATAACATATTTTGAATAATCTCTAGAAAGATTAAATATCTCGTCAGGTTTTAAATCAACAAAATCTTGATTGTCATCTACTATTAATTCGAAGGGGTTACTGATAACACTTTTAGGTATTAAAAAAGATGCAACACCGTTAATTTGGTCATACTGAAAAGATAATACTGTATTTACAGCTATATTTGTTTTAGATAAAGGGTTTAGATATATAGAACCTTTCCATTTTTGTATTATTTGTTCTAATGTAACTCTAATGAGTTCATAAAAAGAACCAAAATAAACATACCTACTAATGTTGTTTGGGTCAAAATTTAAAAAAATATTTAAATCATTCGTTTCTAAAGTTATTGAATCCGACTGACTTAAGTTTAAATTTTCTAAATTGTAGTATTCCGACCACTCACCACCTAAAATAAAGTCTTTACTTAATCTGGGGCTTACATTTGTAGTTACATTAAAATTACCAAAAGTAAAAAATGCGTCACCGCTTGTGAATTGTAAACCAACTAAATCTGGTGAGAAATCACCTTCTCTTCTTTTATACGCATCAGTTAGTGAACGAGGTACTACTTTAACGTTTGACATTAGGCTAATGGTACATTTGTAATTGTATTGAAATCTTTGGTGAAATCAATATTATCAACTTCTTGACGAACTTCGTATAAAGGTTCACCAGTAAATTGGTCTTGTATTTCGTATAAGTTGTATTGTTTATATATACGATTTTGTTCATCGTAAATAGTATATTTACCATCAACAATTGACTTGGTTTGATTGCCAAATATACCATACGCCAATGTTTCAATATCGTGTTCAACCATATTAACCTCCAACAAAATTGGGTTAAAGAATGTATTGGTTATAGATATTTCTTGTCCTGGTGTACCTATATCTGGAAATTGATTTGGTCTAACATTAGGTGCTGAACTTGGTGTTAATGTACAAAAAACTAAATTTGAGTTATCATTAAACCTATATTTAACTGATTTTTGTACTGTGTTTGATTGATTAGTATTTATAGCTTCAGTTCTGTTTGCTGATGTTATAATTCTAAAAAAATTAGGTATCTTACTACCATTGTTTTGGTTATAATATTCAACACGATATCCTATTAAAGATCCGGCATCTTGTATACCTAAAGTATCTAAATCTAAAATAATACCTTTAATATCAGGAAAAGCTGCTAAAACACCACAATCAGTAATTTTAGTTCTAACCTCTTTTGGTTTTATAACAATAGAATAAATACCTTTAGTTGAAAACTGTGTTACAGGTAATTCTAAATTATATAGACCATCAAATAAAGGTGTCCCGTTTGTGTTAGTTGTTGGATCATTAAATCTTGATATAACCTGATTAGGGTCTAACGCTGTTAATGGAATTGTGGGCCTAACATCTCTTGATGGCGCATATGTATAATATATATCCATATCTGATGGTGTAACCGATGATGACCTAACTATCCCGTATTGTCCTGTTGCCATATTTTTTTTTTAACTATTTTCTACTATATTATAATATCCGTTTCTATATTCAACTAAACCTTCTAAACTTTTGATTTCAGCCAATCTTGAATGTCTCTCAAAAACAGCTACAGACATTCTTTCTATAAATAGCTCGTTGTTTACTTTTGGTGGGAAAACTAGCCCCATTTTTGCTTCTTCTTTTACATCAAAAGTTAATTGGCTATTACCATATAAGTAAGGTTCAAAATCATAACCACTTGAGGTAGTTGAGAATGTTGTTGGATGTGTTTTAGTATCAAATTGATTTGTCGATGGTCTATATGTTGTTACGTAATCTATGTCACCTATTGTGTAATAAATCTTTGTATAACCAGTTTGTAGTATAGGATCTACGTAATCTATATTAGTTATGACATATACAAAACCATCAGTAATACCACTATTACCTACTTTAAAAGGTCTAACGTTATCGTATGTACTAATTACATCTAATTTATGTGAAGTCGTTCCTGATACCATTATATTGTTATATTATCTGTTGCTGTGCAACCATTATTATCTGTAACAGTAACACTTAATACGCCGTATCCGGTAGTGTGTACGTTAGATGTTATGTCATTACTACTATCACTCCATAAAACAGTGTAAGGAGTAACACCACCGTTAATATTTATAACACCTTGTCTATCAGACGCCGAAACTTCAATTAATCCTAAGTTTATCGATAAAACTGATTCTGGTTGTGTTAAAGTTACAAAGGTTGTTGCAGAACACCCAACATTAGATACGCTTGTAATTGTGTAATCACCAGCGGTTAAACCTGTTAATATAGACGTACAACCACTACCCAATACGTGTGAACAAGTACTTTTATAAACACCATTAGCATAAAAATTAATATTACCAGCGGGCGTCGGTAATGTATAAGCGTCGGAAATGAATGTTGTCGTGGCAGTTATTTGTGTTGTATTACTATAACAAGGTATATCATAACCATTTATTTGTGATGGTTTAGTTATTGTTATATCAAAATCTTCTCTGTGGTAAACTGTTTGTGACAATCCATTAAATGTACAACCATTACCATCTGTAATATCAAACGTATATAATGAAGCTTCTAAATCGGTTATATTTAATGATGATGATGTAGTGTAGAAATTATATTGTAAACCATTACGATAAGCTGTTATTGAATAAGATCCGTTACCACCAAAAGGGTTTATAGTTATAGAACCTAAATCACCACCAAAACATCCAGCATTTGATAATAAATTTACGGTAGCATTAACAACAACTGGTTGTGTTATAATTATTGGTGTTAGATTATAAGTTGATCCTACGGAATCTGTGATTAATACACTATAAGTATTAGAACCTATGTTTTTAAACATACCAGTATAATTAGAAATAAATCCAGGTGATAATGTATAGGTATAACCAGTACCCATATTACCGCCAAAACCTATAACATTAATCTCGCCATTATTACCACCAAAACAATCCACGTTGATTGTTGTTATTACATTACCAGATAATACACTTGGTTCAGTTATTTTAAAAATAGAAGATACTGTTACTGGTGGTACTGTGGAATCCGTGGTTTGAACTAAATATGTACCAGCACAAAGTCCAGTTATGGTAGAAGTTGTTAAACCTAAACTTGTCCATGTTGTGGCCGTAACACCTGTATTTATAAACCAATTATAACTGTAAGGTGCTAAACCTCCAGATGCAACAACCGAGGCTGAACCATTACATGTTCCATTAATATCATTAACTTGAGAATTAAATAAAGAAGTTGTTGTATTTAAAATTTCTGCTTCTGGAATTAAAAAAGAATGGTAGGATATATCACAATTGTTATCTGTAATCTTTAATGTATAATTACCAGCCTTTAATCCTGTTGGGTACAGTGTGGTTGTATTGTTATAATTATTAGGTCCAGTCCATTTAAATGTATACTGTTGTGAACAATTTGTAATATTGTTAACATTAATAGAAGCATCGGACGCACCGTAAAATGAAGGTTTTATTATTGTAGGGTTACCTACACCACAATTATTTAAAACCAAACAAGGTTTTTGTGTTGTTCCAGTATTAGACGTGGTGTCCCATATACCTGTAAAACCCGTAACAACGTCAAATATTGGGTTTTTAGTGTCTGTATAAAGACCTAAATCTTCAAATGACTGAGTTAAAAATATAGGTATGTATATTGTAGTGGCAGTGATTGTTAAATTACTATCCCTACCTATGTCTTGATAACCTACATTTCTTTTAAATAACTCCATTATTTTAATATAAACTCTGTCATTGTTATTGTGTTATTAGTGTTAGCACCAACATTAGGTGTTACTAAAAAATTATAATTACCATTATTATTTTTAGGGTTTATAAATTCTACTCTGGAAGTTCTCCACCCTCTATTGTTTATGTCTTTATATGTATTTATATCTACAGGCATTGTAACATTAGATGGTGGGTTTATAAATCTGTGTATTTTGCCTGTTTTAGCATTAAAAAATCTAGCGTCCATATATAAAACTCGGTTGGTGTTATTATCAACAAAGTATTGGTCGTTTCTTAACCAATATAAACGGTTTAAACTAAATTCAGGTTTTAAAGTATAATCAACATCAATATCTTCCGTAAATATTAAAGAATTATTTTCACTATCATTACTGTCATAAAAATATAATCTAAAAAAACTTTTTTTAAACCCGTTTTTATTTTTTGTCACATCTTCAGTTGTGAAACCAGCCAAACTATAATCCATATTCATACTAGAAGTGTTGGGATCCCAAAATTTAAAACTAATTAACAAACCTTTATTGTTGTTGGCAGTCAAATTATTAAAATTATATTTTAAAGTTTCACCGTCAATTATTGGGTTTATCATTTTTTCTTTTTCTTCATTTATAACATCTAACATTTTGTCACCAAAAAACAACGGTGCTATTGTTTGAGTTATCGGTAAAGGTATAGATTTATATAACCCATTCAACGTGCCACCTGTCAATGTTGATGTTGCCCCAGTAATTTCTTGAAATAAATTTTGTATGGTATATTTTATTAACACTCTTCGTTTATATTAACAATTGCATTATCAACAGTTTGTGTTGTGGTTTGTGTTGTAGTTTGGGTTGGTGGTGGGACATATATTGGTTGTACTCTAACGTATAAGTTTTTATTAAAATAAAAATAATTGGCCCCATTGTTAAAAGGATAATCAACGCCATTATTATCATCCTCATAGTAACCTATTGGTAATAAATCTTTCCAAGCCAAAGATCCATCGGCATATGTCACAAAGTTTTCTGGTAAGTCAATAACTATTTCATCAGCATCTGCCGTTTCTATTTGTGTAGAGTACACTCTGATTTGTAAATTTTGAAATGGTTTGTAATAATAACCTCTTCCGTTTGGGTTACTATTTAACCCAAATCTATGTATTACGTCAGCAACAGGCCTTTCAATAATTTCTAACATGTTAAATTCAACAAATTCACCAAAATAAAAATCACCCGAATTAAATACTAAATCACCGGCTTGGTTTACACTTTCAGTTCTTTGGGTTTTCTTTTCAACCGAACCGATACCATTAGGGTTTATTTTTGATATGGTTTCTAAACCATTACTTAAATTGGTAAATGTGGCATTAAAGTCCCAATCTGCCACAACATCACTCCAAGGGTATGTTTTTAAACCAGCTCTTTTTATTATGGTATAGTATAATTCAGAAATTTTACCGTTTCTATTGTCCTTTAAATTTTTAATGTTGATGTCTTTATTATATTGAAATGCCCATGTATCGTTAGCTGTACCTATTTTAGGATCAATTACATTACTGTATATGTTGGAACTAAAGGCACATTTATAAACTTCATATTCATTTGATGTTAAAAGTTCAAAGTACCTAATATAATATTCTGATGGTGTACAATCTAATATTCTATATTTTGCTGAAGAAAAATTGTAGTTAGCCAAAGTTTCAACTTTAACTATAAAAACATTTGGGGCTAATATATTAACAACTTTCCAAACACCATTTAATGGGTTTGAAGATCCTACTCTAATATCAACGAAATTGTTAATACTTAATTCATGGTTTGATGTAGTTACTATTTTTGTGTACCCCATACCTGTGTTACCACTAATATCGGTGGATTCGGTATAGTTAAATGTATTGGGATTGTTAAAAGATATATCGTTTTTAGATACATTTAATACTCTTTTAAAATTATTATAATTTGTTGTAACACCAGTCACCGTATCAACAAATGTGTCTAAAGTGACTGAAGTTTTTAAATCATTACCACTAATACCTAAAGATTGTACTCTATGAAACCCTTGGTAGTTTGTATCAACTAAATATACAAAATCACCTATTTCTAAATTATGTCTCTGTACACCAATTATCGTTAATTTATTAGATCCGTTAACAAAAGTGGAACTTAATTTTGTATATTGTAAACCACGGTAAGCTTTGGTTTTTAACCCAAAAACAGGATGAGAATATTTTATTTCATATTCATCATCCATAAATGAAGGATATGTTATTTGCATAACCCAATTATTTGGTGTTGTTGGTGGGTTGTCCTTGAATAAAGGATCCCAATCATTAGATGTTGCTGTAGTAGATAAAGCGTTTGATGTGTAGATGTTTAATTTACCGTTAAATCTATATTTGTTACTTTCATTTCTTTCAACTTCAAAAACATTTTGAGCATTAACAACCTCAAAAAAAACCTCATTATTTAAAACTTTAGTTTTATTCTCTAAGTCTAAACTTAAGTTAGTGTTTTGGTTGGTGGCGAGTTTGTATCTCTTTTCACCTATTATATTTCTAATACTATTCATTAAGATTTGACCCTAACTCTAATGTCTGTTTGTGGATATTTTATTTCAAACATTGTATCATATTCACCAAATAAAACATAATCCAAAGTTAAATCAATTTGTTTGGTTACGTTATCTATATAACTTTGTCTTGTAAAGTTTAAAGAATAATTACCACCAACTTTGTTGTAAGCTTTTATGTCTGTAATATTTAATACACCGGCTACATTATTAATTTGTTCTATTAATTGTGATATGTATATGTTTTGACCCATTTGCCATTTATTTACATCAAAATAACTTGTTATTGTGTTAATAACATTGTTAACTATCTCAGCCTGATTAAAAGATTTATCTGTATATAAATCAATATCAAAAGCTAAATTAATAACTTTACCGTCTCTAATTAAAACATAATCATTAATCATACGATAATCCGCTAACCAAGTTGACATATTTTCTTTTAATGTGTTGGTTGACGAGTTATCTAATTTACCTTGTGAGTTTAAACCCAATACAGCAAATTCTACTTTATTTTGATTTTCAGCCACTTGCATTCTAAAAGGGACACCAAATTTACCTGGCATTTTAAATATGGTTGCTATATAATCTTTTATCGTAACCGCTCTATTCTGTGACGCAAAGTTATACTTTGTCATCCATCTAATTTCATCAATTGTTGGTTCATCACCACCACCAAAAGCCGGTATTGGGTTGTTAACCCTTAAGGATTGTCTAACAGCTTGGTTGTTGGTAGTGTTAGGTCCATTTACAAACATATCTACAAAACCAACACTATTTATAACATTAGCACCTATGTTAGCCGTAGTACCACCACCTACTCTATATCTAACATATAAAGTCGTATTAGGTCTAGGTATTTCACCTAAAGCAGTACTATTAAAAAAATTAGATACTTGTAAAACATATTGATTTGTTGTGTAAGCTTGTAAGTTTTGTTGATCGGAAAAACCAGAACCAAATGTTATTTTACAAAAGCCAGTGTCAGTATATTCTTTAATAAACTTTCTATTAACGGACATCCATTTACCTGGTTTTATACCAGTATTATCGGTACTTCTATTTGGATCTTCTACAAATATTTTATCTTCAGCTAAGGAATCTACCTCCCACCATCTTAAATTATTATCAACAAATTCGGCTGTTGTTGGGTTATTTATAAATGTGGTACCTTCTTTTGTTATTGCCTGTTCTATAGATACAACATTATTATCGGGTAATATGATTTCTAAAAAAGGTTTAGCATCTCTATCAGTTATAATTTTTTTATATATTTTACTAATCCCGTTTGATACAATTTCTCTTTTTACTAAAGTATAACTAACTATTTGATTATTAGCGTTTATATTTGGGATAATTAGTCTGTTGGGTATGCCACCTGTACTAAACGGTGAGGAAAAGTCTATATCATCTAATGTTTCAAATGTTTGTCCAGCACCGGCAACTTGGGTTCCATATTTTATTGTGGGAGCGTATCTCACATCAAAAGTGTCCCCAAAAACTGGTACGACAACAGAAAAATCTACAAGTGTTATGGAAGACCTTCTGCCAGGTATTTTTAAACCTAAAGTTCTGGCGATATTCATTACAGACCTTCTTTCTTGTGCATAATCAATTTGTGTTTCGGTAAACATTTTATCTGTATGATAAGATAACATGTCAGACACAGCTGCATTTAATTCGATTAACATCATACCTATTGATGCGTCATTAAAATCTTGATATAACTCAGGATAAAAATGTCTTACATAATTTATCAATTCCCCTCTTACATCGGCAAACTGTCTGGCAAAATAATTTATTTTTTTCTCGGCCATTTTATATTTCTAATATTACAAAGTCGTTAGATTCAAAAGCACCTGTAGTTACAACATAATCTAGTCTAACTATAACTGCATGAATATTATTTTCAGATGGTGTTACCGTTAATTCAGTAACATTTAAATTTGGTATGAACTTGGATATAGCTGTATTAATTTCGTTTTTAATAGCACTGTAACTAGGTTCATCATTTGGTTCAAAAATGTATTGTCTTAAATTAGCACCAAAATCTGGCATATACAATCTTTCACCTTTATTAGTTAATAATAAATGAACCAAATCCGCTTTAATAGCTCTTTTTGGTTCGGTATTCATTTCTAAAAACTTGCCTTCAGGGTCATCAGAAAATGGAAACTGTATGTTAATAAATCTTTTTTGTGCCATTCTAATACTTTTCTTTATAAATATCCATTTAAGAAATTTACCACCAAAAAATAAAATATAAAGTGTAATTTTTAGAGCATAAAAAACCCCTCACTAGGAGGGGTTTTAATTACCCATGTTTTTTACGTATTTCGTATAAGGTTGGTATACCGAACTTGATTAAAGTGTTGTTGGATATACCTTTATTCTTAGATATAATTCCATCGTTTTTAGATTTACTAACATACAAATCTAAGTTATTTATAAGTTCTTCTATTGTTATATTGTAATGTGTTCGTATCTTATTTAAAGAATTGATTAACATGGTTTTATAGTATGATGATCCATCTTTCCCTTTATTCCATGGTTCTTTACCCATTAATGATTTACTAATTTTTTCTTTAGTATTATTACCGTGTTTTTTACCGTACATACCGTTTTTTTCTCCACTGGTTAACTTACTCATATTATTACGATATTCTTCAGTTTTCATGTAAGAAAAATCTATATTTTTAATAGATTTTAATAACTTTTCTTTGTGTTCATCTGTTCTTTCGTACTTTCTTAGAGCCTCTGATATTTTACGTTTAGTATCTTCTGAATGACCTTTACAACCTTGTTTTTTACGTGATTCTTCTGTATATATACCATAAGTAGTTCTGCTAACATTGTACCCTATACTCCTATCTGTTGAGTTTAATTTATCTATCCAATACAATTCTCTAGAATTTAACTCCTCGTGTGTTGAACACCTTTCTAATATTTCTTTTTTGAAATTTGATTTACCGTATTTTTTTATAGCCTTGGTTATGTATGTTCCACTACCTAAGTAGTGGTCATCATCGTTTTTAGATTGACCTACGTATATTTTATTATTTAATAGATTTGTTGTTTTATATATAATCATACAAATAAATATTTTTTATCAAAAAAAAATCCCCACATTGTGGGGATTTTAATTAAATTTAAACTACATCGTTTTTTGTTAGTTTGCTAAGATCTATATCTATCTCACAATTATTTCCGGAACATGCCAAATTTTCACTTAAATCAGTATTATCATCCAATTCTACCACTTTAGTTAAATCAATATTGTGTAATGTCTTAAGTAAATTTTCATAAGTCGTTTTATCACAATCCTCAAATGGTGCTTGTTTGTAAGTATGGTTTGAGTAAGGTAATACGGATAATCCGTTATAATAGTCTCTATTATCCCACATCCACTGACCAACTAAATCCCATTCATTGTCTTTGATAGAGATTGTAGCGGATACATTATGTGTGTTGGATCCTGTTCTGTGACCACTTCTAACCCATTCGTGTGAAACCTTTTTAACACGTTCAAGTAATTGGAATACGGATTCTGTTCTAACAATAGCTCCTTCTGGTGCCTTTTGTGGAATAGAAATAACAGCCGTATCATGTGGTCTAAAGTATTCATCCTCTAGTAATTCAGGGTGGTAAATAGATAAGTAACTATAGATAGCCTCGTTCTTACCAACACGAACACGTCTAACATAGTAATCATTGTGCCATGCGTGAATACCTGAAGATGTACCTAATACTAATGAAGAAGTACCTGAAGGTTTAACTGTAGTAGTTCTAGCTGCCTTATTAATACCTAATAAACCTGCCACTCTTTCATTTTCTTCTTTAGATATTTTTGCTGCCTTCTTCATGTCGTAACCCAATACAACACCTGAACCAATACCTGTCATACCAACACCTATGAGAGCGTCTTTCTCAGTTGTACGTTTCCATACATCTCTTAAGTAGTGGAAATCAGTGTAACCAGCCTGTAATGTACCAATGAATGTTGCCGCTTTAACTCTCTCTTCGAAATCTTCTTGAGATGTAATATCTGAAGCGTTTACCTCACATAAGTTACAAAACTGATAAGGACGTAATGCTATCTCACAACAATTTCCAGTTACAACTTTAGATATCTGAAAACAGTGTGTTTCGTCATAGACAGATATATCCCAAACATTTTCCTTAATGTTTGTTAGTTCTACCGATTCTACTTCTATCTGTTTAGGGTCAACAATATTATATCTGAATTCATAAGAATCTAATATATCTTGTTTATATTTATTACTTAGTTTAAATAAATTTCTGAAATGTTTAATAGACGCTCCTTCACAAATTTTTAAATCATACCTATCAAATTCATTATCATAGCCATCTAATTTAGATTTTTTATGTTTAATTTTTGTTTTAACACCATAAAAACCTAATAACTCGGAAACATCATCAATTAATTTTTTATGACTAGAAGTTAATGTTATTCTTTTTTGTGTTTTAGAAATATTACCATCTGAACTAAATAAGCCATCTATTAGACCTTTTCTATATTCTTCGGAACCATTCTCCCAAACGGCTTTAGGTAAACCAACATTTTTATCCACAATACCAAAGTTTTTTATATAGGTATCAACTTGTTTATTATTAATACCTATCTCTTTAGTTTTAGTATCCACCAAAATTATTTGCATTTCTTCTTCATGGTTTTCAAATTCTTTTCTAAATCTTTTTTTGAAACTTCCATTAAATTCTGGGACGTTTGTTTTAATAGTGTTAATTAACCTTTCAGATATGTTAGATTTATCATCTAAGTCAGAAACTATCATACCATATTCTGAATATTCTTTTCTATTTGTTACCCATCCGTCACCAATTAACCATCCTGATAAGAAACCATCTTCATAATTACCTAAATCACCGTCAAATAATTTAGATTCCCTTAAAATTGGTAGTTTATCTCCAGATACTAAATCAGGGGTTTTAACTTTAATATATTTAGTTCCGTCCCATACAGGCCATTCGTGTTCTGGTGTTGCAAAATATTCATGTCCATCACTTAACGTTAATTTCCATAATTGTTTATCCACACCAGATAACCAACATTTAGCCTCACTAATTTCACCATTTAAGTTTTTAACATAAAACTTTTTATCCTGTAAATCTTCAATAGGAAATATACCTTCTGTTGTTAAAACTTTTGTACCGGCTCTCAGTGATGGGTTAGTCCCCCAATCTTTATCGTTAGATAAGTAGATACCAGGTTCACCTGAACCACTTAACTCAATACGTTTCCAAATGTCCATAAAATATTCTTTGGTGATTTTATGTCTCATTAAAACAGCTGAGTTGTTAGCTCTACCTCTCTGTGGATTTAATTCCCACCAATTACCTGATTTACATGCCAACATTTCATCATCATCAGCTGAAAATAATGAAATTAAAGCCGCTCTACGAATACCACCAGCTAAAACTGCATCAGCGATAAAACATACAATATCATGAACTTCAATTGGTTTTAATTTATCACCGTCATTTTTTGTATCTAAAATCTTTTTAATGTTATGGATACAATCTTTTAGAGGTTGAGGTCCTGGTGCCTTTCCACCTGATGTTACTAATCTTGCACCTTTAGGTCTAACATCAGAATAATCGAATATAGGGGTGGAAGATTTAGAACCAAAATACGATTCAATCAAAACTTTGATAGCGTCAGCCCATCCTTCAATAGAGTCACCGATAAGGTATCTTCTAGTTCTATTTGTGTTTGGTTTTTTAATTTCTGGTAATTTATCAACATGATGTCTTTGTACCGAATAACCAACCCCTGTACCACCTAATAGTAAAAACATCGCTTCAGCGAAAGAATCCGTATGGTCAATTGGCATGTATGCACAATTGTAAATTCTGTTCGGTGAAATTTCAATTGGTTTTCCGCCAAATTGAAGACTTCTCATTGAGGGTAAAACTTTTTTATCATATACTAATTTATATACCTTTTCAATTTCATCTTTAATTTGTGGATATTTTTTTTGGTGCATTTCTTTATTTCTTGTCACCAATTCTTCCCACGTTTCTCTTCTGTTTAACTCAGGAACATACTTAGCGTATTTCATGTGGACTGTTATGTCTGAGAGTATTTTACTTGAAATCTCCATTTTTAATAATTTTTTAGAAAATTTGTAATTTTTTAATTGTTTTGTTTTTGTAACTCTTTTGCTCTTTGTATTCTATCACGTGTATGTGCTTCTTTTTTCTCCTCTTGTTTCTTTTCGTACCCTAAGAATGTGTTTGAGGATTCTGTGTCTATATACACCCTACCGTTATCAAATGTACAGTCTTCGAATACAACACCATCACGACCAAAACGTGATTTTAAGACTGCTATTGTAGCTCTACCAGATTCTTTTTGTGGAAGAGTTCTTGCTATTGACATAATGAAGTGTCCGATTTGAGCTTTCTTAATTGAACCTCCCATTTGGTCACCTGTAACAACATCGGAACTAATAGAACTTCTATTACCCTGTACTGCTGTCCAACCTACCATACCAAATTCACTTAACATAGATTCAAAACCTCTCATAACGTTACCTTCACCAGACCATTCATCACTATACTGACGTGTTGATTCAACACAATCGATATAGTCTAAAATTATCATGTCAGGTTTAAAACCATTAGAAATTTCATGTCTAACAAAAGATTTTATTGTTTGCATGGTTGTTCCCTCAGATGAAAATTTTCTAATTTTGAGGTCATTGTTACGGTTAAAAGTTACTTCTTTGTGTTTAGCTAAAACTTCTTCTTTTCGGTCAGCTAATTCATTTAAATTAATACCTGACCAACACGCTAAATGTTTTCTTTTAATAACATCAGGCATGTCTTCAAATACTATTTGTAAAACATTATAACCTTCATTGTAAGCCGTATTAGCTAATTTTGTTAATATGGTGGTCTTCCCAATCCCGTATGGGGCTAAAATAACACCTAACTCACCTTTAGACAAACCACCATCGGTTAAATTATCAATACCACTTATTCCTGTCGGAATTGGGTGTCTAAAGTCTTTTTCTAACACTGCTTCAATGTTTTCGGTGATGGAAGTACCGTCATCTTTTTCGGAACCTACAGCTAAAGCTTCTCTTAAAATTTCAGCACAAGTTTCATAGTTGTCAAACTCACCATTATCAACAATCTTGTTAATTTTTTCATTGGCTTTTTTAAGTTCTTGTTGTCTACAGAAATTTAAAGCTTTACCCTGAATAAATTCCCAATCTGTTACAACCAAATTACGAATTTCATTTAACATTTCAAATACATAGTCCTGAGTTACTTTGTCTTTAATCTCCATTCTAAAAATGGTTTCTAAAGTGTCGTAAGCTGGAACTTTTTCGTACTTCTCATAGTAGTCTTTAATTTGGGCTACTATGAGACGAAAATATTCATTATCGAAATACTTGGCGTGTACAATGTCGATAATTCTGTCAGAAAATTTTTTATTCGCTGGATGTAAGAGTTGGTTAATTAATTCGGTTTGAAACTTATAACCGAGATACCCTAATGTAACATTTTTACCCATCTTCTTACTTTGTATATTCATAAATAGTGATTACAATTTTATGCTTGCGTATTCCACAGTAAAATTTTCTTGACCTAATGTTTCTTGAATACGAGATATAATCTTAGAAATTAATTCACGAATATCAACACTATATCTAACTCTTTGTGGGTAAACATTACCAGTAAAACGTTTAGCTATAATAGTTTTTTCATCTATTCTAATTTCAAAATCAAAAATATCTTCTTTTTCATAGATTGGTGTTCTGTTAATTTGTTCTTCTGTTTGTTTTTCGTATGGGTTAAATTGGTTCCATAAATAATCTATGGCTTTTTCTTTTAGTTGTTCTTGTATCATACCTGTACAATCATCCACACAGTCGTATAAATCTAAAGAGTTTACCGATTTGGTGTTAAAATTTTTTACAGAAAAGTAACGTTGGCAAATAATATTGCCATTAATCTTTAATAAGAATTCAAATTTTTTCATAGTTTTGAGTTTTTGTAGTTTGTTTTTTCTTTTTTGGATAGTTTTATAAAGGGTTCTAAAAAATTTACATAACCATTTTCACCACCAGGTATAGCGTACATAACACCGTCTTCAAACATCATTTTTAATACGTTTTTATAATCACGACCTTCGGGGTTTAATGGTAAATTAATAAGATTTAAAACTTCTTCTTTAGCCTCATCCGTTAAAAGTGGTTGTTGTAGATCTATTATTATTTTATTTATTTCATATACATTACCTTTGTGACATCCTTTAGTTTTACCTTCCAATATTGATTCAAATATCTTTAAATTTTTTTCTTCTTTCAAGGTTTTACTACGTTCAAATATCTCTTCTAAGGTAATTTTTTTATCTTTTATTTCAGGGAAATGGGTTAAAAGTGTGTTTTCAGTAACACCATCAATCCCTTTAATATTATCTGTTGTACATCCTTCTATTATTTTAACTAAACCAGCGTTTTGATAGTGGTGTTGAAAATACCAATTATAATTGCCTACACCCACCAAGGTTTTCTTATCTGCCAAATATAGACTAACATCTTCACAAATTAATTGACACAAATCTCGGTCATTTGTGTAGATAATTACTTCTTCGTTTTTACTTCTATTGATGGAGTAAAAAGATAATAAATCATCTGATTCACAATCGGGGTGTTCATATTGACGCAAGAATAAATCTTCAGCGTAAGCTTTGACTCTTAATTTTTGGATTTCGTAGTTTTCGTCGAAGAATTTAGGTCTATTCCTTTTGTATTCAGGATAGTAGGTTAGTCTTAAATAACCACCTCTCTCACCATCCCACATGATAATAACCTTATCTATTGATAACTCTACTATGAGTTTTCTTAATGTGGTGTAGAATTGGAAAATTCCGCCGATATGTACCTCCTTGTAGAAAACATTTTTCGCGCCATTGTAAGATCTTTTTAATAACACATTGCCATCAACAAGAAGTGTTTTAGTTTTTTCTTTTCTTTTAGTTACTTTGAGCCCCGTCATTGTTTGACACAAAATTAAAGGGTTGGACAATAGTTCTTCTTTCTGATATATTAATTGGGGTTGGATTATCGACTAGAATTCTCAACGATATCAACTCATCTTTTATAGTTTGTGTTTGTGTACCTACTAAGTACTCATGAACCAAAACTGATACGTGGTTTTTAATATCATCACCTAGTGTTTGATATATTAATTGTAATTGTGTCCAGTCGATTCTCATTATTTATTAAGTATAAGTTTATTAAATCTATTAGTATATTTTTCGTTTAAAATAATTTCACCATTTTTAATCATTTCTTCTAATTCAGTAAAAGATATCTTTTTAGGTTCCACCATTTTAAATTTAAAACCGTTCATAGAACAAAATTCTTCAGCGTATTTTCTTTTAATACTATTAACTTGTGTATTCCACAGTTTTTTCGGTTTACACTCTATAATGTATTTATTATTTAAGATAAAATCAGGAAAATAATTCCTTTTCTTACCGTCTATTTCGTACTGAATCTTATATTTGTCTTGTTCACCAGACTCCCAATTAATATTAAACCTTTCGATGATATTAATCAGGTAAGATAATTCCAATAAACTTCTAAAATAAAAATCCTTATACCACCCACCCCAACCATTACCAGATTTTTTTGGTGAGGGTTTACCAAACATGGGATTATTTTCACCAGATGATGATAATGATTGTATTTTTTTAAACTCGGTCATCATGTCATTAGCTACTTCCACCCCGTACTTTTCAACCCAGGATTTGTAATAACCCCTATTGTAGTTGGGGTTATCACTACCTTTAAATTTTTCTGACAATTGTTTTCTAAACTCTTCTGTCTTTATTTTGTTGTAATATTCTTTTCTTTTTTCAGAATTTTTAGATGTTTCCACCATTTTTAACATACTGTCTTTGGTATGTTTTTTACCATAAAAGGGGTTTTTATCACCTTTTCTATTACAACTCAAACATGGTGTATTATTTTTTGTGGATTTCATAAAAGACCTTTTATCTTTATATACCATCTCACAATTACATATATGACAATTTTTTATAAACATATATTATAAATATACACCCAGTGTCTAAAAGTCCTAAAAAACTAGTCTTCAAATAATTGATAATCACCTTCTTTATCTTCTTCCAAAGAAAAGTCTGAATCTACTGCCCCCAATTTTTCTTTCCAAAATTCAGAATAGTTTTTCTTATATTGATCCACAGCTTCTGTAGTATCTTCAATATAACCATGTGGTACGGCTATTATTTTACCATCTTTGTAACCTAAACCGTTTATATGGTTTTTTAACACAGATACTTTAGTACGTATACCAAAACTAACTTTCCTTTTATCTTTGGTTGCCATTATATGTGAAATACCAGACTTCTTTTGATTACCGAATAAAAACACTAAACTAGATGCCAACCAAATTGCCTCACCACCTTTAGCCTTTATTTCTGGTTGTCCAAATGGGTTATCCGGTAAATCCACCCATGGTTGGTTCACTATTATTAAACTGTTTTCATATGGGTAATCCTGTTTTTTTGACTTGGATATTCTTCCACTAATACCTAGACCTATTTTATCAGCTAAAGTTGATGCGTTATGCATTTTACCACCTTTACCTTCAAAGGTCATTTTACAAGGTACCGAACCTACAGAGTCCCAAAAGAAAGCTAAACTATGTGGTAACTCACCTTTTTCTTGAGCATTTAACAAATCATTCATATAATCAGTGATTTGTTCGATATAATCAAAATCATCACGGAATAAGAAGAATCCGTCCCACTCACCTTCTGAATTTTTTTCACAATCTAAACCAAGCTCTTTAGCATGATCAAAAGACCATTTTCTTTCTGTTATTATGAAAACAGGTAAATGACCCTTCTTTTGTGCATCAGCGGCAGCTTTAATTAAAGCTGTGGTTTTAGAACTATTACTGTGGCCTAAAAACATAGATATACCACACACAACAGGCCCTGGTATACCACATGCTTTGTGAAATGCTTCACCACAATCAAAATACTCTGTTTCCTTGTATTTAGTTTTCGTACTAAACTTATTTTTTAAATTGTCTAATGAAAACTGTTTTTTACCAATAGACTTTTTTGTTGCTTCTTTACTTTCTGACATAACTTAAAAATTAAAATGGCATTTCATCATCATCACCAGCCTCATCCTCAACACTAGGGGCTGTATATTTAGCCGAACTTGTAGGAGTTTCTTTCTTAACCGTTTCTTCACCTTTAGCTACAAACTTTTCAAGTTTTTTATCCCAAACAGGTGTTTCACCATTAGCTATAATTTCAAGATATTCAAGTGGAGAAGATTTATAAATTTCTTTCCATGATAAAGTATCTTTAACCCATGATTTAGCTTTTTCTTTATCATTTGTTAACATTGATGGGTCTTCGGCCATAATTGAAATTATTTTGGTGTTGTTTTTATCACCACGGCCTAACATAAGTGTAAGGTCACGACCTTCTCTACCGTCTGCAAGATTTCCTTTTTTAGTGAATAAAGGTATCATTTTATCTAATTCACCTTCACCCTTATAGTTATGACGAAAACGCCAAATTTTAACACCGTCTTCTTCTTTGGAACGGTCAATAACACGAACAAGGTAAAATTTACCTGCTTTGTAAGTTTTAGCTATTTTTTTATCTTCTTCACTACCTGTTGCTTTTAAAGCCTTTTCGACTTCACACAATGGACAAGTTTCACCGTCGTTATGTTCTCTACAATAAAGTTTTCTCCATTGTCCATTAACTTGCATAACGTGAAAATAACCTTCTTCAAAAGGTGATGCACCTTCTTTGGTTGGCATTAAACGAATAGTTGCTTCGCCATTTTTTTCTCCATCTTCTAAACGTGGGTTAAAATACTTTGAAAAGTCCTTTTCTTCGAAATTTTTACTGCCACCAGTATTCTTATTCTTCTCATACTGTGACATGATTGCATCTAATACATTACTCATTTTGTTTTTTTTTAATTGTTTAACATTTATTTAATACGCAGTACATATGATGTATACGTAGGTTAATTATAATGGATAATTAAGATTTTGTAAAGCAGAAAAAAAGGGGAAAGTTTCCCCTTTTCTATTTACTTTTTAAATTGTTCTTTTTTTCTTTTTAGATTCAGGAACAAAAGATTTTTTAATATCTGTTGTGTTGTAATCTTTAACATCTTCAGGTTTTACTTTCCAAACTTTAACCTCACCGTCTTGACTTTCAGCGTCAGGAGTACCTGAAGTAATTTCATAATTATCTTTTAATTTTTCATCATTCCAATAATCAGTTAATTTAACGTTGAACGGATATGAGTCTAATGAACGTAATTCTAATTTTTCTTTAGGTTTTTGTGATTGAATATCTCTCTTAATAACATTAAGTTCGTTAGCCACAGTATCTATCTTTGATAAAGTAGATTGTAACGCGTCAAACTTGGACATTAAATCTGTTATCATATTTTTACCTTCTTCGGCTGCTTTAACAGCCTTTTCAGAATAACCTTTAGCATCGTCAGCACGTTTAACAATATCTGTTACATCTATTTCTTCAACTTCCTCGTCTGCATCTTCAGTTTCTAACTCGTCTGCAGCACTGAATTCATCAGCCGTACCAAATTCGTCGGTGTCTTCTTCCTCCCCACCTTCAGTATCAGCAGTTTCTTCATCACCACCTTCTTCTTCTCCTCCGAAATCGAAATCAGGGTTATCACCACCCTCTTCTCCACCTTCGGTGTCAGTTGTTTCTTCTTCTGTTTCTGTAGTCTCCTCTTCATCGGCATAATCAGTCATATCATCAACTGCCGGATATGTATGTCTATATCTACTTTCTTCCAATGAAGACTTACCTTTGGTTGGATCATAACCAAGAAGTTCTCTATGTCTTTTTAGAGATTCCGATAATTCTTTAGATAAATCTTTTTCCATATTTAGTTTGTGTATTCGTTTAAAAGTTGTCTACCATCATTTGTGATGATTTTTTTATTTTCTCTCTTTACGATTTCTTCAGGGTTGTTAATTAAACACTCATCGGTGTTACAATCTTCTTGTTTTTTACCCTTTAAAAAATTATCCAAATTAGATTGAATATTTTTTTCATTTTTGTTTTTGTTTACTAACATGACACTTTTTTTATATAAATATCGTTAATTATTAAAAAATATTCTTTCAATAGGTAAAATCTCTAAATCCTCCCCTTTGAGTAGTATTATTTTATTTTCATACTTACTCCAATCAACTTGAAAGTCTTTATGATTAACATTACCTTGTAAACCACTTTCTGTTTCTATTAATTTATTTAAAGCATTAATTGTAAACATGGTACTACCTTTTTTATGTATTTGTATGGTTTTAGGGAGTTCTTTTTTTATGTCTATCCTTTTTTCAATATCTAAAGATAGTCTATATGTTAATACATAATCATCATTCATTTTGAAGAAAAAAACATTTTGTTTTTTAACATTAAAATTTTTCCAAATTTTATTTAAGAACCAATCTAACTTATCTTCTTTAAGGAATGACGCTAGTAATAATGTTTTTTGTTGCATCTCTGTATATTAAGTATGGTAAATATTTTATATCCAAGTACTTAAGTTCATTTTTAAATTCTTTTTCCATTTCACTGTTAAAAAAATTCATAATTTCTTTCACCACATTAAGTACAACATTTCTATCAAACTTTATGAAATCCAATTGATTAAGGTCGATAGAAAATAAATTAAAGTTGTGATATATGTACACAACTTTATTTAGATATAAATATGCAAAACCACCAGAGAGGCTCTTTATTTTTTCAATTAATTCTTCGGTATTATTTATTTTATACATAATAGGGTCTATATTAAAATATTTTAGACCTTTTATAAAATCGTCGTAAGATTTTTTAATAAATTTCTTTAAATCAGATTCAAATACACCACGTTTTTCATCGGTAGAAAATGTCCAATAAAGATTATCTGATATCTTTTTATTTAAAATTGATGCTTTATTAAAATTATCTTTAGTTAAACCCCATCCGATTATTAATGTAGGGAGTTCTTTGTTATCTAATTTTAAATAATCTTCAGGAGACATACGAACAAAGTTTGTTGGTATTCCTGTTAAATCGTCTTTTGATACTATAATTCCAATGATATTCATATAATATAAAAATATAATGAATAAAAATGAAAAAATAAATTAATACTTACTTAAAGCCATTTTATAAACAGTCCATATTTCTTCAGCACCTGACGAACATACTTTTGGTGTACAAATTTGTTTGTTTTTGGTTTCACCAGGTTTTGCTTGTTTTTCACATGGTTTTGCTGAAGATGATAAAGATCTAGCTAATGAAGTCCATGTACAATCTAATTTTGTTTTTTCAATCATAGTGGAAAAATTATTTACTGATTTTTCGGCCTCTACTAATAATTCTTCGGTTATTTTTTTTAATTTTAAATATTTGTAGGCCAAATAATCTTGATTAACTTTATTAAAAGGTGCGTTATAATTATAATTAACTTTTTTATAAGTTATTGGTGTATCAAGTTTAGGTAATTTTAAAATGTCTTTTTCCCTTTGTGACATATCATACCAACTACTAGCTAAAAATTGATACCTTCCAGCAGCTGTTGTAAAATCATTACCTATAGGTACAGACCAATTTTTACCTTGGTGTCCAAACTCAGCATTGTCTGACCAACCGTTTATGGTAAAAAAATTAAATAATAAATCATAACCGTTATTAGAAACACCTAAAGTTCCTTCTGTGTAAGCCAATGTGTCCAACATAGCTTTGTAATGTTTTGGTATTGTTTCCATATTTTTATATTTTACCTAAATAACCTAATCTATAACTTATTTTTTGAATGTTACTTAATTTTTGTGTACTTTTTGTACCTAATGTACCGTTACCTTCAGTTCCTTCACCAGAATCAACTTTTTTATATTTACAGTCAGTATAAACAGCTGTTTTACCGTTTTTAGTTTTTGGGTTTATGACTATGGATTTATCTGGTTTGTCAACTTTAATTGTGTACCCATATACTGTAGGTGATTCATTAACTAAGCACTTAGCAGATGTTCCGTGATATTCAAAATGCCAATGTTCTTCAAGTGGATCACCATCCCTCAATTTTTCAGGTAATATCCATCCGTAAGTGTATGAATTATCGAATAACCATTTTAAAGCCGGATTTTCATTAATATTAAAATATTGTGGTTGATTTTTCTTATTAGGTATTATGGATCCATCTTTTCTAAACATTTGTATATCTACCGCTATACACCAACCGTGTGGTGATGTACCAGGTTCTGCGGCTGCATTACCATATTCTTTTTTAATATCAACTTGTTTATTATAATCTCTAAATACTGATGTTATATAAGCGTAAATGCCTTTGTCACCTTTAAAACCATCTTGTATCATCCAACTAACCCAATCATTCATCATTACCACTAAAGAATCTGAAGCTTCGGTTATTAATAAATTTTCTCTAGCATTGTTTAATTTAAAATTGTTAATACCTTTTATTGGTGGTATTGCTTTTAATGTAATATTACCAGCTGATACATTACCGTTTGTTGACCCATTTTCTATTAACGTTTTTACAATTGGTGCGTAAGAACCGGTTGGTATTACTGACTTACTTTTAGAACTACTTCCGTTATTATTATTATTATTATTATTGTTATCAACAATAGACTGTCCTGAACCATCACTAGATTCACCTTTAAATGATAGATTCATTGCTGTCGCTACATCAGTGACAATAGGTACAGTCATTTTAGGTTGTCTAACACCTTTAAAAGATGTTGTGGAGTTGTTTGGTTTAAAATTATGTTTAACTTCTGTTATTAAATAAGTTCCACTAAACATTGGTACTCCCATTAAATCAAAGTAAATCATTGGTTGTATCATCATATTACCAAATGATTCTATTTCACAAGTGTATGAACGTGTTAAATAGGCTGTATTTAAATTTTGTCCCTTTGTCGTTCTATCGCTACCACCTTGTTGTGATAGTTTATCTATAACCATTAACGATTCTGCAGTTTCTTTAAAATCAGCCTGATCTAACTGTATATTTTTAAAATGGTTTTGGTTTTCAATACCATAAGTAACTTTAAAAGCTGTTGTAGTTTTGGATATTTCGGTGTTGGTGAAATCTTCCGGTATGTTATTACCAAATCCTGTTAAAGAAAAACTGTCGTTATTTATGTTTTTTAAAGCATCATTATCTTGTTTACAATTAGATTTTAAAGTATTGTTATTTAAGTCTAATTGTCTGGAAGTACCTCCCACATACATAGACAAAAATATTGGCCCACAACTTATTGTACTTAAATCATTTACTGGCCTAAACATATCCACTAAAGCGTCATCAGATAATCCTGAATGTGTAAAATTTATGTATGCTGGAAGTGGAAAAAATAAATATTCATTTTGTACTAACAAATCTGTTATGTATTGATATAGTGATAATTTTGGATTGTCTAATATTTCCATTAATTTTGTCACGTCTATTACAGCAATATCACCAATGTCACCCATAGCTCTATTTACGTATTGAAAATTGTTTGCCAATGTTTTTGGTGGTTCATTACTTTGTGAATCATTACTTTGTGTTTTACCTCTGTATCTGTAATTGCCATCACATACGTTATTACCGTCATTAACAAGAGTAAAAAAAGATTTACCTTTATTTGATGCTGAAATCCATTTATCCGATAAAGATTTAAAAGTTCTATAAAGAGATAATTTAATATCATCATCGTTAATTATGGAATCGTTGTTTGTACCACTCTCAGTTTCTTTTTTATTAACCTCTTGTATCCTTTCATTCCTTTGTTTTGTAAACTCATTATAAAAAGAAGTTAAATAACTATCTAATATTTTTTTTGAAACTAAAAATGGTTGGGAGTTACCTATAGATTTAAATTGATTTGTTATTGCATCTGTACCAGGTTGTGTATCATCTCCAATACCATACCATATCTTAGGTGTAGAAGATAACAACCAATATTGATCCGTTAACAATTTTTTTAAACTAGATGTAGATTCATCGTCTTTAAGTGTTAAAACATAACTATCTTTATGATTACCTACGGTTTTAACCGATATGTCTTGTCTAAGTTGGTAATTTGTAAATATAGTAGAAGTTTGAGATCCAAAATTTACAGGATCAAAAATTGGTAATATGTTTTGTCTCCATTCTTGACTATCACACCATTTTTCAAATTCTTCAATTATTTTATTTTTTATATCGTCTGGTATATATTGTAATACCATACCTAAGTTACCATCATAACTTCTGGATCTGTAAGTGTAATATTCACCACTATTTAATGATGTACCATCATAATACTCAGTATTATCATATGTAACAGGCATTATTGTTTGGTAGTCCATGTAATCTATACCATTTTCAAAAGCCACAACAAACCCTGATGCTTCACCTTCATCGTTATCATAAAAAATTTCTGGATTAACATAAGGTATGTGGTGTGGTGCTATCCATAGTTGTGGCCAACTATATGATTTAGTTTCAGATTGTGGGGTGACCTGTTCGTTAGTTAAATTTAAATTATCTTTTAACGGTCCCATTTTGTCTTTATAGATATTATAATATCTAAAAGAACAATAAGGATCATTACCACCATCTAATATTTGACCTTTCTTTCTGTTTTGATATTCATTACTAAAAACAGATGTTTGTATGTTGTTAACATAAAAATTATTGTTAGTTATATTGTATAATTTATTTAAATATACTGGTATATCATTCCTCTCTATCGGTTCATTTTTATCAAATCCAAGTGTATAATTTTTATACAATCTTTTTGTGTATGTACCACCTGTTGGGTTATAATTAAATCCGGGTTGTGCTAAAGGGTCAAAACCATTGGGTTTATCGCCTTTATCACATTTTTTACAAGTTAAAGGTTTGTTCCATACTATTTTGTCATTAATTGTTTTAGTACCCACAAACATTTTCCATCTCCATAATTCAGAACCAAGTGTTAGTAACCAAGCCTTTGGTACTTTCGCCATACCACCATTAATCATAAAAGCTCTTAATGATTGTATTAATGCTGGGTCAGAAGATTTACCTTGATCTATAAGATTTGATGCACCTATTGCTTTATTTTTATCCCATAAATAACCATCATCAGACGTATATCTAGTTATTAATGGGGTGGTTTTTAGTGTATGTAAAAATAAATAAGCTAAATTTCTATACTGAATTTTATCGTCAGTATCCATTCCACCACTAGAGTTAGTTTTTAATCTACTTCCACTTGCGTTAGTTCTAAATTTATTTATATTATCCAACCATAATGGTGTTGATATGAATGGTGTAGAAATACCGTCACCACCTGCCACACCTTCACCTGTTATATTATCTTCCGGTTCTATTTTAGTACTTTTAGGATCAGAAAAATTTTCTAATTTAGGGAAATTATCACCATTAAAATCAATTTTATTGCCAAATATATCACCTTGATTGTTTTCATCTGTTAAAAAACTAATTCCATATGTTTCATTCAAATTATCGTAGTCCCAATAAGATAATAAACCCATGTTTGATATAGATAATTTACTAATATCAGTGTTTTTGTACCAATCCGTTAATTTACCTTCTTTAACATCTGACATTGCCAAAGTTATATATTGTTGTGGGTTACTTAATGAAGTTATGAACCAACCAACTTTTTCATTTTTATCTAAAGTGATTTTATTTATATCTTTAGGGTAATCTGTTGCATCATCTAATGATTTAGTATTAAAATTTATAAATGAAGTTTCTAACGATATTTTATCGGAGTAGTTGTTTATTTGACTAACTAATTTGTCATTGGTTATTTCTATTTGTCTAGTACTACTTTCAGGTGATCCGTTTGGTGCTGGTATTATTTTAAATAAATTATTGAAATCCATTTTATGTGGATTAGCATGAATAACAACTTTTCCAAGAGTGTCTAACTTTATTCCATTATTACCAGTATCTAATACATAATACACGTCATCCCAATTAAAACCATATGAAGCACCTAACGTACTTCCAGTTGATATTGTAGTATTTAAATTGGATATTTCTGCTGCTGTTTTTTCCGTCCAATTAAATCCGTCTGTTTTTAAACGACTTAATACGGATTGTATAAATTTTTCGGGATCATTTTCTTTAAGAATTAAATTTAACTCAAGACTTATTTTATCACCGTCATCTTTACTGTTTAATAAATTCCAAGCATCCATTGCTCCTAATATAGATGCAATATCGTCCTGACCATTATCTGTGTTTTTAATAGGATTCCATTCTGTTTCTTTCCTTCTAATACCTAATGGCATGTCCAACATGTCAGGTGTCATTCTAATTGGTGAAAAATAACTGTGATCTAAATTAATAAAAGCTCTTTCACCTATAATCCTGTAAGTGGTTTCTTTATCGTGAACATCTTTGTATTTTGTAGGGTTTTCATACCACAAAGGTGACTCCAATGGGTTTATTGGTACATAATTGTCAAAACCACCTATACCAGTTGTATCATTTTCAATTATTTTTGTCTCTTCTTTAAACTTTTTTAATGCTTTTAAAAAATCTTCAACAAATATACACTCAACCCAATTAGGGTATCTTCTACCTGGATATACTTCTTTTTCACCTTGGTTTTTGGCAGAACCAGATGGGGGTGTATAACCTTTTTCAATGTAAGTTGGCCATGGGTATACTTTATCATAACCAGAAAAAATATCACCTTGTCCATTTGGTGTTACTTGTGTGTTTTGTTCATGGTATTCTTCAGCCTTTACTTGTAAGTCTACTAATATGTCAATAAAAGTTTCAGTGTTACATAGTATGACAGTAAATATATTTCTTATTGAGGGTTTAAAACCAATTGTTGTGCTAAAAACATTATTGATTGCCTTATTAACTTCTAACCTTTTTTTATTTATTACACCAAGTTGATTTGGGTCTGAGGAGTTGTTATTTAAAATTTTTAAAGAATTGTCAATATCTTTTAATATAAAACCAAAATCTATAAAACTTATTGTTTGACCGTTTTTATCTTTTTGTATCTGATTGCTATCAGCATAAGACATTCCTTTTAAAATACCGTATTGAAAAGGTTTATTATCTAATAGATTATAAAAAAAAGTATATAATTGTTCTTCAGGATTTTTTTCTTCTATACTTTTTACATAATCATTGTTAAAACCCTCACTTAAACAATTAGTATACCTATCACCATAAACATCATTATTTGTTATTTTTTTTATTAAAATATCTTTTACTAAATTTAAAAATGTACCATTTTTTTTATTAAAATAACCGTATAATAAACCACTATCTTGTTTATTTAATTCATTAATTTGATCAGGGTTATTTAAAACTAATTTTTGTTTAAGTGGTGGTAAATTTTCATCTTTATAAGCCTCACTATTTTCAAAAAGATAGTTTTGGCTTTGTAATTGATTAATTAAAGTTGTAACAGTGTCACGATATTGTGTCAATAATTTTTGTAGAGCCTCTAAGTTTTGTAACTCAAAAAATTCCGGACTTTTAATAATGTTGGATTTGTTGTCTTTTTCAAAAACATTAATAAGTTTTACCAAATCCATTATAGTAGTACATCTATTATCACCTATAGCCGTATTGTCACACCAAGGTGAAAATGGTGATGTATCATCTATATCACTATCCAATTCTTGATTGTTGTAATGTATTTTAGTGGCTTTGTATTTTTCTCTTAATATTTGTTGTGGTTTATATTTATCTTCATCTAAAAATTGTGAAGCAGCTATGTAACCAACAATCATGTCAGAAAGAAAAGCAAATGTATAACCTATGAATTTACCAGAACACTCCATGTTACCGTTAGATGAATTAAATTTACAAGTAAAATTCATTAAATTAAGGTAATATTTTACTGGTCTACCATAATATCCTTTTAAAGTTAATTCAAAAATAGGGTATGGTAAATTAAAAAATAAACCATAAGGTGAACAAGAACCTTGTTCAAATAATGTAGCCCCACGAACATCAACAAAATCTATGTTAACTATCGGTGTTGTTTGTGATTTTATTTCTATATTTATATTAGTTATTCCAAAACCTTCAAAATCACTACCCACATTTTTTAATGTCCCACCAATCTCAGTCCAATCAGTAGTAAGATTGGGTTTTGTTTTAAATAATAATTTATTATCAATTATTTCTGTTTGTTGTGGTGATATTAATTCTATAGTATTTACTGGTGTAATTGGTTCTATAACTAAATTACTATTTTCGTCTTCAGTAAGTACTGTTTTTGTTTTTTGTCTAGCTCTTAAACTAGCATAAATAATCATATCTTCATGTGGTACAACTTGACCAGCAGGATTTGGATCTATTATTTTAATATTGTTAAAACCACCAACCGTCGGATCAACTTTTGGTTTAAATTCACTTTCCGATAAACCCATTAATTAAAATTATTTATTGTATAAAATATTATATGTATTTAAATTTTCTTGGTATCTTTGTAGGACGGTGTTTAACGGGTATGGTACTCTTATAACACTACCGACAGGTATATCAAATTCTAAACCACCGTATTGTGGGTTAGCCTGTAATATTAACCAACCATAATAAGGTACACCATAATACCTTTGTGAAACAATGTCAAGTCTTGTCCTACTTTTATATTCGATAAAAATATCAGAAGTGTTTTCTGGTATTTTTATAAAAGGTAAGGGTTTTACTTCATTGTTAATTTTAAAATTTTGATATCTATCGTAATATTGTTTTGCCATATTATTCTGGTTTTATTATAGGTTTTATTACAATACTTTTAGGTCCATTAGTAATTAAATTTATATTTGCACTTTTCTGCGTATATAAGTCTATTTTTGGTGTGTCGTAAACCCATATATCTATTGTTTGATTTTTTAAAACAGGTTGTTTTGGGAATTGTGATGTGGGTTTAGTACAAGAAGGACAATCAGAATAACTAACATTTGTTATAATAACCGGTGATATCATTTTATTAACAAGTTTGTAAAGAACTCTATATGTACCACCTTTTTTAACTGTTGTGTTTATGTCACTTACTGTTACAGTACCGTTTGCGTTAACTATTATTTGACCTACATCTACTTTTTCTTTTGGTGTTGTTGTTTTAGGTTTATTGTCACCGTCTGTTGTTTTTTCTTTGTCATCTAAATTTTTTGACGAACCGTCTTCTATTTCTTTTTTAGTTTTATCATCCGTAGTTACATTACTAGTATCATCATTACCAGCGGTTATTTCAACCTCCTTTAGTTGTATTGGATTATCCTCACTACCTAATTTTGGGTTATAAAAATCTTCTGCCTGATCAGGTGTTAAAAAGGCTCCATAAACTAAAGATTTTTTACTTTGAACGTTATCGTCGACAATTTTCTTAAACGGTCTATAAACACCTGTGTTAGCAAAAAAGTTATAAGACACAGCGTTTTGTAGTTGTTTTATAGGTCCACCCAATGAAGAACCACCAATAAACTTAAATCCCATACTAACTTTGGCAATCATAGGTTGTACACCAATACCTTCTGGATTTAAATCCCATTGTAAAGGTTCATAAGTTATATTAACGGAATCGATAACAATTTTAGTATGATAAAAATCACCAATTCTTAAAACACAAATGGGTGGTCTACCGAACACCATGTTTTGTGGTGTAGTACCTTCATCTATTAATTGTGGTCCTTGTCTTGTACATTGTAATAAAAATGTTAAACGAGAGTTAAGACCTTCAGGTGTCATAGAATGAAAGGCTGGATGAAAGTTATCAATTTTGTCATGTAAATTTTTAAAAGCCACAGGGTCGGTTCTTTCTAATTCTGAAAAATAATCCATTTCTGTTATAAATCTACCTATTAAACTTTCTCTAGCGTCCCTTTCTTGTTTGTTTTTTAATTCTTGTTGTTTTAAAAACTCTGGTTGATTTTTTAAATTTATTGTATTTAAAATAGAAGTTTGTATATCAGTATTTTCTTCTAATGTAATAGAAACATATCTTTGTAGTTTAGCGGTTTTTGAATTTGCTTGACCGTCTTCCAAAGGTGTACTTGAACAAGGATTACCGTCAGGACAACGACCATTAATTTTTGTAGAATTAGGGCAACCACTACCAACATCATCACTAAGTGGGTTATATTTTAAAGACCACCTTATGTCTCTTGGCATATCAACTTCTTTAGGATAATATTCGTTACAACCCTCACCACAATCTAATTTTACACCATCACCGTCTTCAAAATTAACTAAATCATCATAAAGTAAATTATAAACACTGTTAACTCTGTCTTCCGCTAATTTTTGATTAAAACCTGAAGAAGGGTCGGCAGGTGATGTGTAACCAACAATGTTTATTTTATAATTTTTACCATCAGGCGTCAAAAGAAACTCAACTAATTTAGAAATTTTATCAATAACACCGGCGTTTAATCCAGTGGTACCACTACAAATATCTAAATTAGGGTTATCACCTGCTATTGTTGATTTGGTGTCTTCATAACCATATACAAATAAATCACTTACAGATCTTCCTATATTTTTGGGTGGTCCATAATCTCCTGTACTACTTCTACAATTTTCAAAATAAATTTTAATCTCATCAAATGGTGGGGCTTTTGGTTTAGAAGCAGTCACGGGTTGATATTGTTGTGTATCTGGTGTAAAACCTATTTCTTCGTTTGTTAATTCTTTATCCGCTATTTGATAACTTGAAAATAATTCTTCTAGTTCTTTCATATTACATCCAGCAAAAAATGAATGGTATATATTATCTCTAGCTTTCTCATCGGTTACTTTACTAACAAAGTCATCCCTAAGTTGGTTTAATACTGAAGGATGATCAACAATTATAGTAAAATCTAAATTACCAGTACGTTCTGAATTATTGTAAGTATATATTGGTTCTCCTCTACCTATAAAACTTGTTGTTTCCCAATTAACGGAATTATTTTCACTAAAATTTAAATTATAAGGTGGAAACCACATAATTCTACCACTATTAGGTCCTCTTTCTGATGGTGGTAAGTATCTGTATTGAACAGCATCCTTCCAAGCCAAGTTTTCAATTGAAAACATGTATGGTATTACCATACCTCTAGTATCACCCTCTGAACGTACAATTTTTTTAAACCTATCTAAATCTTCCTTTGTCCAAGCTATTTTAGGTATACCAGTTGGGTTTTTACCGTAATTCATAGTTAATAATGAATTATCATCTTTAACTAAATTTTTATTATTTTTTACACCTAACCACCAATTACCGCCACTTCTAACCAAATCTTCATATGACTTACCAAACCTATTAGTTGATGCCCATGAACGACAATACAAATCACCACCTTCAGTTCCACCACCTTTTTTAACTCTAACATTCCTAACTTGATTACCTTTTGATGGTAGTGTTGGATTTGTGGATGGATTGTCACTTCCTGTTTTGTGTACACCATCTTTTTTAGATTCCAATGAATCGAAATAACCTATATAACCACCTAATTTATTTAAATCACTCTTACTATTGTTTACTATATTTTGTGTATATTTTAATAAACCTTTTTTAAAAGGGTTAGATGATTTTTTATTTTCGGTTTCATTTGATGTCCATACAAATTTGGTGTGGTCTGTAATGTCTGGATTATTGTCCAATGAGTTAAATCCGGAAACATAAGAAAACGGATTTTTTCTTGGGTATTCATTTTGTCCGTAAAAACCACCTTCTTGTGTATCATCAGATACTTCACCATCATTTGTTGGTATGGGTCCCCTTTTTTGATTTTGTTTAGTTATTAAACTATCATCATCACTTAAATACGTACCATCGTTAAATTTTGTATATTCACCTTCAAAGTTAGGACCGTATTTATTTATATTTGTAGTATCTATTATTAGTTCACGAGTGGCTTTACCTGTTCTATCCAATAAATCACTCGCAACATCAATTTCATTAATGTTGCTTGGGTTTATTTCTCTACCTACTTGTACTTCTTTATTATAAGATAATAAATTTAAATCATCTGGTTCTAATATACTCTTAGGGTAATTAAAACCTGTAAGGTTTGCTATAAAATCGGCCACCTTACCTAGATTACTCTTAGGTCTTGTAATACTAAAATCTCTATTTAATAAAGTGCCACCGGCTAAAATACCAAAAACATTCGTGTTTACAATACCTAAAGTATCATCAACAAAGTTTAATTGTATCCTATTTTTTAACTCAATACCACGTCTTTTTCTAGCCTCTTTATCCAACTCTGATGGTCCTTCACCTTCTATTGGTTCATAATTTATGCCTGAACTAACTTCGCTAAAAGGTATAATACCAACACCTAAACTTCTAGATAATAAAGCGTCTCTAAAATCACCACTAACTTTTGTATTGTATTGTTTAAAACCTGTACCTTGTGTTAATACTTCATCTAATTGTTCTACTACAGAAGAATTATTTTCTCTTTTATTGTTAGAGGTATAGTACTGTATAATATCTTTAGGTCCATATACGTTGTTTAACATATAATAACCACGATCCCTTACATCAGACGTTGTGACTATATTACCACCCAATACCCATTCATCAACATTGCCAACATACCCTATTCTAAGTGTTGTTGGTACCGTCCAATCAGTATTGTATGTATCATATTCTTGGTTTAATATATTTATATAATTTTGGTAAGGGTACCAACTTATTAATTCATCTTTAGTTGGATTAAAGTCTAAATTATCTTGTTTAGGGTTAGTAAAATTATTATAAAATGAAGGTGTATTGGAAACTTCTTTTAACCCTGGTAAATCAATAATTGTTGGGTTGATATTTAATAATGTTGCAGCATCCACGTTTCGACCTTCCTGATCAGGATTAGTCGAACTTACACTTGTATTATCAACAACTTGTTGATTTATTTGTTGTAAATTTCTATCTAAATTATCCGGTCTTGGTTCTGTTAGGTTATTATAAAATGAAGGTTGAACAGCAACGTCTGTAAGATTTGGTATGTCTATAACGTTAAATGTTGATTGTGCAATATCATATTCTGTACCTCTATCAGCTAAAGGGTTTCCACCTAAAACACCTCCCACTATTGGATTTACAGAAGCTAAACTATGTGTAAATAAGAAATTACGAAAATTGGTATCCGATATTGGTCCTAAAAAACCACTATCGAAGTTGTCTATATTGTAATTGAACGGATTTATTTGGTTTGACATATCCTTAAATCTTTTTCTTATAAATATTTACTTATTGGTATTTTCTTGCTAAATTTAGCGCAGATCCCTAAAGCAATAAGCAAATAATATATAATAAAGCAACTTAAATAAATAATAGGATCTAATTAGAGAATTTTTAAGATTTTTGATTTCTACTTTCAACTTTAGTTTTAGCTAATTTTGTACTCAGTGCTCTAACAAAACTATCGTTGTTGACTAAATCCATACTAGACCTACCACCGGCCTCACCTTTAACTTCTATACTTCCACTAACTTTTAATGTCTCGTCGAATTTTATTGTTGTTGTAGCCCCTAGTAACGACATAAATAGTGACAATTCCTTTAGAGCTTCCAATTTATCGGTATCAACTCTGTTTATAGCATCTATAGTTTTACCCAACCCACTAGAGTCTATTTTACTAACCCTTTCTATAGGATCTGTTACTTTTGTTAAACCTTCACCGAATACATTAAGAGCAACACCTAAAGCTAGAAAACCAGCTACACCTGCCCCGAATAATAAAGCCCCTAAACCACCACCGGCAAATAATAAAGCCCCTAAACCGAACATAGCGGCAGAGAAACCTACAATAGCTACACCAGCTTTAGCCATAGTACCCCAATCTATACCATTAAATTGTTGCATAGCCGACCCTAAAACATATAATGCACCACTCAGTACAACTACAGCTGCGGCACCTAAAATCATTTGTACAGAACCGTTAGATAATATTCGTGCCGTTAAACCTAATGTTATTAAACCTGCTGCGGCCATAGCTATAGTTTCACCTTTATTTGTCACTTTATCTAATTCCTGTAAAGCCTTACCGAATACAAATAAAGCACCAGATAATATTAATACAGCTGCCGCACCTTTTACCATATTACCCATATCCATACCTTTGGTCATATTGGAAGGGTTATTTTGTGCTATTTCACCTGTAGCATCTTCCCTGAATTGTCCGGGTACACCTGTAGGAGTCCATCCGGGTCCACCTTCTTTAGTTTTCCCACCGAATATTTTACTCATAATCCCACCTTTTCCACCACCACCCATGGTACCAGTATTAAATGCTGCTGCAGCTGAGGAACCGAATATCCTACCTTGTATAAAAGCCCATACAGCTTTACCACCGAAATATATGGCCAGACCACTTAATAATAACCCAGTTGGACTAAATGTTTCTCGTAACCAATCTATAGCGTTCTTAATCCAACCAGCCACCGATTTTAAAGTCTCCATAACAGATTTCCAATCTACACCTTCGAATACTTTTACTAAAGCAACCATTAGTTCATTTTTAATAGCATCAAAATTGTTCTGTATTGACATAGCTTTTTTAGCTAATTCATCCCTTTTAGATTGATCCTCCTTAAACATAGCAGCTTGTTCTTTTGTGATATCTTTAAGTAAAACCTCATTACCGTTAATAGTTAAAAACGCCCCATCCTTACCCATTTGTGCTGCACCAACCAAAGCATCCATTGTTTCCTTATCTAAACCTTTACCACCCAATAAACCTTCAAACTTACCAACTTTAGCACCTTGTTTTGCAACCTCAACTAAATGTGAGTAATCCATACCTAAAGCTTGAGCAGCTTCTCTAAGTCTATCCAATTCATGAGCGTTAACTTCAAACTCACCAGTTTTAGCGTTAAAAGTTGCTGAAGCTGTTGCTGCCTTTGTTAAACTCTTAGCCAATTCTTCAGGAGAGTTACGGGCTTTATACATTAAAGTAAAAGGGTCACCTAATGCCGCCAAGTCACCACCTAAAACTTGTAACTGTGCTGCAGCTTCAATAGCACCTTCAGGTCTAAACACTTTATCAGCTACACCAGCTACGGCTTGCATATCTATTTTATATTTCTCAGAAAACTTGGTCATTTCTTTAAGACCTTGAACACCGTTCTTGAAGTTTAACTTATTTAATAGGTTTAAGTTTTGTTCAAATTTTTTAATAACCTTACCAGAATTAAGACCCATTGCCGCAGACTCTCTAGAAATTTGTAAGACAATATCAGCTGACTGTTTAGCCCCTAAACCAAATGCATCCATTTGACCAGCCATAGCGGTTAATTCCTCAACCTCCATACCTGTAATTCTAGCTGTTTCCGCCATAGCCACAGAAGCTTGTTTACTCAACATAACTTGTCTACCTGTAGCGTCAGATAATGCTGATTGAGCCTTGTAAGCTGACTCAATACTGTAACCCATCTCAACAAAAGTATCTCTAGTGACAGTTAAATTATCTTGCATGAATTTAAATCTATCACCTTGAAAACCTATTGTGTTCGCTGTTTGATGGGCTAAGTTGTCTATTTCTAAGAATTTATTAAATACCTCACCTAAAGATGGTATGAAATAGTTTTTTAAAGCCTTGGCACCATCCATTATTGAACCACCAACAGACTTTAATAAATTTCTTTTCTTGGATAACTCTTTATTGATACCTTGATATAAAGCGTATTGTTGTCTATTTTCTTCGTTTATCTTCTCAAGAGCCTGAACTTCTTTTAATAATATTTTCTTCTGTTCCTCACTAGCGTTTTTAATTTTTTCGTTAAGTTCGGATATTTTACGTTCGTTATTAGCAGTCTCTTCTGATAACTCTTTCATTAACTTATAGTTCTTAACTATAGTTTTTTGGGCGTCAGCAAAACTGTCTAAATTTTTTGTGGCGTCTTGTATACTTTCGGCTATCTTCTCCCTGAGTTCAGCTTCAGCTTTAGTTCTTTTGTAATTACTATCTTCAGCCATTATTTATTCATTAAAACCAAATTATTTATTTGAGCGTCTGATCCCTCAAAATCTTTATCACCCAAAGCCTTCTTACCGACTTTAACATTACCTTTCCACTGTTTAGGGTCTTTTGGTGATTTTATATTTTGACCTGCTAATGTGAAGAAATCACCGGACTGATTTTCTGTTTTACTGAATATTAACACAATACCTTTTGGTTTTTGTGACATTCTAACAAAAAAATTACCGTTCTTTAAACCATCTTGTATTTGTTTCTTTAGTTGTTTATTAAAGAAACCATCATCTTCTTCTTTAAATTTTAATTCTGCCTTACATTTTACATATTCATCAGTAGGAATCTTATCTACTGAACCTCCTGATGTGTCAGAATCATCTTCTTTTGGGTATAAATCACCTAATATACCTATTTTTAAAATTTTAATTTTTTCTATCGGAGTAGATTGTTCATCTTGTTCTGTAATTAAAAGACTTTTAGATATATCATCTATTATAGACTCTACTGTATTTATTTTATTTTGTAACTTTTTATTACTATTAAAAATGAACTTAAAAAATCCTGCTAAATCATTATATAGACCTATTTGTTTATTATCCTCTTTTTTAGTTGAAATGTCTATTTTAGATGTTATATTACTTTTTTTGATAGTAATTTCACCACCTTTACCGTCACCGATAACATAGTTATCACCATCTATTTTTGAAATCGTACCAGAACCTAATTTACCATCATTTGTCTTAAAATTAACCTTATCACCTACTTTATAATTTTCTGAACCTTTTTTATCACCGCCTTCTTGGTTGGTATTAGAGATATTACCGATTATTTTTACGTCAAAAATAGAATTAGTTTGTAGACCCCTTAATGATAACTTTTCTTTATATTTAGCCCAAAAACCTTTTTTAGCTAAGAAAGGTCTTTTAATAGAATCCTGAGAAAATATTATACTACCATTATTAAAATTTAAAACTATAGTATTATTTTGTTTAGATAATTCTTTATTATAAGTGGCTTTACCAGAAAATTTTTCACCATTTTCTTTCATAAAAGAAAAATCAAATGGTTGGGTATAACTTTTTAATAATTCTTCAGTATATATACCCTGTATTTTCATATAAGACCTTAGGTCATAAGCGGGTATACCTAACTTACTAAAGTTTTGTTCTATTTTATCTCTAAGATATTCTGAACGTGCTTCAGCTGAACCAGCATCGTCACCACCTAAATTTTTTATAACTCTTGTAGGATCAGAAGGTTCAGAAGCGTAAGGGTTCAATGGATTGTATTTTCCGCCAGTAACATCAACTTCTTTAATAATATCTTTAACCTTTATTATCATTATAGTTTATATTATAAATATCACATAAATAAAAAATGGGACTATTAGCCCCATTTTATCTTTTAGATTTGTTTTTAATTTTTTCATATTCCTGTTTTTGTTCCTCTAGTTCTTTTTGCCATAAATCCAGAAAAATCCTTCTTTCCCATACTGGCATATTTTGAACAGATTCGTAAGAAAATCTCATATGTTTTACCATATAATATATTTCCCTACGTAAACTTAAACTATATTCTGACGTTAGGCCAAAAAAAGTTGAGTCCGATGGTAATTGGAGCTTGAAATGTACCAGTCGGCCCCTCCACCTCAACCGACATGTCTATTCCTGGTTCAATTTTATCTGAATATTCTCTAAACTTAAGTGAATCGTAAGCTGGCATTACATTTATAAATTGTTGTATAAAGTTTATATCTCTATTACCATCAACTTCTTTAATTTGTGTTTGTAATCTATAAGTTAATGTATTTGATATTTGTGACTTAGTGGCTTTTTCATATTTTTCAGTTTTTGAAGCAATGCTTTTTTCATCACCCACTGTTAAAAGTTTAAACTTAATCATTTTCTTACTTCTAGGTAATTCAAAAGAAAATTCACCGTTTTCATCAGGTTCTATACCATCAAGTAAGGGCTTAGACTTTAATTGACTTAAATCGACCTCATACTCAAATTCAACACCACTATTAGGATCAGTTAATTTAACAGGATAAATTTCACCATACCCTGTAGCTCGTAACCAAATCATAATAGCATTTCTATCACCCACCAATAATTGTTCAAAAGGTACTGGTGCTTCTTTTATTTTCCTTTCCATTAAAACATCAATAACTTTACCACTCTTAATTAAATTAGGTGATGTTAAGATGTTTTCATCCATAGCTGTCATATATTCAACTTTTACATTTCCATTTTGACCTGGATATAATAAACCTTTTGATGGCAAAGGTATAACATCGAATGGTGTTTGAAATTGAATCTCTTGTGTTTGTTGTTTTACATTTGACATGTTTAAAACTTTTTTTTAAATTTGTTATTCAGACTAATAATAAAACCTTGTTTTAATATGTAAAGGTTTATTAATAAATAGATTTAATTCACATTTTTATTAAAATTAGTTTTGCCAATAATGATTAAATTAGTAAGTTTGTAATAACAAATAGAATCAAAGATGAAAATGACACAAGAAAAACTCAATCGTTTAAAAGAAGTACTATCAGTACCTACTCATTCTAGAAATGAGAAGTTAATGATTGAGTATCTTCAGAAAGTTCTAACAGAAAAAGGTATAGAACATTATACAGACACACACGGTAATATTTACGCAACCAAAGGTAAAGCTGAATGGTACCCATGTTTTATTTCACATACTGATACTGTGCACAGAGTTAACTTAAACCTAAAAGTGGTTGAAGAAGTTAAGGACGGTAAACAAATACTTAGAGGTATTGATGGTAAGACCAAACAACCGTCAGGTATCGGTGGTGATGACAAGTGTGGGGTGTTTCTATGTTTAGAGATGTTAGACACATTAGAAAACGTTAAGGCAGCTTTCTTTGTATCTGAAGAAATAGGGTGTCAAGGTAGTAAGTACGCTGACCCTGAATTCTTTAAGAATGTTGGTTATGGTATTCAATACGACTCACCTGAAGGTAATTCCATGAGTTTAACACTTATGGGACGTTACTTATTTAATCAAGAAAGTGAATTCGCTAACAAGGTTACGGGTTTAATTACAGAAGCTGGAATTGATGATTGGGCATACCACCCTTACACTGACGCTTGGCAAATTGTTGGGAAATTTGATATAGCTTGTCTTAACTTAGCGGCCGGCTATTATCGTTATCATACTGACCATGAATATGTTATTATCGACGATGTCCAAAACGGTTTTGAATTAGGTCTTAAATTAATATCTGAATTGGGTGAAGAAAAATATGAAAATCGTAAACAAGAAAAAACCTATTCTTTTAGTAACTCAAACAATAGAGGTTTATTAAATGAAGAAAAAAAAAGTGATTTTTTTAATGACTTAGATGATGACGATGATTTTGATTTATTATTCAATAATGGAGAGTTTCTAGGATCAGATAGAAGTAATAAAAATCCTTATTATAACGGTGGTAATTATGATGATAAATCCAAATACGATTTTGATTGGTAAAAATGGGGACTTAACGGTCCCTTTTTTTGTTAATCAGGTTCTTTTAATCTAACTTCATATTCAACACCACCTTCATCAAAATAAGAAATTTCAACACTTTCAAGATAAGCTGGAACATCAGAACCAGCAACAAAATCTGACATGTCTTTAGATGTACCATAGGCGTCTTCGTCATCATAAGACCCCAAAGCCAAATCAATACTTTTGGCTAATACCGACACATCTTTCCATATACTATAACCACGAGAATCCAATAGAACCAAATAAAATTTACAAACATTAACAAAAGTTTCAAATTCTTTTGGATCTTCAGAATGAAAAACAAATTCTTCCCTAAGATATGTATCAGCATATTCCCACTCTGTTTTCATAACAAAAAGATTACTTTTTTGTGGTTTGTTTAAGGGTTCTTTGACAATTTCAAAAGGCAGAGTTTCATTATTAATGAACTCATTAGCCCATTCAAAATCAGATTCTCTTAGTATTTTTTTTATTAATGTTTTCATTTAATTGACTTTCTAATTCTTCTATTCTAGATTTTAATTCTTCTATTTCGGATTCACTTTCTTCTTTACCCCTTTCATAACCTTCTTCCCTCGCTTCCTCAACTTCTTCTTCATGAGTTTCATACCATATATAATCATCACAACAACCATCACAAGTACAATTATCCATACCAGAATCATAACCATCACGATGTCCGTTATCGTGAACTTCTTGAAATTGATCGTACAATATTTCAGCCATACTTAATAATTGTTTAGGGTCGTATACACCAAAATCTTTCAATTCATCAAAAACATCTTCCAAATCAGCACCAAAATCCATTTCAATTTGACGCCATTTTTCATAAACAATTTTTTTTCCTTGTTCTATTGAATGTTCGTCAGCCTCAACCCAACCAAACTCATCTTCGTTTTCTTTTAATATTTTACGAATTAAATCTTTCATATCATATAAATATCTTTTTTATTGAAAAAATTTTGCCATTAATTAAAAGATATTTATATTTGTATTGTTAAAGAAACAGGGTTGAATTGGTTAGTCCCTTGAACCTAATCAACGTAATGACACGAAACGTCAAGGTGAAACTCCTCAATCATTAACGGATATTAATGGTGAAAAATAAAAACCCCACAGTCAGAATACTAGTGGGGTTTTTAATTATACAAATATTTGTAATTGTCCTCGACCTATATCGAAATCTTGTTTATTCATGACAGTGATGACACTAAGAACCCAATCATAAGGATTTTTCATTTTTGGTTCTATTATAACATTTAAATATGGTGAATTTTTTTGTGAAACAATAAAACGTACATTGTCTTGAATTTGTTCCATTGCTATATTAAAACTTATATCGTTTTTAGCCCATTCAATAAGATCTTTTATATTACTATCATATATTCTTTCACCACCAGCTTTGCCAACATGTCTCCACTTTCTGTCTTGACCATGTTCACTTCTCTCGTCATGTCTTAAATCAAAATTAATTATGAGGTTAGCGGTTATCTGAGCTATCTTTTTCTCTAGAATAAGTTGTTCCTTAATTATATGTTTAATATTCATATGAAATATTATTTTGGACTATTAGGTTTTATTATATTTTCAGGTTGACGATTGGTATTTACAACAGTATTTGGATTATAAATATCTCGTTGAACATTCATAAAAATTCCTTGAACCTTACCATCAACTTGATTTAATTGAATTGAAATTGTTTTTAAATCTTGATCCTTTATTGACCTAATTTCATCCTTCAAAGTTTCTATTTGGTCATAATTGGATTTATTATAAGCCTCAACCTTATTACTTATGTCAGACCAAAGATAAAAAAGCCCAGACCCCAAAATACCTAATAATGTTAATAAAGTTTTTAAATTTATTTGAATTACGGTATTGGGACCAATTTTTTGGGGACCGATATTTACCTCATTATCTTGTATATTATTTGACATTTTTAATAATTTGTTGGTTCCATTTTACCCACCGAAATGGTTAATTTTAAATAGGGGTTGGGGTGATACAATGTATAAACTAAACTTGTACTACCGACAGTTATCCAAAAAGGGTAAAAATTTAATGGTAATAAATATTTGTTTAATTTATCATCATAATAGTAGACATATATGTTTGGAATATAAGTTCTAGAAACTTGGCAATTAACAAAATAAGAATTTGTGGCAAAATATATTTCATATATATAATTACCGTAAATATTGGGCTGGTTACTTCTAATCACGGTACAATAAGCATTGCCCACACCACAAATAGGGTTACCAGAAACTTTCCAAGTATTATATTCTTTGGTCGTAAAAATATAATTTGTTTGACATAAAGAAGTTAAACAAATAAAGAAAAATAAAAAAGTTAATATAAATTTTTTCATTTCGTTAGAAATATATCTATTTGATAAATATTCTTCTATTCAGAAAAATATTCCCATCTTATATTACCACAATCATATATACGGTAATATCCACGTTCAAACATTATTTCACGTTCAGATTTGTTTTTATCAAACCCTTGTTTAACCAAAACGTTTTTCTTGAAATTTAATCTATGGTATCTAATCGTATTATTAACGTACCAATAATTTGGTTGAGATGGTGTTGTTGGTTTAAACCCTAACAATTGATATAATTCACCCGAAAACCACCTTCTATCAGAGTAAGAGATAACATTTTTAGGTTCATAGTTTTTTATAAAATATTTAAATAACTTAGATGCTGAACCAACAACGATCGTATCTTTTTTATTACAAAATCTAATAAGTTCCCAATCTATAGTTTTACCAATACCATTTCGTCTACCAAAGGTCATTAATGAAACTAATTCGTCACCATAGAATAAACCCAATTTGATTGTTGTGTTGACAGAACCTTGTATGTGATTATCCTCTAAAAAATCTTTATGTTGACCACTTGTTACTAATTTAATCCTACAATTTCTGGCATATACCCTTTGGGTAATCAACCCTAATTTGTTTTTTATTATAGATAGTACCACATCTTTTTTATACAACCACTCGTCCTCAAATATATGTATTAAATCCATTCCGTTTTTATCACACAATTCCGTCTTATTTAAATGATACTCAGTGTTAACAAAAAGTTCGTTATGCCAAAATAACCCATTGAATTCGATGGCGAGGTTAATTTGTGGTATTAAAATATCTAATTCTAACTTAGTACCAGGTATTTTGGTGTGTCTTAAATGTGCCACACCCCACTCATTTAATATCTTAGATAACTCATCTTCATAAGAGGAAGAAAAGGACATACCAACAGGATTACAGTTAGTACAATTAACATATTTGTGTTTAACACGTTCTCTAAGTAAACTTTGGGATATCTTATATTCGGTGTGACAATCGTCACACAAAATCTCCAATTCCGATAAATCTTCTGAAATATTTTTAATATTTAAATTAGGGTATCTTTCCTTAATTTTATTCTTTAATAAATCCCTATATTGTTTTGTTTTACAGAAATTATCTTCACCGTATTTATTTAAACACGTCTTCTTATATAAGTCAAAATTGTTATAATTTGTATTACCATATTTATCCAACTTGGTGGATAACATTTTTCCTACGTTATTATAGTTTTCATTACCGTATCTAACTGATTTAGTTTTTTTCTGCTTACCAACAAAATCTTTGTGTTGGGTGTAAAATTCAACACCGTGGTTTTCTAGGTTGGACTTTTTAATTTTATCTATTAATAAACCACTCTTGTTAGCACAATCCAACGAACAAAACTGATTGTAACCTCTATCGAACCTTTCCGAAAATTTAACCGTTGAACCACAGGATTCACAACAAGGTCTACCATCTAGTGCGTTGAAATAAACCCAAACCTTCTCTTTGAAAGAAGAATCTGTTGGTAATTTACTACCACAATAATCAATCACCGCTTGATATTCCTTTGGGTGGTTTTTAGAAAACCACGACTCTTTGGTCTTATGACCAGATTTATTGTCTGTTATAAAAAAAGAAAAGTCCATATATACAAATATATGAACTTTCATTTTGGTTGTCAAGTATATGACAAATAATTTTTAGAATACGTGTATAGCTCTATCGAAACGTAAAGTTGCTGTAATTTCAGCTATATCATTAGCATCATAGGCCAAAGAACCGAAATCTACATCATTTAACATTGTACCTTGTAAAATCCATTTTTCTATAACAACACCTGTTGGATCTAGTAATTCTAATTCAACATCTTTCTTGTATCCAGCAGCGTATCCTTGTCTACCAGTTACGGATTCAGAATGAAGACGAACCCATTCCATTAAAGCTTGTGCCGCCGATGGACCAATAGGGTCACGGAATGTTACACTTATAGTTTCCCAAGTAAATCTACCTGTTACAAAAGTAGATGTGTTTAAGAACTGAATTTCAGTTTCTTGTGACGTGTATTTAGGTCTTGAAGCTGCTTTAACAAACCATTCCTGAATACCTAGTGGTGATGGGAATCTTAATATAAATCTATTTTGTTTTTTTGGTTCGTATGGAACCGGCATTCTCATTAATAAATCTGCCATGGTATTTTATTTTTTAATGTGTTATCTTTTATTATAAATATGCTGAAATTTTATTTTTTATTTCATTAATTTTTTAATTCTACTTATTTCTTCTAGTAAGACTTTATTAGTAAAAATTTTAGATTCTTGTTGTGGTTTAGGTTCTTGTTTAGGTTTACTTTCTTTTTTACCACCGTCAGATGATAATTTACCTTGTTTTTTAAGTTTTGTCATATATTGGAACATTCCCATTAAGTCTGTGATGAAACTTATTATATGGTTTTTAAAGGTACTTTTAGCTTTAGCTTTCTTACCCTTTCTTTCGACTAAATAAGATTCCTCCACACCAACCTTATTAATATTACCACCACCTAGTTTACCCATTTTCTCAACGGCACCACCTTCTTTATTGAAGGTTGTGACACCTTTAGCTACATCCTCTATTTTAGCACCTCTAAATCTACCTTTATAAACAATTTCAATAATATCATTAATGAAATCACCCATTGCCTCAACGTTCTGTTGGTTGTTAGGATCAACACTAAATGTTTTAACAAAATCTTTTGTCATTAGTGGGTTAGATTTTAATTTTTGTATAAACTTGTCTAGAACATTATCACCAGTATTACCCATCTTATTAACCTTGTTTCTAATAACCTCTACTCTTCTTAGGAAGTTATCGAAAAAGGCCAACTTATTTTTATCTATACCTTTATTCTTTTCTAATATTTTTATAACTTGTGGGTCTTTTATGAATTTACCTTCGTTAATGACATCTTTGTTACTCATTATGTTTTCTGTTGATAATTGTTTTTTATTTACAGCCCTGGCAGGTTCGTTACCATACGTGTTATTAGGTTTTTTAAACACAACGAAAGCTGTACCAGGTTCTATACTATCTAATTTTTCATCATCATTAGTACCGAATTTTTTATCATCACCAGCTTTATATTGGTTAGATAGTGAAACAACTTTAACAACATTTTTTTCACCTTTCTTATTAGTATAGAAATATTCTTTACCAACTTGAATATCACTGGTGTTTTCGACATCATCAGATGATTCCACACCACCTATTTTTCTATTGTTATATGTATATTTGAAAAACCCTAATAAATCGTTGTATAAACCTTCTTTATCGTTCTTACCGTTACCACCTTCTTTCGTTGGATTTGGTTTAGGATCCGGTAATATTGGAACTGTTGTAGCTTCACCCGCTTCTACAGGTTGTAATGATTGAAGTAAATCGTTAAGTGTTTTAGCTCTAGATTGTTTTAAACCTTTCATCCTCATAAGTTTAACTAAAGCACCTGTACCTATTAAAGCGATACCTATTGGGGCTAAAACAGAACCTATTGCCGCCACTTTAGCCGCAATAACTGTACCAGCACCTTTAACAACTGTTTTCTTAACAACAGTTGTTATTGTTTTAGAAACAAAACTAGCCGACTTAGACACACCAAACAAGTTTCTACCTTGTTTCATATCACCAAAAGTTTCTGATTGAAACAACTCACCTACACTTTTACCAGCGTTTTCACCACCAACTAATTGTTGGAGTTGTTTAACTTGTGTCATTGAATCACCGGCACCATTACCATCAAACATATGACTAACATCTTCAGCACCAAACTTGTTAACAAATTCTGAAATATCAGCACCAGTTTTAAGGTCCTTACCCATTAGTTTACTTGCCCAATGAACAAAACCTTCAGAATCTGGATTACCACCATTAATTATTTCTGTTATTTTTTCAGTATCGGTTACATTGATATCACCACCAAAAATTTTAATGATAATTTCTTTAATGAAATCAGTTTGTGCTAACCAACCTAATGCTCCTAAAGCCCCACCTAATCCAGCCAATACTAAAGGTAATTTATTTGATGCCAAACCTTCACCACCCATTCTTTTAGTATCGTAGGTTTTTTTACCGGCTTTAGATTGTAATTGTGTTCTAACATCTTCAGCCTCGTCCTCATTTATATCCTCTACTTCATCAGTTAAAAGTTCCTCATTACCATTTTCTTTATCTACTTTTTCTTCTTCAGAATCCATAACTGTATATGCGGCAGCTAAGTCGACATCTAAGAATTTTTGTACATATTCGGCTAAATCAGCTATAACTGAATTGGCCGCATCTGCCGGTAAAAATCCTTTTTCGTTAGGTTTTTTCTTAGTGGAAGCTACTATAGAATCATATACTGCCGCTATTTCCATAACGGTTTTTAAGAATTGTTCACCTTTTTCGTTGTTAGGAAATTCAGGGTTTTCTTCTTTAATTTTAGTATCTAAAGCTTTAATAACCTCATTACCTTTTTTATCTAATATAGCTTGTATTTTAGCCCCAGCCTCTTGGTCTATCTTACCTTTACCGAATATTTTACCACCTGCTTTGTAACGACCTAATTTAGCCAAACCATATTTAACCTTTTCCCAAAGACCTTCTTCTAGAACCATATATTCCGATTCTGATAATCTATTTTCAGTTAACATACGGTTACCTTTTAATAATAGGTCACAGTTCTCCATCAACTCCTTTATTGTTTGTTGACGGTCCATTTCCATTGCTTTTTCAAACTCAGCTTTTGTAATCATGTGTATATTTTTTTGACAATTAATTTTATTATAAATATCTTTACCTAAACAAAAATTAATAAAATATGACAGAATTTGAAAAATTTGCAATCAAAGACCAATATATTGGTTCCAACACATTACATGCATACCAATCCTTTATGTCACAAATACCAATGGTTCAGGGTAGTATGACACCCGCAGTTGTGGAAGAAAGACAAATGAACGCTACAGTAATTTCGGTATTCGACAGATTGATGATGGACCGTATCCTTTGGGTGGCAGGACCTGTTAATGACAGAATGTCGACTATTGTACAAGCACAACTACTTTTCTTGGATCAACAAGATTCTAAGAAAAGAATTACTATGCATATTGATAGTCCAGGTGGTTCTGTTAAGTCAGGTTTATCTATAGTGGATACAATGTCCGTAACAAAGGCACCAATAGCTACCATTAACACAGGTATGGCAGCATCTATGGGTTCAGTATTGTTAGGTGCTGGCACCAAAGGGATGAGAAGTTCTTTAAGGTTTTCTAGAACAATGTTACACCAATCTAGTGGTGGTGCTATGGGTAACATCCAAGACGCACGTATTACAATGAAAGAATGGGAAAAAATCAATGAAACCCTTTTTGAATTATTGGGTGAATATTGTGGTAAGGACCCTAAACAAGTTATGGAGGATGCTAGTCGTGACTTATGGTTATCATCTAAAGAGGCTTTAGCTTACGGTATTATAGATGAAGTAGTTCCTTTTAAATAATTAAAAAAAAATAAAAAAATATGTTCAGGCTATTAATATTTTTTGTAATTTTGGGTCTCATAACAGTTACAGTATATGCAGGATTCAAAATATTGGAGTCGTTTAAACAAAACGATAAAAAACAAACCACCTCCGAAGAGGTTGAACATTTAATCGAAGTGATTAAATTGAAAATAACAAGGGCAGAAATAAACGCCTCTGAAGGTATTGAAGGTGCCGAAAAAGACCTCCAACATTGGAAGGAAGAGTTAGAAAAAGTAAAACAAATCAAAGAAAAAACCAAAAATCTAAAATAACATGTTTGAAAATCAAAAATTCCCCATTAAATGGGTTGTAACAGGTGTAGTATCTGTATTAGCTATTATTATGTTTTTATTTGTTAACCCTTTTGCTTGGAATGACGCTGGTGAAAGAACAGTGGTTCAACAAATGAGTGGTAAACAATTCGTCCAATTTGAATCTGGTGTTTATTACGCTGGGTTATTCGCTAAGAAAACTTCTTGGCCAAATCAGATTTCAGTATCATATTCTAAACAAGAGGCTAATCTAGAGTTAGAAGATAATGGTATTGAAATAGGTAAAATAGGTGTTCGTTTTGGTGGGGATGCTACTACTGCCGATGTATCTGGTATAGCCCAATACATATTACCAAATGATGAAAAGGATATGATATTAATACATAATACACATAGGACACCACAATCATTGGTAACTAAAAGACTGTCACCATACACCAAAGAATGTTTACAATCAGCGGCTCAGTTAATGAGTTCTGAAATGCATTATTCTGGTGGTAGAGCACAGATGTCACAAGATTATATTGACCAATTAAAGAGTGGCACTTTTATTTTACAAACAAAGGAATATGTTGAATATGATTCATTAGAAAAAGCCAAAAAACGTATATATCAAACAGTAGTACAAACTGATAAGAATGGTCAAGTTAAACGTAAAGTGTCTAGTATTAAAGAATATGGTATTACAGTGGCTGACGCTTCTATTACCGATGTGGATTATGAGAAACGAGTTGATGATATGTTAGCTAAGAAAATTGACGCGTCAACAGCGGCCTCCGTATCTAAACAGAGGTTAATGACAGCACAACAACAGGCTTTAACGGCTGAGGCTGAGGGTAAGAAGAAACTTGTAGAGATTGAGTACACTCAAAAACAAGAACAGACCAAACAGGTAGTAGCTGCTCAAACTAAGGTGGAGTTAGCAAAACAGGATTTGGAACAACAACGTATAGCTAAAATGGCGGCAACCGAAGAAGCGTCAAAGGTTAAAATTCTAGCCGACGCTGAGGCGTATAAGAAAAGAGCAGTTATTCAGGCTAATGGAGCATTAGAACAAAAATTAGATGCTTGGGTAAAAGTTAATAAAGAATACGCGGCAGCTATGAGTAATAGTAATTGGGTTCCTACTACAGTTATGGGTGGGAATGGTAGTTCTCATAATACAGAGGCGGCGTCACTAATCCAATTAATGATGGCAAAAACAGCCAAAGAGATTAATTTAGATATGAAAACTAGTAAATAGTAACATGGGGGTTAAATACCCCCATTTTTATTGATAAAAATTTATTTGTGTATATTTAAAACTTTACTTATATTTGTATTATTAAACAATAAACAGACATGAAACCAATATTCAATAAAACAGAAAAAATAGAATTCGCTATAAACTTTTGGAATAAAGATTTCCATATTAAACTTGTAGTATCTTTATTAATGTTTTTAACTGTTTTTTTTGTTTCTTTAGGTTTTTGGTTTGATTTAATCAGACTAATCATAGTTTGTCATATTTTAATAGATTCTATAAAATCTTATTTAGAAAAATGTTACTGGGTAGACCAATTGAATAACGGAAAGACCGATGAGTTTTTCGATTTTAACGATTTAACAGATGATGACATAAAAAAAGGGTGATTATATAATCACCCTTTTTTATTATAATTAATAATTAAATTAACTTTTCTTAGACACCTCGTCATCAATCTTGTTGATGATTTTGTCAGCAACTTCTTTATGTTTAGAAGACATCAATTTCTTTTTGGTAGGTTCTTTTAAAGATCTCCAAGCTGCTACACCAACTATACCCAACATAGCCATTACCACAGTAATAATCTGACTTACCGACATTACATCCACATCGGAGAATTCACCAAGAAATTCTTTAATCAATTGTTCTTTTTCTTCTTTAACAACTTTAGCCTTGTTAGAATGTTTCATTTTAGAATTTGAAACATGTTTTTTAGCGTCAGCAGCCTGTGATAATTTCTTTTTCATTACAGGAGGTTTTGCTGGTACACCTTCACTAGGTTCTACAATATCACCAGTTATCTTATTTTTAACGTGTTTCTTAGCTTCAGCACCTTGTGATGGTATATGATTTTTCACAGGGGCTTTCTTACTTTCTATAGAAGCTGATTCCATTACGAAATTTTCAACGATTCTTTCTAATTGGTCTTTTGTTAATTTATATCTTGTTGCCATTTTTAATTATTTTTTAAAAGTATAATTTGTTAATTTTTTGAATCTATCCATTTCGTTTTGGAAGTCTTCGTTTATTAAAGGTTTTTCTTCTTTTTTAGTTTCGGTAACAACTCCCTCAACTTTAGATTCTGATACAACTTCTTTTTCACCTTCAAATTTAGGTTCAATACCAGCAGATTTTAAAGTACTTTCAATAAGTACAGTGATATCTTGTTTTTTAATAATTTTTGACATAGTCGTTTTTTATATATAAATATGCTTTATTTAATAAAAATCATTCTTGTTTATTTACTTTTTTAGTAAAATTTGAAAAAGTTTTTAAAAATGATTGTGTTTGATATCCGGCTAAAAATGCTGTAACATTATTAATAGGTAAAAATTCTTTCATTGCTGTGTCACTACATACTATTAGAATTACAGGAATACTTAGAATGGATGCCAAAACAACCAATATATCTTTCTTTGTAATATTCTCAAATAAACTTCCAGGTAATTGTGCCAATTTTAATATTACATGTATTAACAAACCTGTGTAAGCTAATAATAGATGTAATATATCAAAATGTTCTAACATATTATATAAATAGTTTTGGCATTAAAAAAGCCCATATTTCTATGGGCTTTTATTTAGGTATATCTTAGTTTATTTATAATACGTTTTATTTGTTCCTTACGGTAATCATTCTTTATAATACCTTTCATTTGTCTTTTTCTCTTATGTGGATATTTCCAATAGTTTTCAGCTTCAGCTAATGTCTCACCTAAATATTCCATACGTTTTCTTACAGAAGTACCTTCTAAAATTACAAACTCTTTTTTAACCAAAAATATTACATTTTTATCGGAATAATCTATCACATCGTAATTTTGACCAAATATTGATTTTAATATTTTTAAAAATTGTTCATGAAAGTAGACTTTAAAATTGCCGGTATACCTATCACCAAATTTTATAACCTTAGGGTTCATAGTTCTTATAAAATCATCCAATATCTTAAAAGATGTTGTTGTCATCGTTTTCCAATATTTTATTTTATCACCCCTAGACACATTTGATTCGTAATCCCAAGAAAAATCATAAAAAACATCAACATCATTCGATATCCACCTAAAATCATTAAAATAATTATTATTAAATTCTATTCTAAAATTAAAATGTGATTTAACACCATCTTCTATAACCTCATAAAAAAAATCATCCATCTTTTTTACATTATTAGATGGTTTATCAAAAGACTCCGTTATATCATAATCAAACCTATTTTCGTCTGTTACAATAATTCTTTTTAAGTTTTCGTCTAATATTTTTTTTATTAACTGTTTCATATTTTATTTATTATAAATAAATTTCATTGTACCACAATCCCATATTCTATCAAAACCACGTTCTTTCATTATATCCCATTCAGTTTTATTAACATCAAAACCTTCAGATACTAATTTGGATTTCCTAAAGTTAAATCTATGTAGTCTATAATTATAATTTTTCCTGTCCATATACCAATAGGAAGGTGGTGTAAATCCAACAAACTTTAGATTATTTTTGTAGTATACAGTATCTTCTGGTTTAATACCCGACCATCTAATATCACAATAAGTTATCAACTCATCAAACTCATAGTTTTTGGTAAAATAATTTAATAGTTTATTGAATGAACCAATAACAGAAGTATATTTTTTATTACAAAACCTAATTAACTCCCAACCACTATTCGATGTTACAACCCTACCCTTAGAGAATGTCATAACAGAAACCAACTTATCTTGATGGTACAATCCTAATTTAACAGATGATTTACTATTACCTTGTAAATGGTTTTCATCTAAAAACTTTCTTGAAGTTTTATTGTCTATTAATTTTAACACACACTTTCTTGCGTATATCTTATTTTCCTGTTTTCCGATAAAGTGTAAAATCTTACTTTTAACTATTTCAAAGTTTTGGATAATTTCATCCTCATATAGTTGAATTACTTTAACGTTTTTATGGTTAGCTAATTTTGTTTTATCTATATGATAAAATTTATCTTTACCACCACCAATTTCAGAATGATAATAATTACCATTAATTTCGAATGCTAAATTATGTTCAGGTAAATAAAAATCTAACTCATATGGGTTTATCAACCTCCTATCATTCTGTATATAATTAATAGAATATAAATCTAAAACCTCTTTTATTTTATTACTAATATGTGTTTCTGTAAATGTTGGGTTACATTTTCTACATATAGGTATTTTACCACTACCTAACACAGTTGATGTAAAAATATTATCGCACTTTAAACATTTAAACTCATATTCTATACTTTTGGTACCTTCCTTATTTTTATCATACTCAGATAATATACATAGGTTATTATCTTCTAATCTAGATTTTAAATACTCTATATACTTTGCCTTCCTGACTTCAACACCCTTCTTTGTAACCTCATCCCTAATCTCCTCCAATTTAACTCTAGTGATATCTAACTGTAATGAAGATGTAACACCGTATTTGGTTAACATCGTTTTTTCCCTTTTTTCATTTATAGTATCACCATTAACAAGATAACTAACTTTTAAAGAATTAGATATCTTATTTGGGTTGTTATAAAATGGGTTTCCATATATTTTTTCTTTTGTTATTTTTCTTTTTTCTAAAATATCTTTCTTTTCTTCATCAGTTTTGGATTTTAAAGATTCACTTACCTTAGTGGAAACTACCCCCATATCTCTATTTTCCATGGTTTTTTGGTGTATCTCTTTAACTTGCCAAATATGATCAACACCATACTTTTCTTGTACCGTTTTTTTAGTGGTATCTAATCTTTTTTGTTTTACATCATCTCTATTACCCCATTTTACCCTACATTCGTCAGAACACATTTGTTTGTTTTGTTTTTTCTTCACTTCGAATTCTTTACCACAAACCTTACATTCTCTAGTTTCTCTTATTGTTTCATCTTTGGATCTACCTATTTTTGTTTTGCCTTGACGAGCATTTTGAAAATAACAGTTTCTTGAACAAAACTTTTTATCCCTAAACTTAAATTCTGTTTCAAAGGGTTTATTACAACACTGACAAATTAATTCTATTTTCATGGTAAAATATTTTTATAAACTATAACGTGACTTAAACATATTATTATATAAATATACAATAAAAACAAAAAAGTCCACTAAATTGTGGACTTTTTATTAGTTATTTTATCTGTTATTAGATATTGTCGAATGAAGCTCCAGTAGGAGTTACGTTAAACTCAATGTAGATGTATTCTAATGTAGGTATTGGTTTTAAGAAAATCTTACCTCTCATTTCGTTTCTATCTATTTCTTCAGGGTCATTAGATAATTGAACTCTAAAGTCAGCTAAACCTCTTTCTTTTCTGATGTTATCTAAGATTGGGTTAACCAAGTTCAAGAATTGATTTCTAACAATTTGGTCATTTTGTTCGAATAACAATCTAACACCAACCGCTGTAATCAACTTACGAGCTTGTAATAACAATCTTCTGATGTTTAATCTATCAAGAACGGAATCCTTAACTTGTAAATTTTTATTACCCCAAATAACAACACCCACATCGGAGAAAGTTGCCATTGGATTAACACGACCTTCATATAAAGTATCTCTATCGTCTTCTGTTAATTTAACACGAGCTTGGATAGCGTTTGTTAAACCACGAGTATAACCAGCAACTGCGTACCATGGGAAGGCCACGTTATCGGTTAAGGCGATATTTCTAACAACTTCTAATGTTGGAGGTAACCAAATGTTAACAGTGTTTTCGGAATCTCTTTCTTGTATCCATGGCCAATAAGTGGCTGTATAGTTAGAATCAATGTCAGCCCCTTCAAGTAAACTAATAAGTGCGTCAGCCGTATCTACTGTTATTGAATTAAATCCTAAACTTTCAGTTACGTTATCTGTTTCGGTATAAGAATTATCCGGTGAACTTAAAATATAAACTGAATCAGCTCTTTGTTCTTCAACCATGTCAATAACTTCAGCCACTAAGTAACCGTTGTTAGCGTAATCAATACCAGGTGTTGCAAATACGTTAATATTAACAGCTTCAGGATTTGCGAATGTTTTATAACCATTCCAGTAAGCGTACAAGTCAGAAGTACCATCTTGTGGGCCTAATTGTTCAAATTGTCCTGCGGCTAAACCTGCCGTAAAACCTGCTTTACCTACACGATATTTATCAGTATTAGTTCTAGATTTACGATAACAATCCCAACCATCATAACCCCAATAAGGTACAAATGTGAATTTTCTAGACGCTAAAGTTTCATAATCAGTACCTTCGATACCAGCATCATCACGGAATTCATAAAGACCACAATCAAAGTTACCTGCCACAGTAGCTCCAGAATCCATGTGGAAACCTTTAGTTGTTGCTGTCCAGTAAGTATCGTTTGAAGTTAAACCTTTCCAATCAAATAAATCTTGGTCAATTCCTTTTGTATCCGTAATACCTAAGTATACTTTTCTTATTCTTTCGTTTTCAGGATCGTAAAAGGTTTTGTAATCAATAAATGGTGCTGTTGCTGTACCATAATCTCTCACACGATATCCTTCAAAACCTGCTGTGAAAGCGTCTATTGGAGCGTCAGGATTCATAACCAACATGATAAATCTACTGTTAAGAACATTTTCACCGTCAGCAGTACCAATTCTTCTTGCTACGAAATTGTTTGAAGAAGGATCCATATTACATTTAGGGAAACTTTCTAAAATAGAAGGTCTAGCATCAGTATCATCCCATTGTCTAACAATAATATCAAACTCTTTAGTGTCAGGTTTAATGTTTTGTATAGAGATTTTAATTTCTTTATTTGCTGAACTACCGTCAGATATTGAAATAAATTTAAATAATTTGAAAACTTCATTACCACGTAATTCTGATACAACCCATGGAGTTTCAGGAGTTTGGTATTGTTGTTTGTAGTTATCTATATTATTAACATGGGTTAAAGTGTCATTAATACCTAAGATGTAATTGTTATCAATTAAATCTTGTAACATGTTAGTATAAATTTCTTCAACAAAAATTCTACTATTCTTATCGTAACAATCAACACCTAATACACCAGTAATATAATTTTTATTAGTTTTATCTAATGATACGTTATAAACAGATGTCGCACTGAAACCAACAGAAGATGCTGATAAGGTGAATTGTGCTAATGGGTCTGTTAAATCTGTTAGACCAATTTTAACACCGTTAGGATCTTGAACGGTAGACCAAGTAAATGCATCTGTAGAATAGTTACCTCTAGATCTTAATACTGCTAATACTAAACCTTCATATTCGGTATATTGTGTAGCTGTATAAGTTGTTACTGTACCTGAAGTTGTACCTGTAAAAGCGTTACTATCATAAGAAGTTTGTATAATTGTTGCTGATACCCCTGTAAAAGATGAACCAACTTTAGTAAATACAACTCCTTCAGGATATGCTGTTGTTACACCTGGTACACTTTCTGTTGTTACATTAGTAGTTGGATTTGGTAATAAACCTAGTGAGTTAAGATAATTAACATTAATATCACTAATTGATGTATATGTACCACCTGTAAATGTTGCGGTAAAAGCACTTGTTGAAACAGTGGTAATTGTTGAAGGATCATAGTTAGCATCTGCCGTAATAACCCAAGCATCACCAGCATCATAACCGTTTAAACCTAATACTCTTGTCACAAACAATTGATTAGATTCGGTTAAATAACTCTTAGCTATGTAAGGTAATTCATATTTTGGTATTGGGTTTGAACCCCCAAATTTTTCAGGATTTAAACCACCAAAAATTGTTAAAAATTCATCGTAGTTAGCAATGAATATAGGTTCAAAAGCCGGACCTTTTGTTGTCTCACCAACTAAACCTAATGTAGTCACACCTACTTGTTGTGCCACAAAGGTTAAATCTTTTTCTGATGTAAAGACACCTGGTGATACTAATACTTTTTGTGAAGCCATTTAATTTTATTTTTTTTCTTTTGTTATTGTTTATATACTATTTTCTAATAAATATTTGTTCTTTTTTCAAAAGTGTTTAAAAAGTAAATAATAAATAAGAATTAATGTGATAAGTGTCTTACTTTTATAAGACTTTTGTAATATTTATATATTACTAAGATTATGAAAAGGGATAAAAATTTAAAAATAACAAAAACCACACACGAGTTATTAAAAAACTATTGTGAAGACAATGGTTTAAGAATGTTTGCTTTTGTAGAAAAATTAATTCGTGAGGGTTGTAAAGAAAAAACAAATACTGTTAAAATAAAAAAAGATATCTATGGTGACGAACTATCTTAAGTCTACCAAGAATTAATTATTACAATACCATCTCCACCTTTTCCTCCGGCTCCACCGTTTACAGTTCCAGCAAAAGAAGCTCCCCCTCCACCACCACCTGAACCGTAAGAACCATTTCCACCAGTACCACCATTTGCTAAAATAGAAGTTCCACCACCAGCACCTCCTGTATTAAAAAATGTATTTCTATTAAAAGAATTAAAATTAGGTAACATGGGGTTAAAACCTACATTACCATTATCACCGTTAACACCGGCTCCTGTTTGTGCGGCACCTCCTGTTGTTGTTGGAACAAAGCCTGCTCCCGTTATGTTTGCACCTGCAGAACCAGTACCAGCTGCCGTTACACCGCCACCACCAGCTCCTCCACTAGTAGGTATGGTAAAAGTTACGTTAGTCGGTACGTTAGCACCACCCGCGCCACCAGCTGTTCCAGCAATACTTTGTATATTACCTAACGTAGATAAAAAAAAGTTTGTCTGACTAAAAACAGTACCCGCAGCACCCGCACCACCCGCACCGGCACCTGTACCAGCACCACCCGCACCGGCATCAGCGGCCCCACTAGCTAAAATAACATTACCAGCGGTGGTATTGGGTTGTATCGATACGTAAGAAATACTACCCGCAGTCGCTGCAACAACAGGATTATTAGTACCACCCGCACCACCTGGACCAACTTGTATATATAATCTATCAGGTAATGTATTAGAAATAAAAAACCCCTTGGTTATCGCAGACCCTCCTCCGCCTCCACCACCTGTTGCAGTGTTAATTGAAGCACTAAATCCGGCTCCTCCTCCACCACCACCACCTATGGTTATAATATTAATAAATTTACAATTTTTAGGTTTTTCCCAAACTTGCCAAGCATTAGTCTTTCCGTTAGTTAAAAAAACATGTTTTATAATATTTCCATCAACTAAATTAAATACATCCATATTTTAAATCCATTTACCACGCAGTTATTATTACTAAACCATTTCCACCTCTTCCTCCGGCTCCACCATTACCGTTAGTTCCAGCACCACCGCCACCACCGCCACAACCATAAGAACCATTACCACCAGCACCAGCAACACCACCCGTTCTAAATCCTCCACCGCCTGCACCACCTGTGTTAAATAAAGGTACTGATAAAGATACATTAGATGATGGTCTAATTGTTTGTAAACCTGAACTACCATTATTTGTTCCACCTGCAGCACCACCTGTAACCGTAGGAATACTACCTAATCCAGTAATATTACCTCCATTAAAATCAGCAGCCCCACTTGCTCCACCACCAGCAGCACCACCTGTTAATACGTAAGTTATTGTGATTGAACCGCCAGCTGCAGCAGAAACTCCTGACGCACCAGCAGTTCCAGCAATACCTTGAAATATTCCTAAATAACTGACTAATCCATTTGTTTGTGTAAAAATAGTTCCAGCACCACCACCCACACCTGCGGCAGTTCCATTACCTGCAGCACCATTACCACTTCTTAATAAAACATTGGTTGCTGTAATATTTGGCTCAACTGAAACATAAGAAAGAGAACCAGCAGTTCCATTTCCATTTCCTACACCACCGGCTCCACCAGGACCAACTTGAACAAAAAGTATGTCGGGTAAAACATTTGCATTAAAAAGAGCCTTACTTATGGCAGAAGAACCACCACCACCGCCGCCAATACGATTGGTACCAGCACCACCTTCTCCTCCTCCGGCTCCACCACCGCCACCACCAATAAGTGTCATCGAAACAAATTCAATGTTTCTTGGTTTTTGCCATGTTTGCCAAGAATTTGTACCACCATTGGTATGAAAAACCCATTGTAATACATCAGTATTTGGTATGTTAAAAACTTCCATATTATGTTTACCAACAATTAATTATTATAATCCCATTACCACCATCTCCTCCGCGTCCACCTGTGGCTCCAGCACCACCGCCACCGCCACCTGAACCGTAAGAACCAAAACCACCCGCACCACCTGTTTGTCCTGCCGCCCCATTGGCACCACCACCCGCACCACCTGTAAATAACATAGGGAGTGTGATAACCGATGAATTAAGGGATGGTAACATTGTGTATATTCCTGTTGTTCCCGGATTAGTACCCCCAGCAGCACCACCCGATATTACTTGTGTGACGGTACTAGCGTTAATGGATCCACCAGCTCCATTGACTGCAGCAGTGGAAGAACCACCACCACCAGCACCACCTGTTGTTATGGTGTTTGTTATTGTGATTGAACCGCCAGCAGCACCTGTGTTTGCACCACCAGCAGCACCTGCTTGTCCCGCAGTAAGATTAACTATTCCCCAATAACTATAAAATCCAGCGGTTTGAACAAAGACTGTTCCTGCAACACCCGCACCACCTGCGGCTGTACCAGCGGTAGGAGCGGCAGCTCCACTAGCTAAAATAACATCTGTTGTATTAATTGTTGGTTCAACGGAAACATAAGAAAGAGAACCAGGATTTCCGTTTGTATTGGTGGCACCTCCAAGACCACCAGTACCCACCCTAAGATAAAGAATATCTGGTATTAAATTAGATTGGAAGATTCCTTTAGAATAAGCAGAAGAACCACCACCACCGCCACCTGTACGAGCGGTACCAGCGGTTTGTTGTCCACCACCGCCACCAGCTCCACCACCTATTACAAAAAAAGAAACAAATTTAACGTTTCTTGGTTTTCTCCATGTTTGCCATTCATCTATTGATGAGGCAGAGGCTGTGGTTTGAAAAAATACCCAATTATTAGTTTCGGGTCTTGGAACATTTATAACATCTATCATTTATAATTAGTATTTTCCACCTATAACTGAGGCTCGATATCCACCGACAACTGCGGTACCTAATGTAACATAAATTGCGTAACTTGGTGGCATCGCGAAGTTTAAAGGTAATTCATAAACTGGTAATGCCGCTGTGGCTGAACCTGTTGTTGCCGGAAGTGAAATCTCATCAACAAAAGTATTGTTAGCCGCGGTTGTCGTTGCACTACCGTTATTTAACCAAACTCTGGCTACGGTGGCTGCGTTATTAACACCTGCTGCGTTATTAGGTTTAAACCTAATTCTTTGTACATAACCACCTTCTACGGTGTCCGCAGAAAAGGCCAAATAAATTGTACCTGCAGTTAAATCAGTTGTGGTATTTTGAGCGGTCATGTTTGATGTCCATTGAACGTCTCCTCTTCTTGTATAAATTGGAAGTGTATTTGCTGCCATATTTTTATATTTTTTATTTTATGTTAAGTAATTTCCGATTGATTGAGCAAAACCAACTCCGTAGGCGTAAAAAACATTACTACCAGGTGTTGAATATTCTATATCTCCTGTTGATGTGTTTCTTGTTAAAAAATCTGAATTTGCGTTATTAAGTGTTGGTAAATTTCTTACCACTAAATTAGATGTTGATGTGGTACCAGCACTGATAGTTAATGGGTGTACAAGAGTACCGTCACTTCTAAAAACAGAAACTAAGTTACCAGATAAAGTACCACCAGCGAAAATAATTACGTTTTTGTTCGCAGTATCTGTACCTAAAGTTAAATTACTACCGTTAGAGTATAAATAAACATCATTGGGCCCTAACACACTGTATGCTGGGTCGTTAAAGGTGGAAGAATTTATACCAAAGTCACCGAAAAAATTATTATCATCACCGTTATTCGCGGTTACAACTAAATCTGATGAAGCGAAATTACCAGCATTAATATTTTGTATATTAACCTGAAAGTAATCATTTAAATCTATATTAACAGATAATGGGTTATTTATCAATGGTGTACCAGCAGGGCCAATGGTTAATGAACCAATAACATTTGTTGTGGTACCAGCTGTGTAATTATCATTCCATACAAAATAACCTCTAGTATTAGCTGTAAAAACACCTGCGGTGGCTGCTCTAAATTGTACATCACCTCTATTACCGTTAGCAAATGGTAAACCTGTAATATTAACACTAGAACCAGTTATTTTAGTTAATGTTAAAGTACCGTTTGATTGGGTAAAAGAACCTCCAGTTATAAAACCTAAAGTTGTTGTTAAATCAGACAAACCTTGATTTCTTGAAATATTTAAAACACCTGTAGTGTTATTTACAGTTAAACCAGTAACAAAAGTATCTGGTATTGTTACAGTAAAACCCGATTGTCCTTCATTTTGTGATAAACTTAAAATTCTTGTTGATGTATCAAAAGTAAAACCCGTAACATAAGTATCAGTTGTAGAGGTACCTGTAACATTTGTTACAATTAAATTTGTTATGTTAGCGTTATCAATATAAAGTGTACTACCACTTAGTATACCTTCAGATAATATGTTATCAATTATTAAAGCCATATTCTATAAATATTAAGATTCTCCGTGTGCGATAGTCGACCAATCAACATTTTCTGTAAATGCTGCATTTGCGTTAGTGTTTATTACAAAACCAGTTGTTGTTTTACTTTCATATGTAAATGTTCTAGCAACAGCACCTGTTATGGATATTGAGTAATTTGTGTTTGGGTAAGCGGTAGTAAAAGTAATGGTAGCCTTTTTAGGGTTACCAGCAAAACTTGCACCAGCCACACTACCGGCTTTTGTACTTAAACCAATAGTTGTAGTAGTTAATGTTCCATCAACAGAAGAACCTGTTAAAACATTTGAACCATAAGTAAAACCTGTAATGGCTTTTCTATAACCTAAATTTGCCACACTAACAACAATTGGGTTTGTATCACTCAATCTAACCCTACCAAAAGTTGTTGTAGTCGCCGTGGAAATCCAACTATCCAAAGTACCACTTACATCAGCGTAAGGTATTGCGTTAGGTGATGGTGTTGTTGAACCTATAGTATCAGCACCACCAAATTGGTGTCTAGTTGCGTGACTAGCTACATCTACACCGTCAACATTACCAACGTTAGTAATTGCATTACCACCCATATTAAGGTCTCCTGACATTGACCTACCCCCATCAACTAAAAGATATTGTGTGTGGTCATCTGCTGATAAACCTAATAAGTTACCGTGTACTGAAGAAGCGTTTACACCACCAGCTCTAAAAGCGATTGTGGGTCTAATATCCTCAACTTGAGTTATACCTGTTGTACCTTGTTGAACATAGATATTGGCTATTTGTACAACGGAATCACTAAAAAAAGAAGGTGGAGTTGGTAGTAGAGCGTTTTCAGTCTCAACTAATGTTGAATATTCATTTTGACCCAAAACCAACATATATTGTTCATTAGTACCATCACCAACGAGATAAAGAGTATGTTTTGTATAATAATTTGTTGTAAGTGCGGATAAAACACCATTACCATCATAAAATGTATTAGTTACAATTGTGGTTGCGGTTGTGACCCAATCACTAAAACCATCTCTGTAATATTGAGTAAATGTAATACCCGAACCACCAGTAGGTAAGTATTCGTTTGATGAGTAATGATAATCACCCTGTGACACGTTTAAACTAAATGGTGTTGTTCCTTGAGTTACAATCGAACCTGTTGCGTAAATTGGTCCCATCGCATCAGAGAATAAATTATCAAATCTATTTGAAGTATGTTCAGCATTAATTGGACTGGAATCAATAAACCTTATTGATGAATTATTTGTTACAACTCTACCTAAAATAATATTAGTTGTGACATCAGGTTTTGAACCTGATGTTGATAAAATACCGTTTTCATTGTAAAATACATATAAAGAACTTCCTGATGTTAAAACAGTGTTTGCAGAAAGCCAATCAAGTCTTACGTGTACTTCTGGGGTAGCCGTCTTATGTAAATAACCAAAACCTTCAGCAACATTAATTGTAAGTCCACCAACATCTGTAATGTGACCACCCTCAATTAAACCCATTGTAGCACCTTCAAATACTAAAGTTGTAAAATCAGTGTGTGTACCATCGGCAAATGTAACAGAAGCTTTTCTTGTAATGTCTAACTCACCATCATCAATATCTAAAAATGACCAATAAACATCTGGACTGACTGTAAATATTTTTTCGTGACTCGAACTACCGCCAAAAGTACCAAAAGTACCATTTCGTTCAACGTATAAATCCCATTCACCGTTTACGATACTAGCGTTGTCAACGTCAAATCTAATAGGATTTCCCACATTTGGGTTTCTAATACCGTAAGTAAATCCATCAAGTGTAACTGTTGATGCGTTTAATTCCGCCCCATCTTGAATAAAAAACCCTGTACTGCCTGAAATACCATTACTAACATTATCACCAACAAAAACACTTAATGTTGCCCCACTACCTGTTGCGTAATTACAATAAACAATATTATTACCAGTAGGGAAATTATAATAATTTTCCATATTAGCTAAAGCTAAATAACCATTGTTACCTATAACCCTAGTACCGTAGGTAAAATTACCGTTAAAATCTAAATACTCACCATAAAATTTTGTATCTTGTGTGTTAGATTCAACCCATACATTGGTGTCACAATCATAGAATGATACTTTGTGTGATTGACCAAAATCACCGATATCGTATACATATATACCAGCATATCCTGATGGTGCACCCGATAAGGACAAGAATGATATTTCATTATTAACACCAATTTTAATAATATGTTGTGTATTTGTAAGTGGTTTAATTAATGTAGTTTGAATATTACTACCAACAATACTTACATAAGGTATACTTGTTAAATCAATTTCACCTTCAGTGAATTCACCTGGACCGACTGATATAATATATCTATTCGATATTGACGTGTTACCTGATGTGATTAAATAATCTACAGCCGATTTAATAGAAGAAAAATCACCACCTTTTTTGGCAACTGTAATTTGTCTTGGGTCTTGATTAACCTCATAAAGTGGTGCATTAAAATTAATTTTTGTTTTTAAGAAATTGTCTGTTCCTTGTATTTTTCCTGTAGCACCTGAGTGTGAAATATTAACATCGGTATTACAGTTTTCAAAATTTAATGCAATTGCGTCAATACTTGGTGCAGAACCTACTTGTGGGGCTTCAATACCAATATTCCATCTTTGAAAGTTAACCCCTGTTAACCTTAAAAAAGCACCATTTTCAACATAAAAACCAGTACCAGCGGCATCACCAACAGCTTTTGTCAGTAATGCCCCGTTAACTATAAAACCACAACCAGATTTATCGGCTTTGGCAAAAGTTAAGCCTGAAGAAGTTACAACACCACCATTAGTGGATGTTACATTCCTTAACTGCATTCTACCAATACCAGAACCATCATTTGTACAGTAAAAACCTATTGTAAAAGGAAAACCACCATATTTAACATTAGAACATTGAATTATACTATTACCACCACCTGTACCTATATTTTTAACGTGTGTATAGTTAGAACCAAATCTAACATTTTCAACATAAAATATAGCGTTTAATTGTGGTGTTGTTGATGAAGAGTAAACAATTGCTGACACACCTGTTCCTGTACAACCTTGAATTTGACAATCTTGTATCATAGATTGGTCAGCACCATAGATTAAAGTTTGGTTAGGGTCTTTTGCTTCGATTATTGTAGTCGTTGAATTATCACCAACTACACTAACATAGGACTTCATATGAAAAGGATCTTCATAATAAACCCCAGGTCTTACTTTAACAACCCAAGGATTTGTTGATGAAGCTCCCGTAATACTATCAACAGCTGCTTTAACTGAACTATAATTAGAACTACCACCAGTAAGTGATACGTTAATAAAATTTGGGATGTAATTGATACTGTTATAATTTCTTGTATAAAAATCACCATTCCCATCAACAACTAAGAAATCATCAAGTGTATTATTTTGCGTTTGATTTGTAATTTTAAAACCATCACTTATAACATTTGTTGAATTAATTGTTGTTGCAGATAGGGTGCCATTAACCGTTAACCCAGACATTGTATCGATTGTAACATTTAAATCATCTTTACCCTGATTTCTAGATATTGTTAAAGTATTTGAGTTATTATATGTAAATCCTGTAACGTATATATCATCATTGGTTAAACCAGTCACTGTTACTGACCCATTTTGTCTATTAAGAATTAAAGTACCGTTTGAGTAGGTAGCACCTGTCACATAGTAATCATCATTAAAAAGTTGTACTTTATTAATACTACCTGCAAAACCACCCAAATAATTTGTCGATGCATCCACCTCCCATGTTGGGGTATTACCATTTACAACTGTTCCGTTTATATAAACTGGTGCTCCAAAAAGACTACAATCCAGCATTCTTACAACTGAACTACCCTCAGCCTCTACAGGGAATACAAATTTTGAATTTTCAAACACAATTGTAGAACCAGTACTGGCAGTAATAGTACCAATAATTAAACTTTCATTTATACTATTGGTACCACCAATAAATGTTGAATTTAAAATACTACATTCACTAGAGGTTACTAAAACAGTAGGTGTGGAATCTTTTCTATTAATACCTGTATAACAATTTTTAAATGAAATAATACTGTTCGAAGTTAAGGAACAATCTATATCAAAATTACCGATATTAACATTTTCTATAAATATATTAACATTACTTACACCCGATGTTGATGTGTGGTTAAACCCGTTTAAGAATTGGGCGGAAATACTACCACCTACAATTGTAATATTATCAGGTATATTTACTGTTGTTTCTGTATAAATTCCTGGGTATAAAAAATATACAACATTTGTATTTCCAGAAAATACTGATATTGCCTTTGATAGGGTTTGATATGGTTTATTACTAAGACCAGTTCCGTTTGTATCATTACCTGTAGTACTAATGTAAACAAAAGTTTGATCTGGTTGTATAGAATTCCAAAAACCATTACCTGATGCATCAGATGTTAAAACATAACCACTTGATGGTCCATTTGTGTATTGTATACCTGATGTGGTAAAATTAGAGGTATTAATAGTTGTTGCTGATAAAATACCAGTAGATATTGTTAAATTACCATTAACTGTATAATTACCATTTAGTTTTTTACCATAAACCCAAGTGGATGATCCACTATAAAATAATAAATCACCATCACTTTCCGAACCAGTATTTTTTACATTGTGTAAATTACCTAATGTGTAACCTAAAGAAGGTCTAACAAATAATGATCCATCAGAAACACCAAGTTTTTGAACAATTGCGACTTGAATTTTTAAATTTGGTGCTTCGGGTTCAACGTTTGTTAAACCACCCAATATTGTTGGTGAGACATATAATATGTCACCTTGTAACCAAGTTTCACCATAAGGTGCTCCCGTTGTATCAATATCCCTAACAATACCAAAATTATTAACATAACCAGTATTACCACTTAATATATCTTCTGTGGCGACACCTAAAGTTGTATAATAAGGATATGTACCATCGGCAATCATATATGCTCCAACAATCTTACCCGTTGTTGGATCGACACCAGCGGATCTAATAACACTACCATTGGTTAAACCTAAAGGTGTTGTTGTATTTAAAGCGGGTATATAGTTTTCTAAACCTACTTGTTGAGTTACAGCACCACCTGCCATACCGATGTTTAACGTCCCCTCATTTAAATTCCAGGTAAGTTCCCCAACACTTGTTGAACCTGTACGTAATGTATTTAATTGTACACTATCGGTGGTTACTTTACCAGTAATACTAAAATTACCAATATGTGATGTATTTCCAGAAATTGTATAATCACCTTTAAGTGTTTTTGAATTTACCCAAAGGGGTGTTCCATTATAAGAACCTCTTACTAATAAATCACCTTCGGTTGCGCCACTAATTCTAACATCATGAATTTCATCAAGTTCCCAACCATTTGAAATATTAACAAATATTGAACCGACGGTTGCTGAAACCCTAACAACATAACCAATAAGTACTGTATGTTGTGGTGCTTGAGGTTTAGTTGATGTATAACCACCTGGTGTTGTTGGAGATAACCATATTGGTGTTCCACCTGTTAAACCTAAAGTATTTAAATTACTTATAATACCAAAAGTCGTAACATAACCTTCTGACCCTGATGGTATTGAAACATCGATCATACCAAGAGTTGTAACTGAATAACCATCAGAAACTGCTGAAGCTCTTTTTACTGAAGGTCTGTTTCCTTGTGATCCTGAAACGTATACAATTTCACCTTTTTGTAGTGTTGTACCTTCACTATTATAAACTCTAACAACTTCTTCTTGACCAACTTGAAAGTCTACTAACCCTGTAGTACTATCACCAATACCAATATTTAAAGTTCCAGTTCCAGAATCCCAGTTAATTCTTCCAAATTGTGTTGTGGTAGTTGCGGTAGTATTAAAATCAATATAATCTACATTAAGTGCTGTTGTGTTAATAGTTGTCGCACTTAACGTTGAAACAGTGATTGCTGTTAAAACGGAATATTGTACCTCACCAGTGGAAGAATTTCTACTTAATATCTGTGTGTTTGAGTTATTAAGTGTTGGTGTATTTGTTATAAAAAATGTATTTCCTGAGATAGTTGTTGCTGATAAAGAATTAAAAACACCAGCACCAGCACCAGTAATCCATGCTGTTTGTACTCCAGCATTATTTTCAATTATAATATTTTTGTCATTATCATTACCAGTACCACCCCTAAATTGAACTCCGTCTTGTGTAGCGTTTGTTATAATTTCTGGGTTACTTGAGTTGTCATAAGCTTGTTGTAAAGTTGTTGTTGATAAACCGCCAGTACCACCCAACACCTCACCAAATTTAGAAACAAAATTAAAAACCGCATTAGCAGAATTATTTAAAGTTGTAACACTTTTTTGAACCGATATTATACCTATAAGAATGCCAGTATCTCTATTAGAAGGATATTCAACAAATTGTTCAGTTTGTGAACCCGCTACCGCTGCAGCCAAACTTGGGTATACTTGTTGCCCATATTGAATTCTTATCAACCCCGTTGGGAATAAATAAACCCTTTGATTTGTCGATGAATTGAATCCACCACCAATTGCTGTTACAACACCATTTAAATCATAATTGTTTGGATCTATAAATGTTGTATTTCCTGTATAAGGTGCGGTTCCACCTGTAATAACACCTAAACGTGTTCTATATTGAAAAGTAACAGGACTTTGACCGGCAATTACCACTTGATTGGGATCAAGTTGATTTGTCACCCAACCAATACCGTTACCCCATAATGCACCCGCAGAAGAATTAATACTTAAATTTGCACCATTGGCAGAAATAATAACACCTTGATTAATTAATTTTAATGGCACCCATAAATCACGTAATGCAGACATTGGTGACACGTCATAATCAACCGTATTACTAACATTTTGTATTTCATTTCTTGTTGGGTGTAATATTTTACCTAAAAATATGTTTTCTCTTCTTTGTTGTGGTGTTGGAAATGTTGATTGTAGTGTTAATGTTGATGCTGAAGTAACCAAAACATATGTTTGGTCATCAGTTGTTAAATAAGGTGTTGTTGCACTTGTAACACCTGAATAGTCTACAAATATAACACTAGGGTTTGTTGAATACTCATAAGTGTTATATACGACCCAACCTTGAAGAGGAGAAACAGAAAATTGTGTGTTTGAAGTTTTTGTTAGTCCCGTATAATTAAAAGCCCCTGTTGAAATAACATTACCTTCTAAAATATTTCTTTGAATATCGGTTAAAGATAAATTAACATCTTCATTATTTATACTAACATAAATAATACCAGTTGTTGTGCCAGTCTCAACGGTATAACCAATTTGATTGGTTCTTGAATTATATTCTAAAGAATTAGTTGAGGCAATTAAACCACCCGGTGTTGTGTCTGATAAATAAAGAATAGAACCAATTGGATATGATACTGTAACACCACTTAATAACCCTTGATTTAAAATTAAACCCCTACTTCCGTTTGGAATGTCTTCAGAAGTTAAACCAGCAACTTGGTTATTATTACCGGGTGCATTTGCAATAGCTAATGAAATTTCTGGAATTGAATTTGACGCACTTTGTATTGTGACAGCACTACCTTTAGGGATTAAAGAACCTGTATTGTTTATAACTCTAGTGTATAGTTGTTGACCAACCTTAATTATTATATTTGGGTTTATACTTGAGTTATAGGCTAAGGATTCGGAGGTGTTATCATAAAATAATCTACCTGATTTGTTGGTTACTGTAGTACCTGTATTAAAATCAATATAATTAACTGGAGATATTGAAGTTGTTGATAAATTACCACTAATACTTACATTCCCATTGACGGTACCACCTGAAAGTACGGACAATCTATCCCAACCAATTTGTCTAACTTCAATCGTATCAGTACCACCTGTGTTGGCTATTGATGTGTATAAAAAACCGTCTTGTGTATTAACGGCCATTTCACCGACTAATAATTGTGATGTTGTCGGTATCTTACCTGAAACATTTGATCGCTTAAGTTTAAATGTTGATTGTCTTGTAGTTCCTGTCATATTTATGACTATTTAAAGTACCTATTTAGGTTAAGTTAGTTGGATTATATAATCCTTAGTAATAAATATTACAATTGTTTAAACAATTAAAAATTGTTGTAAAAAATTATTTATACCTCCAAATAAAACCACCAGTTGATTTTAACCTACCGTTAGCTACAGTACAAACGTTACTAGCATTAAATCCATTGTCCATTACTTGTGATAAGAATTCATATTCTTTAATGAAAACACCTTCTTTAGTGAATTGTTGTATAGGTTTTCGTTTACTGCTTGGTTTACCATACATTGGGTTTTTATCACCTCTCTGCCTATCACCCATACCATACGCTGGATTATTTTCACCCACATTGGCTTGCCTAATTTTTTCTTTAACATCATTTGGATGTTTTCGTCCGGTTTGTGATTTTGACATTTTTTGTTTAGCTAATTTTGCCTTTTCAACACCAATTCTTTCTTCTAAAGTTAAACCTTTTCTTCTTTTAGATAACATTTCTTTTTGTTCATCGGTCCATTTATTACCGAAATTAGGGTTATTCTCACCTAACATTTTTTTACTTTGTTTAACCCTAACATAATCTGACCATTCTTTGGATGTAGGATCTTTTAAATTATAGTTTAATTCAGAATTAACCCCACCACATTCATTAATCCAATGTAACTCACGATTATCTAAATCATCGGTGTATTCAATTACTTCAAAAATAAAACTTTCCCTACCGTATTTATTGTAGGATTTTTGAAGATGTTCATTATGATGCTCACCCCTGCCCAACCAGTAAAAATGGTTCCACTCTCTGTTATTAAGATTTTCTGATTGACCAATATAAACTTTATCGTTTTTTAGGTTTGTAATTTTGTATATACCTTTATTCATAAAAAAACCGAGTAGATTTGACTACTCGGCTTATAAATATGTTAGTTTTTACGAAAAGTATAATATTCCTCGGACAACATCAATAAAGCCCGCCATCTAAAATATCAAATTCGGCCAACACCCTTACACCGTTAGGTGCTCCATTATTTAAATTGGTATTTCTAATAACAATGTCATTCAATTGAGTTAACCAACCTCTGTTAGGGTTACCAATACCACCTACCGTATATTCAGTTACAACAGGTACTTGATTACCGGTTAAACCAGTTAATGTGTCTAATCTTGCTACAGTAAAATAAGTGTCAGTACCTTGTGTACCACTACCATCTTGTATTCTAAGACCTGAAGCGATAGACGTAGATGAAGTGTTACCTGTTGGGTTATAGTTTAATGTAATTTGTGGATCCTCAACATATAGTTCATTTGTTGCTACAGTAGTGCCTGTACCGAATACTATGAAATTACCGTGAACAATTAAATCACCGATACCAGGGGTTGAGTGTGAACCACCTGAACCTATAGTTACACCACCTTGACCAAAAGTTGATGCTCCATCCGATAATCCATTATTAACAATTAATTTACCTGAAGTAGTACCAATTGTTAAAGTATTATTACTATCATTATATAAGAAATCCGATTCGGTTTTTAATCTACCACCGGTACTAGCGTAAACAACTTGTCCAGATGTTAAATCAGTGATACTTAAACCAGAGAATGCGTTAATATATTCGGTTAAATCATCTTTACCTTGATTTTGTGAAATTGTTATTTTGTTACTTGAAGCACTGTAAGTAAATCCCGTAACAAACGTATCTGTAGAACTTAAACCACTAATAGGTACTTGAATGCCGTCATTTCTTGTTAAAGTTATTGTACCAGAACTATATGTACCACCAGTTACAAATGTATTTTCAGTTGTTAAAGTATAGTTATTACCATCAGGACGTTTGTAATTCAAACCAACAGTCACAGTTTTACTACTATTACTAGCTGGTGTAGTTACCGTACCACCAGTTACGTAAGTATCATTAGTTTCTACATAACCAGTTAAAGAGGTAAAGTTAACAATTTCAAATGGATTAGTACCTGTGGCTGTTGTATTATATAAACCAGTACCAGTTATTGTTAAGTTATTTACAATTTCAGTACCAGTAACAAATAAATTATTAGTATTTGTAGTAGTAGAGTTAACAGTTGTAATATTACCAGTTACAGCACTTAACGTACTAGACGCGTAAACATTATTAGCGTTAATATTTGTTGCTGTTACACCTTGTAAACTAGAGGTACCTGTTACAGTTAAATTACCGTTTACATTTGTTGTACCGTATAGACTTAAATCGTTAAAACTGCCTATAGTAATTGGTGATGCTATAGATCCATCATTTAAACCTAAAGTTAATGTGTTAGGTGTCCACGTACCACCAGTCACATAAGTGTTGGTAGAGGCAGCAATGGCCGATATGTCTGCTAACACAAAACCTGTGGTGGTACCAGATAGGAATTTTCCTACTAAACTAGCACCACCATATGATGTTATTTTATTTCTAATTTTTAAATCATAAAGATTAGAACCCACCTCAAAATAAGTACCACCAGATGTTACATTTGATGGATCTACAAAAGGTGTATAATTACCACCTGTTGTACCCGAAAAAAATACTACCCCGTTAAATAAGTTAACCAACGGTTCACCCATTTGTACACCACTCGTAGGTAATGCACCATTATTGGTTTGGTTACTTTTTAATTTATAAATTGTCCTTCTTGTTGCCATGTTTTATTTTTTTATATAAATATCTACTTTTTATTAATAAGATCCTCCATTTAATATATCATCTTGAATTATTGAATTTTCAGCTGTTATTTCTCTAGTATTACCACTTAAATCTTGTCCTAAATTTAATATAGGCGTGTAAATTATACCAGTTGCAGTCCATACTGTTGAAGTTCCGCTAACCGTGTTCACATTTCTAAATCTTCTACTAGGTGAACCAACACTGATTAAATTATCGGAAGTTGGTAAAACTTCAGTATTATAAACTGTGATTGCATTATTAATTGTAACACCACTTTCACAAGCAACAATATTTTCTGTATATAAAGTACTTCCAGAACCACAATTTATAATATCACCACCTATTGTTGCATCACCAGTAATATTGATTGTTTCAGCACTAAAACTAACAGTATTAGTAGGTTCTACTACGAATATTTTGGTTATATCACTATTTCCACAAAAATTATTACTCATTATAATGGTACAGTTCCTCTTAATATTATTTCCGACAAGGAAGTAGAATCCGTTCTAACAACACTTATACTTATCATATCACCATCTTTCACTGAAAATGGTAATGACACTATATTGCCGTTAACTCTTATTGTTGCTGCTGTTATATTTTGAATTTCTAATGTAACAAAAGTTGCCAACGTATCATTTTGAAATGTTACGGTGGTTGGTGATCCAGGTAAAAATTGGAATATCGCTGTTATTGTTCTATCGTCTTTAGTTTCATCTTTGATTAACTTAACAACAGCTTTAGGACGTTTAGATTCAACCTCGTAAGATAAAATAGCCCTCTCCATACCAGGTTTTACTTCAAATTCATCTTCATCTAAAATATAAGCTTGCATTTTAAGTTCATATGTTTGAACATAGTATCTTTTACCGTCTATATCATCTATAGTGGATTCATCCCCAATACTTTCCATTAAGATAGGGAAGAAGTGCCCCTTTATGTTTACATATGCCTGTGATGACGCAAAAGTTGTTAGAACTTTTTGATTTAACTTATTTAACTCATTCATTCTAAAAGTGAAAAATCTAACAGTATAAGTTAAATCAACACCAACAGGTTGTGGTATCATATAAACATCAGCCCCTTTTTTATTACCATCCCATACAGGAACGGTCATATAAGGAAACTTTGCCCTTACAGGTATTTTAAAATCTGATGGATTAGTACCAGGTTGAGCATCAGGTTTTCTAACAACAGATACAAAAGGTATTTTAATATTTTTATATTTGTCTGAAGATTGCCATGTTTTGGTAAATTCAGCCCATCTTTGTGCTGTTAAAAAACTAACAGGTACTTTTTCACCATCAATTACAATACCCAACTCATTATCGACCCATTCAACAAACCCTTTATCCAAATCGGCGTGGTCAACACCTCTGGGTAAATTGGTTTTGTTTTTATCCAAATAATCATTAATATAAGCTTTTGGGCCACCTTGTGGATCCAATTGTTTAATATTTATATCTTTTTTAAATTTTTTTGGTAGTGACATATATTAATAATTTGGTAAAAATTCGTTCATATCTGCGTTTGTGCAAGTTATTGTTCTATAATAACCTTTGTATCCTAATCTTGTGTGAGCATTATCTGAATATATCTTACCATCATTAGTCACTGTGAAGTACTTAATATTGTCTTCACGGTCTGAATAACCTATATAATCACCATAATTTATATCACAATTTAACTCATCCAATTGCTCTTGAAAAATGGTAAAGATTAATTGACCGTAATCCATATATCTATTCATACCACCAGAATAAGATTTATTTTGAGCCTCTTCTAATTTTAATTTAACTCTAAGTTCTTTAGGTGCCTTGAATTTAATTTCATTTGCTTTAGCCTCACCATAAACATCATCAACAAGTGTATCTTTTCTATCTACTTGAAATAAAACGACCACGAGATTTAGATCTCCTTCGAGATATTCACGGGCCATTTCATTTTCGATAGAAAAATCTATCTCATCGTAAAACTTGCCCATTCTATTTACAGGAAATCTTTTCTTACTCATAGCACACTTTTATTTCAATAAATATTTACTAAATATGTATTTTCTTTATTTTCCACAGTTGATTATTATATTTATTTTTCATTATGGTAGATTTAACCAAATTAAAGAGTAAAACCACATTAGAGAAGATAAAAAATTATCAAGGTGGTAATGATCACATTTTAAAAATGAAAAAGAAATTAGAGGTGGAAGGCTTTTATATTTTAACCCCATCTCAAATATCTTACGTGGAGGAAAATATTGGTACAGAACCGACCAAGGTTGATAAGGTGGTTGAAATAACTTCTTATTTAGGTGAACAATTAAAAGAAAAATATAATCTAAAAAATATACCTGAAAAAGTTTTTGTACAATCAGTTTTAGCTGAAAACGAAAAGTCATATCACGTAAGAGGTTTATTATATAAAAATCAAAAAGAACCTATTTTATTTCATATACCAAAAACACAGTTATTAACAGATATGTTTTATGAACCTTATGAGGATTTAGAAGTTGATTTCGATTCCGTTAATAAAATAAATAAAAAAGGTAGGTCATTATTTAAACACCAAGAACAGGCTGTAAAGTTTTTACTAAAGAGAAAAAAATGTATTCTTTCTGACGATATGGGTCTTGGTAAGACCAAATCGGCTATATCGGCAGCTTTATTATCAGGTGCAGAAAAAATATTGGTTATATGTCCTGCCAATGCTAAGATAAATTGGTTTCGTGAAATCACAGAATATATTGATGAGGAATATGTAACAATTGTTAAATCAGGTTTTTGGCAACCCAAATTCTTTACCATTATTAATTATGATATATTAAATAGGTTTCATGAAATTGAAGATAAACGTAAAAAGGAAGAACCTAAAAGTTATATTAACGAAGAAAAGTTTGATTTAATTATTGTTGATGAGGCTCACATGATTAAAAATAAATCTTCTATAAGGGGTAAAATTGTTTCACAAATATCTGAGACCGTAGAAAATGTTTGGTTATTAACTGGCACACCAATAGCTAACAGACCCATGGATTATTATAATCTTTTAAAAGTTTGTGAAGTCCCCGTAGTTAGTAATTTTCAACACTTTGCTTATAGATATTGTGCCGCTAAATCATTTAACAAAAAGTTAAAATCAGGTAAGGTTAAAAGAATTTGGTTAACAGACGGTGCCTCTAACTTAGAAGAATTACACCAAAAGACTAAAAACTATATTATTAGAAGAAGAAAAGAGGATCATTTGGATTTACCACCTAAGATTATATCACCTTTTTATTTAGATTTGGATAATAAAAAAGGTTATAAAGAGGCGTTTGATGATTATTTGTTTTGGTTAGAATTGGAAGGTAAAAAGTTGGGTGCTGGTAGACAAATGGTCGAAATGGTTGTTTTACGAAAATTTATTTCACAAGAAAAAGTACCAATGACATTAGATATGATTAATAATTTCTTGGAACAGTCTGAGAATAAAAAAATCATAGTATTCACGGTATTCACTGAATCTTTAAAATCCATGAAAAAAGAATTAGGTGATTTAGCAGTTTGTCACAATGGTGAAATGTCAGATAAAGAAAAACAAAAATCTATAGATGAATTTCAAAACAACCCTAATGTTAGGGTATTCATTGGTAATATTATTTCGGCTGGTTCTGCAATTACATTAACTGCTGCAGATACAACCATCATGCATGATTTGGATTTTGTTCCGTCCAATCACCAACAAGCTGAAGATAGGGCATACCGCATCGGCCAAGACAAAACTGTTAACATTTACTACCCAATTTTCTCTGACACAATAGAAGAAAGAATATACGAAACCCTTCAAAAGAAAAAAGAAATTATATCCACTGTAATGGGTGAAGAAAACCAATCTGTTGATATAATGACAGATTTAGTTGAAACTTTAATTAAAAAACAAAATACACGTTAACATTATAAAGTTGTGGATATTTATGAAATAAAGTCCACATGTCACTTATAATAGAAAATGCTGAAAAACAGAAATTATTCAGACAGGTCAGACACAGATTGGGTGCTCCACTTAGAAAAATTGAGTTGGATGATGAACAAATGTGTACTTTATTGGAAATTGCTATAGAGGACCACTCTTCATTTGTTAATGAATGGTTAATTGAAACTCAATGGTCGTCATTAGACGGTATTAATTTAAGTACGGCAGATTTAAGTAAAGCTTTAACAACAAGAAGTTTAAACTATGAGGATTCCTTTACTTATGCCTATTCAAAAATTGTGGGTTTACAGGCAAGAGGTCCTTGGGAATTAAAACAAGATTACGTCGTTTTAGAAAATGGTAGACAAGTTTATCAAATACCTGCGGGTAGGGAAATAAACGAAGTATTATATTTCCAACCACCCACAGTTGATTATGCGTTATACTCAAACTATGGTTTTGGTGATTACGGTTTTGGTGGTGGTGTTGCTCAATTACCGTATGGTGCTGCAGGTGGTGGGTTTGGTTATGGTGGATTTTATTTGGCACCAGCATACGATATTGTATTAAGAAATGCTGATTATAATTTAAAACAAAGAATTGTCAGTTCTCAATTAACTTATTGGGTGACTGGAGGACCAAACGGAACTAAATTATTACATTTATCACCACCCCCAGGTAGTAGATTATCTTTTGGTGGTGCTGGATTTGCTGGAGGTCAAAAAATAAATGTAGGTGGTAGTAAAGTTTGGTATTGGTATTATGAAACAACCTCTGATGAAGAAAGACAAAGATGTCTTAATGCTAACAAAGATATTGTTAAATTACCTTCAGATGTTCCTGTAGATGTTGTTAACTATACAGAACTTAATTCACCATCCAAACAATGGGTTAGGGATTGGTTTACCGCTTTATGTAAAGAAACCCTAGGACGTGTTAGAGGTAAATTTGGTGGTGCTTTAGGTGTTACAGATGCTGAAGTCACCATGGATTATGAATCCTTATTAAGTGAGGCTAAAGAAGATAGAACCGTTTTAACGGAAAGATTAACAGAAAGATTAGAAAGACTACGTCCTGAAAATATGTTAACACGTAAGGCAACTGAAGCTGAACAATTAAATAAAGCATTACAATACAGACCTTTAGGTATTACAGTAATATAATGGGTAATTTTTTTACACGTCCAAATTTTGAGGATCGTCAATTGGTACAATATAGTGGTACCAGTATTACATTATCAGGTGAAACCAATATTTATCCAACTGGGTTATTAAGAATACAAAAAAATCCAGTACCTGGTTATGTTGCCACAGCTGCAGGTTGGGATGGTGAAGTTGTTTGGGGTCCAGTTAGTGGATTAACTTGGAATTTAAGTGCTAGTTGTAATAGTATAATAAACGTAACGCAATTAGTTGCGTGTACAGACTCTGGTAGTACAATACAAATCACATCGGGTGGTTTAACATTAAATGGTGGTACGGTACAATTTTTGGATTCACTTTCAGCGGGTACAGTTAATGATTATGTATTGGTAATTGATGGTAGTGGGTATGTTAAAAGTGTACCACAATCATCTATCACACCTATTTTTACAGGTGGTACTGGTTCGTGTATTGTTGATTTATACGTAACAAATATTCACGGGTGTTCACCAATTAATATCCAACCAACATCATCAGATAATGTTTATATGGTTATGGGTGGTGGTAATGTAATGGTTGGTGGTACTAACCCACAAACAAAATTTCATATTAGTGGTAGTACAATGTTCAACACTGATATCATATATCAATATGAAAATGACGGTACCACAACAGCACCCACAGTAGTTTCTGGTTTTAAAGGGAATTATATAAGTATGGATTATGGTACTGTAGGTACACAAGCTGTGGGTTATGCTGCAATAAATACTAGTAGTTCAGCCACATCCGTAGTTGCTTTATATAACAATTCATCCGCATTTGCTCAACTTTTTGTTGCAGGTTCTAATCAGATTAAAGTTAACCCAGGACCTGTGGGGCCCAATTTTTATAGAAATAAAGTAGTATTAAGAACCGGACCAAGTGGTAGTACTGCTGGTATGGTTATTAATCCTGGTTCAGCCGATCCGTCAGCAACTTTATGGTTTGAAATTGATGGTGCCGCTAATATGATATTAAAGGGTGATGGTGCATCGGGAAGTGGTAATGGGTTTTTGGGTTTAAAATTAAATCCAGATGGAACAGAAATGCCAACCGCTAATTTACAAATTGGTGGTACCGGAACTACAGGTTCTTTTAAATTCATCGATGGAAATCAACAATCAGGATATGTATTAACTTCAGATTCTGGGGGTACGGCAACTTGGCAAGCACCAACTGGTGCTTCCGTTGTACCTTCACCATATATATTTGGATCACCGACATTATCTATTATACCTTTATCTGGTAATAACACAACTTTATCAGAAGGTAGTATAATATTAGGTGGCACTGGTAACACAATAAGTGATGATAGTTCCCCACTATCAACAATTGTTAATGGTTTTTTTAATGATATATACGATTCCGATTATTCATTAATAAATGGTGGTTTGATTAACGTAATATCTGGACAATCTTACAATGTTATAACTAATGGTAGACAAAATAAAATTATATCTAGATCCACACTCACAAATCTTTCAGGTTGGAAAACAATTACTAACGGTCTACAAAACACAATTAATATAATATCTGGTGAAACTGGACATGAAACCATAATAAATGGTAGACAAAACAATATATTAGGGACATCAACAAAATACTCAACAATAATAAACGGTGACAAAAACGTTATTAGTGGATCTTCAAGTGGTAACAAACACAATATAATATTAAACGGTGAAACCAACTCAATAAATGAAGGTAATTTTAACTTTATTACCGGTCAAAATAACAGATTAAATGAAAGTGGTCTTTCTGCAGCTTTTGGTGAATCGAATTTTATAAACAATAGTGACTATAGTTTTATATTTGGTTTTAACAATAAAATATTAGACGCCAATAATGGTGTTGGGAATTCGAGGATTATATTAGGATCCAATTCATTAATTAGTGGTCAAACAAGTAGTGTTGTTATATTAGGTGATAACATAACAGGAAACTCATCTAATACCGTTTATGTACCTTATTTAAACATTAAAAATATTGGTACAGGTTCTATTGTTTTTGGTTTAGGATTAGACGCAAATGGTAATGTTGTATCTGGTAATACTGGTGGTAGTGGGGCCTTTACTGGTAACACTTCAGCTAGTTGTATTACGGATTTATGGGTTACAAATATTCATGGGTGTTCACCTATAACTATATGGGATCAGTTACAATATAATGGTAGCACAGCATCTACACAATATAGTACAGCTTTTGGTTTAAATACCTTATCTAGTGGAAATGGTAGTCATTCTCAAGGTTACCAAACAATAGCTAGTGGTGATTATTCACATGCAAGTGGTAGTGGTTCTACCGCTAGTGGTATTTATTCATTTGTACACGGTAACAATTCTATAGCCAGTGGTAATACAACAATTGTTTTAGGTTCAGGAATTATTGGTACTGAAGACAATACAGTTTATGTTAATAAATTAAATGTTAAAAATATTGGTACAGGTCCTACTATTTTTAGTTTAGGATTAGACACAAATGGTAATGTTGTATCTGGTAGTACAGTAGATAATGACGGTAGTAGAAATGTTTATTATGTCCCTAGTGGGGAAACATTTAATATTCCATTTGGAAAACAGGCTTTAGTTGTTGGTGATTTATTAGTAGATGGTGAAATAACAAATTCAGGTCAACTAGTGTTTGTTAATGGTTCTATTATATTATCGGGTGGAACTTATACTGATAATGGTGGTGATTTAATAAATTATGAATTTGAAGATGGTTCGGGAAATTCTTTATTAAATATAGCTAGTTTACAAGGTGTTAATTTTACGGGTATAAACACTGGTGATACTATTGTTTGGAATGGTACTAATTTTGTACCACAAGTATATTCACAGGCTACACCTTTTACTGGTAACACTTCAGCTAGTTGTATTACAGATTTATGGGTTAGTAACATTTATGGTTGTAACAATAATTTAAACATTACTGGTGACACATATATTGCTGGTACGTTATATGCGACATCAAAATCATTCGCAATACCACACCCAACTGAAAAAGGTAAACAATTAATTTATGGTTCATTAGAAGGTCCTGAAAATGGTGTATACCATAGAGGAAAGTTAGTTGGTTCTAATATAATTAATTTACCTGATTATTGGTCGTCATTAGTTGATGTAGACACTATAACAGTTACACTAACACCAAACGGAAGTTATCAAAAACTTTATGTTGCATCAATTTTAGATAATAGTGTTACTGTAGGTTCTGAAGATGATGTAACAATAAACTGTTTTTACACAGTGTATGGTGAAAGAAAAGATATAAAAAAATTAGAAACTGAAATATGATAGTTAATTCTATTTTATTTTAAAGAATATTTATTATAAAACAATAAAATGGGTAGAGATATTATAATAAAACCAAACAGAAACACCACGGGTGCTGGTTTAGAACCAGTAATATATTTTAGTGGTGAAACAAATGCTACCATATCCTTAAAAGTTAATGATGACGGTTCTGTGGTATTTGGTAGTAGTAATGGTGATATTTTAAATATCGGTAACTCTAGTTTATTTGTTGGTGGTTCTATAAATGGAATACCAAACGATATTAAATTTGTTGTGACAGGAAATTCTGTTTTTTTTGGTTCTGTTTCAGCCACAACTTTTTATTATGGAGATGGTTCAAAACTAACAGGTATTAGTTTAACAGGTATCACAGGTTTACAAAGTGCTTTAGATTTAAAAACAGATTTAACACTTTTTAATTCTCATACTGCAAACACAAGTAATCCTCATCAGACTAGTTTTAGTCAGTTAATCACTACAGCTCACACTCACAGTATCTCTGATATAACAAATTTACAAAATGATTTAGATTTAAAAACAGATTTAACACTTTTTACATCTCATACCGCAAATACAAGCAATCCTCACCAAACTAGTTTTTATCAATTAACAAGTACTGCTCACACTCACAGTATATCAGATATCACGGACTTAAGTACCCAATTAAATTCTAAATTTAGTATATCTGGTGGTACTGTTAATGGTGATGTTTTAGTATTAGGTAATGTAACAATTTTAGGTTCGGCAACAACCATTAATACCGCCACTTTAAGTGTTGCTGACAATGTTGTTACACTAAATTCTAATATAACTGGTGGTACACCATTTCCAGGTCATTCTGGTATTGAAGTTTTACGTGGTTCAGGAACAACAGCAGCTTTATTATGGGAGGAACAAAACTCACAGTGGGAAGCTGGTTTACATGGAACAACAAAAAGAATTATACTAAAAGGTGATAGTTTAGCTTTATTAACTTCAGGACATACACACCCCACATCTGAAATTACAGGCTTACAAAGTGCTTTAGATAGTAAACTTAACACTTCTGGTGGTACTATAAATGGTGATATTTTAGTTACAGGTTCAGTATCGGCAACAACTTATTATGGTAATGGACAATATTTAACAGGTTTAGTAACTAGTGATTTTTATGTAACAGGTGGTACATTTAGTAGTGGTACTCTAACCCTTAATAGACAGAATGGTTTGGTAATTGTTACCGGTTTTACTTCTGGTGATACATTTGTTACCGGTTTTACTTACTCTAATAATAACATAATTTTATCACAAAACCAAGGACAAACACCATTGTCTGTTAACATATCAGTAATGACAGGTTTAACTGTTACAGGTATTATTTCCGCAACAACTGTTTATGGTGACGCAACAAATATGACGGCGGGTGATCAACCACCGCTTAGTAATAACAATAAAATAGCTAATACAAATTATGTTGATTTAGCTGTAGGTACTATATCAGCAACACAAAATTTATTTAATTATTATAATTTCATTTAAAAAATATAAATTATGCCAAATACATCACCAATATTTATTTTAACCCCAAATAGAGGAATAAATGGGGGAGCCAGAATTACAGGAATTAATACAACAAGAGATTTATCTGTAACAACTAACGCAGTAATATTATTATCTGGTGGTACAGATGGTAGTAGAATAGATGCAATCGACTGGGTGCACTCTTCTACAGGTGTAACAGCATCAGTAGCAACAATAGGTAGATTGTTTCAGTGTTCTGATACTAATTTTAGTAATCCTAGATTATTAAGAGAAGTTTCATTACCGGCAATAACGCCAAATCAGACTGCAACAGTTGGTCAAACACAGACTATGACTTTTACTTCTCCTATAATATTACCAGCGGGTTTTTCACTTGTTGTAACAATAGGTACAGCACAAAGTGCTGGTAACTATTATGATGTTATAGCCTATGGTGGTAATTACTAACAAAAGTAAAAAAATAAATTATGACATACAAAATTTTAAGTACTAGAACATTTAATGAAATACTTTTTACAGAAGTTGAGTATGATTTTGACGGAACTATTGTAAAGGTAGAAGTGGCACATTCTATGCCAGGAACATCACAAGATGTTATTAACGGTATTATAAATAGAGCTTCAGCAGAACAGGCAAAACTTAGTATTATTGCGGCGTTACCTGATGTGATAAATGATTTACCAATTAATCAAACACAAAACATTTAAAAAAACATGCCTACAAGAACTTGGAGAGGAACAATTGATAGTAATTGGGGAACTGCTGGTAATTGGTTAGAAGGTGCAGTACCAACATCTGCTGATGATGTTGTTTTTGATGTGTCATCTTCCGCTTGTACGGTCAACGCATCAGCAAGATCTTGTTTAACAATTAATTTTTCTGCTTACACCAATACAATTACAATGAGTAATACTATCACCGTTGGTGGTGATGTTACCCTAGGTTCAAGTATGATTATAAGTGGAAGTAGTGCTTTAATAGTAAATGCTAACGCCACACTTAGAAGTAATGGTAGGGTTTGGAGTAATCCTTTAACGTTATCCGGAACTTCCCGAACTTATACATTAGCAGACAATTGGACAGTCTCAAATGTATTAACTTTAAATGGAACAACTTCTCAAATAATAAATGGTAGTACAATTTATTCTTCAGGTAATCTAACAAGTAACACTACCGCAATTACATCAGGAACTACAAATATAGAATTAAATGGTGGTACTTGGAGTAATAGTTCTACGGGCGTGTTAAGAAATAATTTAACTTTCAACGGAAATGTATCTGTAAATGGAAATGTTTATTATAATACTGGAACTTTAACATATACAGGTGGTACTGTAACTACAACAGGTAGTACATTAAACATAGGTGCTTCAACCACACTTAATACAAGTGGTATGAGTTGGAATAACATAACATTAACTACTACTGGGGGAGTTCCTACTATTACAAACAATAGTGTTATTACAATAAATGGAACATTTAGTATAGGAAATGTTAAATTAGATGGAAGTGATTTTAATTGTTTTGGAAATGTAACACACAATGCTTCACAAACAATTAATGGAACAGCTACCATCTATTTTAAAGGAAATGTAAACTATTTTCAAGGAAATAACCCACCATATTCATTTAGAAATAACTTGGTTCTTGATAGTGGGGTTAATACAATTACTTTTACAGGTTTAGTTGGATTTGATAATATTACTGTAACTCATAGTGGTGGAACTGTAAACGCAAGTGGCTCAACAATAAATGTGAATAGAAATACTGTTGGTTTAAGTACGTTTAATACAAGTAGTGTAAATTGGGGAAATATTGAATTATGGGGTGGAACTCTTGTTTTATCAAGTGATTTAAATATAAATGGATTACTTACTATGATTGGTTCAAGTACTACTGTAAACGGAAGTTTTAATATAAATGCAAATGGTGGAACGACATTAAATGGTGTTACAATTGCAAAAGGAACAGGAACGCCAAGATTATATTTTAAAGGTGGTACTGTTCAATCATCAAATACATTAGGAAGAATAAGTATGGATAGTTATATAGATGGAAATATAACAATAGGAACTTTACTTATTATTGGAGATAATGGTTCAATAAATTATGTTAGTGGAGTAGTAACTAATACTACTAATAATACTGTTTCATTTGCTAATTTGAATGTTAGTATTAATTTAGCCGGAGTAACATTAAATAATGTAAATTTTACATCTGCTACAAATAACTATACAATTACTTTATTATCTAATTTAAACATAAATGGTTTATTAACTACAACTGGTGGTTCTATAAGTGGAAGTTTTAATATAAATGTATCTGGTGGAGTAACAGTTATAAATAATGGGATTTTTGCACAAGGTACTGGGACAACTGTATTAAATTTATTAGGAGGTACTTGGAGTATAACTGGTACAGGAGTTATTAGATTAAACACAGTTATAAACGGAAACATAACCATAAGTGGAAATGTTTATTATAATACTGGAACTTTAACCCATAGTGGTGGGACGGTGACCTCAACGGGTAGTACGATGAATATTGGTGCCGCAACAACTATCACGGTCAATAATACAGGATTTACACTTAATAATATAAATACATCAGCAAATGTGACATTTGCTGGAACAAATGGGTTTCCAATTAACGGAACTTATACATGTACAACACCAGGAACAACTCATACATTTGTATCTACACAAACATATAGTATTAATTCTTTAAATATAGCAGGAACAAACGCCTCAAGAGTTACATTAAGGTCGAGTAGTAGTGGATCTAAAGCTATTATCAATTTAAATTCTGTTCAGTCAGAATATTATTTAAATGTAACAGATATAGATGGTAGTGGAGGAGCTACCGGATGGACATTTGGTGGTACTGTAACAAATAGTGATAATTGGAACGCAAGTACAACTTTATACTATGTAGGGGCTTCAAATTTTAGTGCAACAGGTTCTTGGGCACCTTATTCTGGTGGTGTACCAATAGGTTCTATTTCAGCACCAGCATCAACTGATGATACAGCTTTTGATGTTAATTCGGTTAATAATTGTAATATGAATGCAGCAGGTACTTGTAAATCTGTAAATTTTAGTGGATATACAGCAACACTTACAATGACTAATACCATGACTGTTAGTGGTAATGTTACTTTAGCTTCAGGTATGAGTATAAGTGGAAGTAGTGCTTTAATAGTAAATGCAACTCATACATTTACAAGTAATGGAAAAACTTGGCCAAACGCTTTGACTTTTAGTCAATCAATAACGATTACTTTAACTGATGACTTAAATGTAAACGGGTTACTTACAATAGGAACATTAAGTAATCAAATACAAACATTTAATGGAACTTTTAACATAAATTGTAGTGGTGGACTAACTGTAAATTCAACTTTTAACCAACAAGGAATTGGGACAACAACAGTAAATATATTAGGTGGAACTTTTAGCGGTGGTGGACATAGGTTAAATACAAACATAAATGGAAATGTAACTATAAACACAATTGGTTTTGGTGTAGGTATTTTAACATACATTTCGGGAAATGTAACAGTAATAGGAACTTGTAGTTTAAGTGGAACATTAAATGTTGCTCCTATTATTTGGAATGATGTGAATGTGGGTACTACAACATTATTATCTGACTTAAATGTAAATGGAAGAGTTTCTGGTTTTAATGTGTCTTTTAATGGAGCATTTAATGTAAATGTAAGAAATGGGTTATCAATAGGGAATTTTTTATCGAGTGGTTCTAATACTAATATTAATATATTAGGAGGTATATTAAGTGTTATTCAGTCAATATCAAATACAGTTAATATTAATGGAGATGTAACAATATCTAATTACTTTTTAGATGGCGGCACTATGAATTATTTAGGTGGCAATGTTACAATTTTAGCATATACTCACGGAACGGGAACTGCGAATTATTTAGGTGGAAAAGTTAAATGTACTGGAGTTTACAGTATAATATCTAATGGTACTTTTATAAATTTTGACAAGGTAAATTTAATAACAGTTACAATTACCGCAGGAAGAACAATCACTATGAATAGGTTTTTTAACGGTACTGCTTCTAACCCAACAAGAATACAATGTGCAACCGCTGGAGCTAATTATTCCGTAACTTTTCAAGATACATTTGAAAAAATAGCAAATAACGTAAAGGTATCGGGGTGTATAGCATCAAGACCCGGACAATTATTATTAACTGGTGCTAATAGCAACAAAGGTACAAACACAGGGATAAGATATATTAACAACGTACCAAATGGTATTGCCAGAAATCAGGCACCAATATCCAATCAAATGATGTTTGGTATCGGTAACATCTCCGACCCTAGTTTTGTCGCAAATTAATTTATATATTAACCTTATTTCATATATTTATAAGTAAAATAAGAGATTTTTTTGTAAATAAAAATTACCAAAAATCATTTAAATTAATGGCTAAACATTTTAATGGACATCAAAAATAATTACTTTTTTAAAAATTTTGAGGCAATTAATATTGTTTACAATGAGTATTGGGATTTTAATTTATCTTCAGATAGATTAGGTGATTATCTTGATTATGCAACAAACTGTAAAAATTCTTGTAATTATACAGTAATAACTGATGGTTTAGTTGTTTGGTTTGATATTAATGAAAGTAATACAACAACAGATGGTTCATCTTTAACTTCTTTAATTACATGGTCTGGTAGTACCATAATTCCGTCTACTGGTTTTACTTTAAATGATTGGGGTTTAACAGGTGTTGATAATGGTAGAACTTATTGTTTATCAGGTGAAACATTAGTTATCACACCTACAGATACAAAATTAGTGTTATATCCAGTCACAGGTTTAACTGTTGTATTTGATAGTACAGGTTGTACAACAACTAAAGGTCTTTATGATTATCCTTGGTCTTTTCATTCTAATACAACAACAACCGATGGTTGTATTGTTGGAGATACCATTTGTTTAAACGGAGGTTTTTATCAAGGGTTTTTTAAATTAGATACAGATAGACCAGCACCAACTTCTGTTATGGATGTTGACGCATGTAATAATACAGGTTATACATTAACCACAACTTCAGCGACAACAAAATGGGAAATAATGCCAACGGAATTTCCTGTTGGTTGGTCGATGGAAACTTGGGTTAACGCTTCCAATGGTTATTGTTTAAATTTAACAGGAAATACTTTAAATGAACTATACCCAAACAATAAAGGATTTTTCTTTTATATTGGTACAAGGTCTGAAAATAAATTTTGGAATACTTTTTCTGGTGAATCTGGTTATAAAACAACAACAGGAATTCCTTTATCAAACGACGAAGAAAAATTGTGGGATCAAAATTTACAAGGTCCTAATGACGGACAATCTTGGTTTACGGTAAAAGGAAGTACATTTTCTTGTTGTTGTGATGCTTGTGGTAATACAACAACTTATACCGATCCTAATATTATAACAGGTGGTCAAAATTGGTTTCAATACCAAGGTAGTGGGTTTTGTTGTCAAACTTGTAGTGCAACAACTACAACTGTTGTAACAGGTCATTCTTATTCTTATTGTGACCAATTATCAGAAAACGCTTTAGGTTTTAGAATTACAGATGACGGTAGAATAGGTTATCGTAAATTAACTGTTACAGGTGGGTGTTATAATAATGAATATAGAATAACTGGAACTGTAATGGAAGAAGGTTATTCCGAACCAAACATTATACCATCTGGTAATACTTGGAATCATATTGTCGTAACATACACAGCTGGTGGTGGTTTTAAAAATGATTTACCTTCTGGTACACTTAAATTTTGGGTTAACGGATTGGTTAAATATTCGGTTAAAGATTTTATCGGTTTACAACTTAGAGCTTTGGACGAATGGAGTGATAAACAAATAGGCGTACCGTTCAACATAAGTTGGGGTGGTGGTACACAAGGTTTATTGGAAAGTCAAACTTTTAACGGTCCTGATTACGCGGATAGAAATTTATTAATTCAAGAAAATTTTGCTGGCACTTTTGAGGGTGAATTATCACAATTAAGATTTTATGAAAAACCTTTAAATGTTTTAGAAGTTAGAAATAACTTTTTTATTGATTGTAAAAGATATTGTAAACCAAACAATTTTGGTGGAGCACAAATTGTACAACCAAATAATAATAATTGTAGTGGTTGTAAAAGTCCATTACCACCGTATATTTTTATACCGTGTGATTGATATTTATATATGATATGGCACAAAACTTCTTCATAAGAAAAAACTCCAATTTACCATTATTAAAGTTAAAATTAATCAACGACGGTAGATTAACATATAGAACCATTTATGACCGTTTAGAGAACGCGGCCATAACATTTTCCATGATGGATGATAAAGGTATTTACAAAGTATTTAACAAACAAGGTTTGTTAATACCTGTGGATAAAGAAATTTGTCCTGAAGATGGTGAGTATTATTTAGGTTATGAATTTGATTTAAAAGATACTAATGTCGCCGGAGTATTCAAGGCAGAATTTAAAGTTGATTTTTTAGATAATGGGGAATCCCTTATTGTACCAATTCGTGAAGATTTATATGTTACGGTATTGGATAGCTTTACTAAGAGTAAAATAGTTTGTTAATGGATATAAGAAAATTAATAAAAGAAGAATTAGAAAATAGTGAAAGTTTTAAAACTTTTGCTGAAAAAAGATTAGCTGGAGCTGAAAAAATCACAAACAATGCTAAAGAAAAAGGTGGCCCAGCGATGTTAACTTACCATCACTTTAGGGTTAAACTTCCTTACTATAAAAAAGCTATGGAAGGTAAGTTAGATATTGAAAAAACAAAAAAAGAATTTAAAGAAAAATTAGACCAATTATGTGAATTATCTGAAAATGTTGAAATGTCACAAGTTGAATTTCAAAAATTGGTTGGTCTGATAGAAGTTTTAGGTGAATTAATTATTAAACAAAAATAATATTCACAATATCATTTTATTTATATAAATTTTATTAGTTATTAATTTATAAACGAGAGGTTATCTGTAACCCGTCCCAAACAGAGTTTTATATGAGTAAAAAAGAAATTAAACAAGCAACACCCGAAGATATTAAGGTGTTTCTAGAAGGCCAAGACCCTGAAAAATATATTGTAGCCGTAGAGTTACCCCAAACTGGGGACTGGTCGGTAGATGAAACCGATAGAGTTTACACATTTATCGATGACCCTAAAAAGGGTAAAATGATAAAAACCCAAAAATTTACACCTTTCTTATGGACAAAATCACTTAGAGGCAGTGGTTTCTATGGTGATGACATGGATAGAATGCGTGCTGAAGCCAAAAAATTCGGTATTTTCACAGAGAAACTTAGAACTGACGGTGATGAACGTTTAGAAGATGGTTTTAAATTTATTGTTAAAACTTCTGGTACATATAGAGAATTAATAAACTTCTTTAAAAAAGGTGGTTTAGACCCTTGGAAAAGAAAAGACCTAATTCAAATGGTACAACCCATCGAACAGTTTATGATACAAACGGGTAAACGTTTATTTAAAGGTTTTGATGATTATACTGAGGTTCATAAGTTAGTATTTGATATTGAGACCACCTCATTAGATCCTGAAGATGGTCACATATTTTTGATTGGGATTAAAGACAATCGTGGTTTTCGTAAGATTATTGACTCCTATGATGAAAGTGGTAATTGGAGTGAAGAAACTGAACGTAGAATGTTAAAAGAATTTTTTAACATTTTACATGAACGTAATGCTTCTATTATTACAGGTTATAATTCAGAAAACTTTGACTGGAAGTATATCTTAGGTAGAATGAGAATCTTAGGTATTAGTAATGAAGCTTTTGTTATTAGTAAGATAGGTGATAAAACAACCACAATAAACACTAAAGGTATTATTAAAACAAGACATCCTGAAATACCTATGTATCGTAAAACAGCGTCCCTTAAGTTAGGTGCTGAATTAGAAAAATATGAACAAACAGTTATGTGGGGTATTAACATTTTAGATACTTTACATAGGGTTAGACAGGCACAGGCATTAAATTCAAACTTAAAAGAGGCAGGTTTAAAATATATCGCTAAAGAAGCCAAAGTAGAAAGACCTAATCGTGTTTATGTGGACGGGGGTCAATTAGGTAGAATGTGGGTTCAGAATAAAAAATATTGGTACAACCCAACTAGTGGTCAATGGTATGATTTAGATGGTATTAAACCTGAACCTAAATTATTTGAAGATAAAAAAGGTGAGATGGTTGTTATTGATGGTTATGAAGATAAGTGGGAAGAGGTTGACGGTAGATTTTTAATTACAGAATATCTTACGGATGACTTGTTGGAAACTGAGCAAGTAGATGATATTTACACACAAGCAGGTTTTTTAACGGCAGCTTTAGTACCAACAACATTTAACCGTTCAATAACTATGGGTACGGCAACAATGTGGAAATTATTAATGATGTCTTGGTCTTATGAAAATGGTTTGGCATTACCTGATATACTACCCAAAAGAGATTTCACAGGTGGTTTATCGAGGTTATTACACTTAGGGTATAGTAAGAAGGTGGCTAAATTTGACTACGCATCACTTTATCCGTCCATACAATTAACACATGAAGTATTCCCAAGTTGTGACATTACAGGAGCTTTGAGAGCCATGTTAAAATATCTTTCTGATACTCGTAATAAGTATAAAAAATTAATGAATGACGAGGCAGCAAAAGGTAATATGAAATTATCATCTATGTATGACAAAAAACAATTACCTATTAAAATTTTAAATAACTCAGCTTTTGGTTCTATTTCAGCACCTTATATTTTTCCTTGGGGTGATATTGATATAGGTGAAATGATTACTTGTACAGGTAGACAATACCTTCGTTTAATGATTAAATTTTTCATGGATAGAGGTTATACACCTTTAGTGTTAGATACTGATGGTGTTAACTTTTCATGTCCTGAAGATGTTGAAAATAGAACGTATAATGGTAAGGGTTTACATCGTTTTGTTAAAAAAGATGAGGTTTATACAGGTATAGATGCAGATGTTGCTGAATATAATGAAAGATATATGTTTGGTGCTATGGGTCTTGATATCGATGATATTATGGACGCTACCATTAACTTGTCTAGAAAGAATTATGCCATTCTAAAACCAAGTGGTAAAGTTAAATTAACAGGTAATACTATTAAGGGTAAAACAATACCTAAATATATTGAGAAATTCTTAGCTAAGGCTATTAGATTATTATTGGATGGTAAAGGTAAAGAATTTGTTGATTTTTATTATGGGTATTTAGAAAAAATTTATAATAAACAAATACCTTTAGTTGATATAGCTAACAAATCTAAAGTTAAAAAAACCGTTCAATCGTACCTTAAAAGAGGTTTGGATAAAAATGGTAGAGACTTACCAAGACAGGCCCACATGGAATTAATAATTCGTGATAACATTCATGTTAATTTAGGTGATACTTTGTATTATGTTAATAACGGTAGTCGTAAATCACATGCCGATATTTCTTTCAGTAAGACTAAAAAAACACCTGAAGGTGAACTTAAATTTAACTGTTATTTAATTACAGAAGACCAAATTAAGAAAAATCCCGATTTGACTGGTGATTATAATGTACCAAAATACATTGAAGCTTTTAATAAAAAAGTTGAGCCACTTTTAGTTGTATTCCCATTACATATTAGAGAGTCGTTAATTATAGATAACCCTGAAAATAAACAATTTTTCACATCTAAGGAATTAGAACTAATAGGTGGTGTAGCAACTAACCCTGAAGACCAAGATACATTGGAGGAACTTATGACTATGAGTGATAGTGAGATTAAATTTTGGGATTTAAATGGTAAACCTTCAAATTATATGATAAAGGATCGTTTTGAAGAATTACAAGAAAATTAGGAATATTTAAGTTTTCTTTGATATTTATAAAGAAAACTTAAAATGTTTATATCTAAGAAAATAATACAAGAATTGGTTAATAAAGACGGCGGTAAGTTAGGTAGTGACAATGTCAAATTAAGTGTAGACAATTCTAAATCGGCCTCCAATAGTACCATGGATCCTATGTTTGATCCTAAAGATGGTGACCAAATAAAAAACTCATCAATACAAAGTACAAGACAACAAGGTTATAGAGGGTGGTACTCTCTTGTACCTATGCCTGCTGTTAAAACACCTATGAGAAATAGTATAGATGTTGATGATAATATTAGTTACATGGATGACGAAAAAGAAAAAACTTGTAAACATTGTAAAGGTGAAGGTTGTAAAATATGTGCAAAAAATAAACTAAAAGAATCTTCTAAGAAAAAAATGGAAGAATATGTTGAGGATATTGTTTCTAAAAAAATATCTAAAGACGTTTTAGATAAAGTTAGAAAAGACGGAGATATTAGAAAAAATGGTATTCCTGACATTGATATTATTGCGGAAGAAAATCCGGTTTTGGTTAGAAAAACCAAAAATCTTATTGACGCCATTAAAACCAATTTGGCAACAGGTGAAGAAAAAGGTGTTATATTAAACTTCTTAATAACCAATATAGATACCATGGATATTCCAACAGAATATAAACAAGAAATGTTAAAAAAATTAAGATAATGGCAAATTCTTCATTACAAGGACACACATGGGATTTACCGCAAGAGTTATGTAATCATCTTAAAAGGATACATAGGGCCTATAAAGGTGATAAGAATGTTGAAGGTTATGGTAGATTGGATAATCTAATTAAAAACCCTAAAATGAGTTATGAACAATTAAAAAGAATTAAAAACTTTTTTGATACTCACCAAACATCCAATACTGATTATATGGATGATAAGAAACAAGATACACAATTTATATTAAATGGTGGTTCTAAAATGAGATATTGGGTTGATAAAACTTTGGAAGATGCTAGATCAGGCGTTAAAAACCCTAAAGAGTTGAAAAAAGATGTTGGTATGATGAACCAGTTTCAAAAAGACAGACTTAGTCATACAAAAGGTTTATCTAAAAATCCAACAAAAGTTGATGGTAATAAAGAATTAAAAGAACAAAAACAAATAAATAAAGATATTTATATAAAGAAGGAGATGGCTTTAATGGAATCTCTGATAAACATTTTTGATAAAAACAAAGAAATATGCCAGCACAAACAATCTCTCCAATCTTAACTGACGCTAACAGTGTTCAGGATATGGGACCAGGTGGTGTCTTAAACCAATTACCTAGTTTAAAAGCTACAGCTGATAGTGAAAGAGTAAAATTAACTGTCTTAAATGATTACAAAGATAATAATAATGACAGATATAATGCACAACACCCTAATGCTTTAAGTGATATGGATGAAAAAGGTCGTGGTGAAACTAACAACCAAGTAGGTACTAAAACAGACATTATGACCAAAAATACTTTATTATACTCATCAGGTAATAAGTACAAACCTGGTAACGGAAATGGGTATAATAACATATCATACCCAGAGCAACATTGGTAAAATAGCACCCAAATTAATTATGAACACAAAAACATATGATTTTATTAGTAAATCAAAAATAATACATAACTCAAGTTATGATTATTCTTTAGTAGAATATTATAATAATTATACTAAAGTTAAAATTATATGTCCAAGTCACGGTGTTTTTGAGTGTACACCCAATAATCATTTAAGTAAGAAAAGTGCTTGTCCATCTTGTGCTAAAAATAAATTATCAAAGTTATTTGCTAATAGTAAAGAAAATGTGATAAACGGGTTTAAAAAAATACACGGTTATAAGTATGATTACTCTTTAGTTAATTATATAAACACAAACACAAATGTAGATATCATATGTCCAATACACGGTAAATTTTCACAAAAACCAAAGTTACATTTAAAAGGTTGTGAATGCCCTAAATGTTCAGATACCAGATCCTCTAAAGAAATTTTTATAAATAAAGCAACATCAAAACATGGGTCTAGATATGATTATTCAATGGTTAATTATGTGAACAACTACACCAAAGTAGATATACTATGTAACCAACACGGTGTTTTTAAACAAAAACCAACTAGCCATATAAACGGTTGTGGGTGTCCTATATGTTATAAAGAAAGTTTATTTCATACTACAGAAGTTTTTATTGAATTAGCCAAAAAAGTCCATAAAAACAAATACGATTATAAATACCTTAAATATGTGGATTCAAAAACAAAAGTGGTTATCACATGTCCTAAACACGGTGAATTCAATCAAAAACCAAATAACCATTTAAACGGTTCTGGTTGCCCAAGTTGTAACACATCTAAAGGTGAATTAATGATTAAGGGTTTTTTAGATGATAATTTGATTAATTATATACAACAACACAGTTTTCCTAATTGTAGGTATAAATTACCTTTAAAATTTGATTTTTACTTACCGGATTATAATACATGTATTGAATACGATGGTGTACAACACTTTAGACCACATAACTTAGATAAAAGTGGTATCGAGTTCGAAAGGACTAAAAAATGTGACGAAATTAAAGATAATTATTGTAAAAAAAATAATATAAAACTGATACGTATTAAATATAATGATAATTATGATTTATATGAACTATTTATTAAAAACAATATATCGGTAAGATGAAGCTTTACAATCTCCTAAAAGAAATTATTGTAGAAGAAGCTAGTAGGAATGAAGTTGAAAAGGCTATCACAAATCATGATTTAATTGAAATTTATTATGAGGGTGATGAAACAATCAACCCAGGTCGACGTAGTATTGAACCTTACGTGTTAGGTGTCTCTCCTAGAGAAAATTTAATATTACGTGCATATCAATATGCAGGTGTTACTGATACCGAACAACCAGGTTGGAAAACTTTTAGATTGGATAAAATAAGAGATTGGCAAGAATTGGGTCGAACTTTTAACACACCAATTTCAGATAGAATTTCAAATATACCAAAATATAACCCTAATGGGGATAGAAGTATGATAACAATATTTAAACAGGCAAAATTTTAATATGGAAATGAACCCACAAATGATAGAAATCTTGAAAAAGGCTAAAGCTATCGATAAAGCAGCAAGAAAATTTGATACTGGTGCACCAAAAAAACCACAATCTGGCGGTTTGTTGGATCAGATGGGTGGTTATGGTGACACAACGATGATGAGTGAATCCACACCATCAATTAAAAAAGATATTGGTAGTGAAAATTACAGACAAGCTGTGACGAACTCTAAACTACCACCAGCAATACAAAAAGCTATGTTGGAAAATCCAATACCACAAGCCGAGTTTGTTAGTGTGGATCAAGAGGCTATTAGACAACTTAGAGAAATGGATGAACCTGTAAATACATATAGTGAAGAAGATGAAATTGATATGTATGAAAAACCGGTAAGAAGGTACGAAACTCAACAAAAGAGACCAATCAAAGAAAATGTGGAATCTAAATCTGTAGATATTAATGAATCTTATTTACGTAAATTAATAGCTTCTGAAATATCAAAAGCTTTACCTAAAATAGTTGAAGATTATTTTGATAAACGTTTAGTTAAAGAAAACGTGCAATTTAAGGCAGGTAACACTATCTTTTCCGGTACCGTAATGCCAATGCCAAAGTTAAAAGGAAAGAATAACATTTAACATTAAAAAAAATACAACATGACGACTAAAGGATGTGGTTGTAAAGGCAACAAAGGTACACCAAAAGGTAATAAGAAGTAATTCGTAACCTTTACAAAAAGTGATTGAAACCCCATTATTATATGGGGTTTTTTATTTTATACCCATAATATTTTTAATATATACATAATGAGTCAAATTAAAGTACTGGTAATACCTTCGGACCGTTCAGGTGTTAGTAAATTTCGTTCAGTGGATCCACACATAAAATTACAAGAATTATTCCCTAAAGAATTTTTTGTTGATATTGTAACAGCTGGTACTGACGGTATCGACTGGAACGATGAAAATTATCTCAAACAATTTAACATAATACATTTTCATAGAACAATTAGTGATGTTGTTGATGGTAGGTTACAACCTGTTTACGGTGAAAAAGTTAAAAACGTTTTTGATAGGTTAAAAAAATATGGCATTATAACCATAATGGATTTAGATGATTATTGGATGCCAGGTCCAGAACACCCAGTACACGTTATGTTAAAACAAATGAAAATGGACGAATTAATAAAATCCAATTTTGCCGTAGTAGATTATGTTACAACCACAACATCAATATTTGCCGAAGAAATTAAAAAATACAACAAAAATGTTGTTGTTTTACCAAACGCTATAGACCCTTCAGAACCACAATTTCAAAAGAAAAAAATTAAATCCGATAAAAAACTTAGATTTGGTTGGTTAGGTGGTTCTTCTCATTTACATGATTTAGAAATTCTTAGACAAGGTTTAAATATTTGGACTGGCAGTGAAGAAGGAAAAAATTCTCAATTAGTTTTATGTGGTTTTGATTTACGTGGTAATGTTACAGAAACAAACCCTAATACAGGTGAACAAAAAACAAGAAAAATTTTACCACATGAAAGTGTATGGTGCAGATATGAAGAAATTTTTACAAATCATTATAATTCATTATCTAATGATTATAAAAAACATTTATTAAAATATAATCAAGATGAGGATAATGATTATTCAGATAGTAATGAAACTTACAGAAGAGTATGGACCAAACCTATTACCACATATGCCTCTAATTATAACATGTTTGATGTGTCTTTGGCTCCTTTAAAAGAAACTTTATTTAATAAAGTAAAATCACAATTAAAGGTTATTGAAGCTGGTTTTCATAAAAAGGCTTTGATAGCTCAAAATTTTGGTCCTTACACAATTGACTTGGTTAATGTAATTGAATATGGTGGGAAAATTAATGAAAATGGAAACGCTATATTAATCGACTCCAACAAAAACCATAAGGATTGGTTAAAAGCTATTAAATTTTTATACAATAACCCAGAAATGGTTGATAAAATGGGTGAAAACCTTTATAATACAGTTGTAAAAAGATACCATATCGATGTTGTTACAAAGTTGAGAGCTGAATTTTATTCCTCAATAGTGAATGGTAAAGAAAAAGAAGTTAAACAATTAGTAAAAGAAACAAATGAAATTTAACATTGAAAAACTATTATTCTTTGATGTTGAAACTGTATCCAAATATCAAAGTCTTTATGACATGATAGATATTGAATTGGACATGTGGATGAGATATTATGAGTCATCTAGAAAAAAAGTTACAGATGAGACTAAACTAGATGGTTTAAAAGAAGGTTCAAAAGAGTATTACAATGAAGTTTACAGACAAACAGCGGCATTCTTCCCAGAATTTGGGAAGGTTGCCTGTGTGTCAATGGCTTTCGTAAATAAAGGTAAAACTAAATTTGATTCTTATTACGGTAAGGATGAATTAGAAATATTAAAAAATGTTAGAAATATATTTGACAAAGTAGATAAATTAGATTTCTCACTTTGTGGTCATAGTATTAAAGTTTTTGATATACCGTTTTTAGGTAAAAGATATTTCATAAACGGTTTAAGACCACCCACAATATTCCCTAATCATGATACTAAACCTTGGGAACTTAAAGTTTTAGATACTAAGGATATTTGGCAATTTGGCAATAATTGGTCCTTAGGTTCTTTAGATTTAATATGTTCAGCACTTAATATAGAGTCACCAAAAAATGGTGATGTTAAAGGTGACAATGTAACATCAAGCTATTGGCTTGATAAACATGAAGAAATAAAAGAATATTGTGAAAGAGATACCAAATCTTTGGTAGATATTATTACGAAATTAAACAATTTACAATAATGAGTAACGAAATTGAAAATTACATTAAAGAATTATTACACCTTAAAAGTTTAGGTTTGGTAGTTGGTGAAGATGCTGAAGAATTAGATGGTTTAATAGAAAAATTAAACCATATAGATGTCGATGAAGAAAATTTAAACCCCAACAATCAGGAATTTAACATACCAATAAAATTTGTTAATACATCTAATAATCCTGATCCTGTTTACGCAAAAGACGGTGATTCTGGTTTTGATTTAAGAGCTAACTTTACTAGAACCATTTTTAAAAATGGTCAAAATATAGAGGTTAATCACGAATATGTTATGAAACCTTTTGAGAGGTCTTTAATACCTACAGGTTTGTTTTTTGAGTTACCTTACGGTTATGAATTACAAATTAGACCAAGAAGTGGTCATTCATTTAAGACTGGTTTAATGGCAATTCTAGGTACTGTAGACCGTGATTATAGAGGTGAGGTAAAAGTTATACTTATTAATTTATCTGATAAAGACGTTACGATAGAACATGGTGAAAGAATAGCCCAAGGAGTTGTAGCGCCTAGAGTTAGTACAGAATTAGGTAAGTTAGTTAAATTAACATCGGTGGAACAATTAAGTGAAACTGATCGTGGTGTAAGTGGTTTTGGCTCAACAGGTAATAAATAAAATATGTCGGTAGTAGCGGTAAAAATAGGTAAAAATAAAATAACCATAGGTGCTGATAGTATATTAGTTAATGGTTATACACAGGAAAAAGATAAACTAGCCAAACTTTTCAAAAACGAATGGATGGTGGTTGGTGATGTTGGTGAAGCACAAGAAGGAGCTTTATTCCAAATTTTTTCTAAGACAAGGAAACCTAGGGAGGCCTCGGTAGAAGCTATAACAGAATATTTATTCGATTTTTTTCAATGGAAAAGGGAAAAAACTGATGCCGATAAATTAGAAAATAGTTATATTATTATATTTGAAAGTAAGGCATTTTTAGTAGAAGGTTTTTATGTTAAAGAAATAACAGATTATGCCGCAATTGGTGCGGGTATGGATTTTGCTTTGGCCGCTTTATATTTAGGTTCTTCAGTTAGTGACGCCATTAAAACAGCATGTCATTTATCAATACTTTGTGAAGAACCAATAAACATAATAGAAGTAGAAAAGAAATGATTAGCATAGTATACTCAACAAGGACCCCAAATAAACAATTCCAAGACCATATTAAGAAAACGATAGGTGTTAAAGATTATGAGATTGTTGAAATTGTTAATAACGGTGAAAAATCACTAACCCAATGTTACAACCACGGTTTAGATGTTACAAAAAATAATATAACCGTATTCTGCCATGATGATATTATATTAAGTGATAATTGGGGTAAGAAGGTGGTTAAACATTTTGAAAATACTGATTTCGGTATTTTAGGTAAAGCAGGTACAACTGATATACCTAGTATTGGTAGGTGGTGGGAAGATACGACTAAAATGATAGGTATTGTTTCACACTCACATGAAGGTAGAACTTGGGAAAATAGATACTCTTCTAATTTTGAGGGTGATGTGATAGAAACTGTAATGTTAGATGGTCTTTTCTTTGTAGTACATAAAGAACGTATTAAGGAAAGATTTGATGAGAATATTAAAGGTTTCCATTTTTATGATATAGATTTCACGTTTAATAACCACTTAAATGGTGTTAAAGTTGGTGTTATGTTTGATTTCAAGATAACACATAAATCTATAGGTATGACTAATGATGAGTGGGAAAAAAACAGATTACAGTTTGCTGAAAAATATAAGGATAAATTACCATACAATATCGTACCTGAAATAAAGGTAGACTTTAAAGAGGTAAAACTAAAAGAAACACCTAAGATTAGTGTTATTATACCAACAAAAGGTAATGTCCATCTACTTAAACAATGTATAAATTCTATAGTAGAACAAAACCCATATGATAATTTAAAAGTATATATAGCCGATACAGGATCTACCCCAGAAGAAAAGGAAGAAATAAAATCAACTTATGGTATTTTCAATAAAATAAAATTGATTGAGTATGATTTTTATAATTTCGCTGTTATCAATAATGACGTTGTGGAAAACCACGTAGATAAAGACACTGAATTGTTGTTGTTCTGTAACAATGACATAAAGGTTATAAACAACGCTATATCCAAAATGGTTGATGTTTATTTAAAGAATAAAAAAACTGTTGGGACTATTGGTGCTAGGTTACATTTCGGTGATAATACAATACAACATTCAGGTATAATAATGTTCTTAGACCAAAACAGACAAATAAGATTGTCACACCATGGATTAAGGTCTTATTATTCATACCATAAAGAAATGACTAGGGATGTTTTTGGTAATACAGCAGCGTTTATGATGATGAGTAAGAAACTATTTGACGATATTGGTGGTTTTAACACATCTTATAGGGAATGTTTTGAAGACGTTGAATTAAATATAGAGTGTATTAATAGAGGTAAAGAAAATATTTTTGTTGGTGACGCTGTTTGTTATCATTATGAAAGTCAGACTAGAAATAAGAGTGAAGAAAAACTTAAAAAAGAAGGTGAAGACTACACAAAAAGGTTAATACCTTTTATTATTAACAATAAGAAAAGTTATAATTATTTTAACAACGTTAAAGCCAAAGACTTTGAAATGTTGTTACAACAAGCAATGAAAAATAATGAAGTTAGGAATTTCGTATAATATTTGGGACGGGGAAGAATTACTAGAAGGTTCAATAAAACAAATTAGAAACCTAGTAGATTACGTAAGTGTTGTATATCAAACAACATCTAACTTTGGTAATCCATGTGACTCAGGGTTGGTACCATTATTGGAAAGATTAAAATCAGAGGGATTAGTCGATGAATTATTCGAATACTCACCAAAAGTTAATAAAGGTGGTCACTCTAATGAAACACATAAAAGAAACATAGGTTTAGCCTTATCACAGGGAGCAGGGTGTACACATCACATGTCTATGGATTCCGATGAGTATTATTTACCGTCAGAGTTCGAATATATGAAAAATAAAATGATAGAGGGTGATTATGATTCATCATATTGTCAAATGCAGACTTACTATAAGTCTTGGGAATACTCTCTGAACCCACCTGAAGAATATTATGTTTCACTTATTTTTAAAATTAAACAAGATTCTTCCTATATTATAGGTGCACCAGCCCCGGTATTAGTTGACCCAACTAGAAGGATGTCACCTAGTAATAACCCTTTAATATTAAAAAGAGGAGAAATACAAATGCATCATGGATCATACATTAGAGATAATATACGAACAAAACTAACAAATAGTTCAGCCTCTGTCAACTTTAATAAGGATATTGATAGAATCGTTGAACATTACAATACTTGGTCCTACCCGAATAAAGTATTATGGGGAGGACTACCAAGTACATTACATAACGTAAAACAAGTTAAAAACCTATTCAATGAAAATAAATGAGTTTTTTGATAAAGTTTATTGTATAAATATAGACAGAAGAAATGATAGATGGGACTCGTGTTTAAAAGAATTTGATAAACACGGAATTACTGTTGAAAGATTTTCGGCAGTAGATGGGGACACCCAAAATTACAATTTAGGTTACCCATATGACAACGAATTAGCTGGTGCTATTAGTCATTTAAACGTTATTAAAAAAGCTAAAGAATTAGGTTTAAAAAACGTTCTTATTTTAGAAGATGATGTAGTTTTTCATGATGATGTGGATTATTTATTTGGTGAGTTTGTTAAACAATTACCTGACAATTGGGAGTGTTTCCTTTTTGGTGGTAACCATGTTGGTGGTAGAATACAAATATCTTCTAACATTAGTAAGGTTAATAGGTCTTACGCTTTACACGCCTACGGTTTAAACGAAAAATCTTATGACTATATTATTAACTACATGGAACATAAAATAAATAGAGTTATAAAAGAAGGTAGGGGTGTGATAAGATCATCTGTGGCTGCAGATTTTTTCATGGCTGATACACAACAAGTATTGAATTGGTATTGTTTTACACCACATCTGGCTTGGCAAAAAGAAGATTTTTCTGATATACAAAAGAATAAGGTAAATTACGATTTTTTAAAATAAAAGAAAATGAAAAGAAAAAAAATAAAAATTTTTGATAGTATTTTTTCACACAATCCATACAGTTGTTTTAACTGTGATTCTGACTATATGGAATGGGACGTTAACCCAACAGAAATAAAAGATGGGGATACTGTCTTTTTTACTGAACATGATTTAGAAAAAGTTTTAAACTATAAAGACAAAAATATTAAATGTGTAGGTTGGTTATTAGAATCACCCGCTATTATAAATCAAAATAAAATATTTGACTATATTGATTATTTTGATGAGGTGTACACATGTAGAGAGGATTTTTTAAATTTTTCACCTAAATTTAAATTTTTACCTGTTTGGTGTACATGGATATCTGAAAAAGAAAGAAAAATATATAAAAAAAACAAAACAATCTCAATAATAGCATCCTTTAAAAGACAAACAGAAGGTCATAGATTAAGACACAATGTTATACATGCTTTTAATGATAAAATGGATGTTTATGGAAACGGTTATAGAGCTATTGAAAATAAACTTACGGGATTAAGTGATTATAGATTTTCTATTGTGATAGAAAACACTAAACAAAATTTTTATTTTACCGAAAAATTATTAGACTGTTTTGTGACAGGTACAGTACCAATTTACTGGGGATGTCCCTCTATTGATAAATTTTTTGATAAAAATGGTATTATTTCTTTTAATAATATGGATGATTTAAATGATATATTAAATAATATAACAGAAGAAACATATTTAAAAATGATAAAATCCGTAGAAAATAACTTCAACATTTCTATGAAATATAAAACAGCTGAAGACTATTTAATAAATTATAACATATTTTAATTTATGACGACATCCGTTTTTATACCTACCACACCAAGTCATTTATTTTTTTTAGATAATATATTAAATTTATTTTTAAATAAATCTACAATAAAACCTAACCAAATTGTGGTATCAATTTCTGACGGTAAAAATATTAACCATACAGAATTAAATATTTTACGTGAAAAATTTAAGGATGTTGAATTTGTAATACATGAAAATATATTATTAGCAGGACCTAACAGGCAGGTATCAAAAGACTATTGTCATTCTGATATAATAATATACCAAGACTCAGACGATTTACCACATAAACAGAGGATTGAAGTCATTCTACATGTGTTTAAAAATAACGATATTGTACATTTAAATCATTCATATCAAAATCTAAACACCAACATCAATTCTTTAGACATAGAAAATTTGATGGGAAACGATTTTATAGATTTAAGTAATATAAATTATGTGTATAATGAAGAAATACGTAAATTTATGTTACCCAATAATGATTTAAATGAATGTATACGATTAAGTAATCATTATGGTCTTAAATATCCTACACATGCCGGAGCTGTTAGTATTAAAAAAGAGGTTTTAAATGATATAAAATGGAAGAATAGAGATGAATTAAGGTTTTCACCTAGATGGTTCGATTCATCTTATAAAGGCGCTGAAGATTATGAGTTTTGTGTTGAATGTCTAAAAAACTATAATAAATCTATGATTATAGATTCTAAAATATACTACTATTACGGTTAATGGGAAAATTTTTTATAAAACAACACTTGGGTATGGGTGATAATATAGTCCATAATGGTATGATTAGAAAACTGTCATTGGATAACCCAAACTATGATATATATGTACCTTCTAAAACACATAATTTTAATAACGTTAAATTTATGTTTAGAGATACCGAAAAAATTAAAGTTGTGGATATTATTAACGATGAAGGTATGTTTAACCATATAGAGCAAAATCATTATGACCATGTAGTATCTTCATATCTGATAGGTCAAACCCAGTTTGATTACGGACAGTATTTTGATGATACTTTTTATTTAAAAGTGGGTATGGATCCTAAAGTTAAAAAAGAATTTTTTAAAATAGAACGTGATCTTATTAAAGAAAATATTGTTTATGAAAAAATAATTAGTATTGTGGGGTCAGAAAAGTTTAACCTGATACATGAGGATGTAGAGACCAATAGGGTTATAGATAGAGGTAAAATATCTAATAATTTACCAAATTTCGTAATAACCAAAGACTTCAATTTTTTTGATTTATTATATACTATAGAAATGTGTAGTGAGTTTCATATAATAAGTAGTTCATTTTTATCATTATCTATGTGTAAAAAATTTAATGAAAACACTTTTGCACACATGTATAGTGGTAGAATGGAGTTAACTAATTACATATCACAGAATGGTATAAATATTATAGTATAATATGGAAGATATTTACATAATAGGTTCTGGTGGTTTTGCTAAAGAAGTTTATTTTCTAATTAAAGAAACTAATCTCTATGAATTTAAAGGATTCGTTGATTATAAACCAAAAAACACTACCTTAACAATAGGTGTGGAATCATTTCCAATTATTGATGAAGATGAGTTTTTAAACGGGTATGAATCGTCAAATATAGTCATAGGTGTTGGACGACCACATTTATTAAAAATGTTGTCAGAAAAATTTAAAAATTTTAACAAACCAAATATAATTCACCCTAGCTTTATTTCAGATAGTAAAAATATAATAATGGGTGTTGGTAACATAATAACCGCTGGTGTTATTTTTACAACAAATATAACAATAGGGTCCTTCAATGTTTTTAATTTAAACATGACAATAGGACATGATTCAATGATAGGTAACCATAATGTTTTTAACCCATCTACAAATATATCTGGAAACAACAAGATAGGTAATGGTAATTTATTTGGTGTTGGTTCTATTAGTTTAGAAAACATGGAAATAGGTAATAACAACGTTATTGGTGCTTCAGCTCTTTTAACTAAAAATATAAACAATGATGGTGTATACGTAGGTATCCCAGCTAAAATAATGAAAAATAACAATTAACAAAAAACAAAAAAATGGCAGATACACTAGGAACTTTAGTCGATAAATTAACAACGGTTGATTTAAAAATGTGGAATAATCAAGAACTTCTTTATGAAATCAGAAGAATGAGCTTTGAGGAATATAAAGAAAAATATTTTGACACCACAGATGGTGCGGAAAGACTTTGGGACTGTTTAAAAAAGGCTTGTGACTTAAACGTACAAAGAAATCATTTGATAAATGAAATCGATGAAAAAATAATAGAAATTGTTAACGCCAAATTGAATGGTGAAGACTTGGATAATGGTAAATTTCTACAAAGAACTCATAAAACGTATTAATTATGAATGATTGGTCAGTTGTTGGTGGTAGTGGTAGTTTCATTAAAATGTATTTAGAAGATACGAATAATAAAAACTTTGAGATTATTAATGTTATAGAAGAATCTACTGGGTTTGCTCAATTAAAAAAAAAATTAAATGATACCTATTTATAAACCATATTTTAATAAACAAAATTTAAGTTACGCACATGAAGCAATTGATTCAGGTTGGGTCTCATCACAAGGTGAGTATTTGGATTTAGTTAAAAATGAGTTAAAAACAATGTTGGATTGTAAAAAAATAATTTTAACTAACAATGGTACCACCGCGACACATTTGTTATCCTTAGCTCTAAAATTTAAGCACCCAAATATCAATAAAATTATAGTACCAAATAACGTATATGTTGCAGCTTGGAACTCTTTTTTATTTGATAAGAACTACCGTTTGATACCTATAGATTGTGATTTAAACACTTGGAATTTTGATATTGATAAAATTAAAGAAAATTTAGATGAAAATACGGCAATATTAGTTGTACATAATATCGGTAATGTTGTAAATGTACCTAAATTGAAAAGAAAGTTCCCAAACACAGTTATTTTAGAAGATAATTGTGAGGGGTTTTTAGGTCAATATGAAGATAAACCTACTGGAACAGAAAGTTTTGCTTCTTCTATATCTTTTTTCGGTAATAAAACACTAACAAGTGGGGAAGGTGGTGCTTTTATAACTAACGATGATGAAGTGTTCGAATACATAAATTGTGTTAAAAATCAAGGACAATCTGACGTAAAATTTATCCATAAATTTTTAGGTTATAATTATAGAATGACTAATATACAAGCGGCATTATTGTATGGTCAAATAAAAGATTATGATTTTATAATCAAAAATAAAAATAGGGTTTTTATGAGATATAAAGAAATTTTTAATACAAATAAAAATATTTTAACACAAAAAATAGAAAAAAATACTAAACATTCTAATTGGATGTTTGGTATTAGGTTTGAAGGTATTTCAGTTGAGATGAAAAAAAATTTAGAAAATTATTTGTTTCAAAACGGTATTGACACAAGACCTATGTTTTACAATATAAATAAACATGAATATTTAAAAAATATTGACTCATCAAACATTAATGCAGACATTTTACAAAAAGAATGTCTAATACTACCTAGTTTTCCAGACTTAAAAGATGGTCAAATTGATTTTATTTCAAATAAAATTTTAAAATATTTACTAATTAACACACATACTTAAAAATTATTTACTATGAAAATAATATCTTTTTGTTTATATGGTGATGACCCTTTATATTCTGTTGGGGCCATTAAAAATGCGAAAGCGGTAAAAGAACTTTTACCTGATTGGAATTCTATGTTTTTTTGTGCTGATAATGTTAATAAAAATATTATTGAACAAATAGAAAAAAACGGTGGCATAATAAAAATTATGGACCATAATGAGAGCTTTACAGGGATGTTTTGGAGGTTTTTACCAATATCTTATGATAACGTATCTATAATGATGTCTAGAGATTGTGATTCTAGAGTTTTTGAAAGAGATGTTATAGCAATAAGAGAGTTTGAAAATTCAAATTATAATTACTCTATAATTAGAGACCACCCTATAGGTCATCATTACAGAATTAATGGTGGTATGTGGGGGGCAAAAAAAACCGAATTTATAAAAAAAATAAATGTTTACATTGATGAATTTTTAAAAAATAAATTTAATCATATTTATAACACACCAGAATCAAAAAAAGATAGTATAAGAAACCAAGACCAAATATTTCTTGGTCAGGTTATTTATCCAAATATTGTAAATGATGCGTTAATACACGACGAGTATTTTAGATACGAACCAAATTGTGTAAAACTAAATCATGACAGAAAATCTTGTGATTTTGCTTTTATTGGTGAATCTATAGATATAAATGATGAATCTAGAGATGCTCCTTTACAAAGATTACCTACAAAAGAAAAATATAAATAATATGGAGTTAACTTATGTAATATACTCACACACAGAGTTTTTAGATTTACTAAAAATAACTTACGACTATTTAGAAAATGTTGATAATAAAATACTTTTGATAAATAAAAGTAATCATGAACATGATATATATTCTAAATTTAAAAAAGTTTTATTTTATGACGATTCTCTGCCTTACACCAATAAAGTTTCTGAGGCTTTAAGTAAAATAGACTCTAAATATATATTATTCACACATGAAGTTGATGTCCCTTTAAAACGTGACGAATCTATTTTAGATAAATTTATCCAATTAATGGAATTAGAATCTATTGATAGGATTGATTTACAACCAAATGGGGGTCAATCAGGTAGGTTTATAAAAATTTTAAAAGATAAAAAAGTTGAAGAATGGCCTCATATTGAGTTTAATGAAATAGATAATGATGATATGTGTTTAGGGTTACATACAAATCCCGATACTTATATTTATAATGTTAACCCATCTATATGGAATAGAAATTCACTTATTGAAGTATTTGAAACATTTAAGGGTAGGACTTATAGAGATATAGAATATGGTGATGTACAAAATTATTGTACAAAATTTAAGATTTATAATTTATATTCAGTAAACCACACATTACGTTGTGGTTATATGAATAGTTTACCTTTTTACAAATACATACACATAACACATTATCGTAGATTGTTGAGATTTGATGGTACATGGAAATGTGAGTTTGGTCACACATATATTGATGCAGCTGAAGAGTATACAGAAATAGTTAACAAATATAATCTAAGAAATTGTGGTAGACCATTTAGTTAATACATGAAAGTTGCTCTATTAATTTCTGGATACTTAAGAAGTTTTAAAAACAACATACCCAATATCAAGGAAAAAATTATTGATAAATTTGACAGGGTAGATGTTTATATGCATATAACTAAAAATGAATCAGAAGAGGACAAATATTTAAACAACATAAACGAATCACAAGAGATAGGTTACATTTCTAAAATGTTGAACCCTATAGCTTTAATATATGAACCAAATATAGAATGGTTTGAAGATAAAGAGAAAAATAGTTTATATAATAAGTGGTTCAAATTTTTCAAACTTAACCAAATTAAAATAGATAATGAAACTAAATTTGGTGACTATGATTTGGTTATAAAATATAGACCAGATTTGGATTTAATATCTGATGGATTAATAATAGATGATCCATTGAAAGATGTTGTTTACATACCTAAGGACAGTAAGATAGATAAAAATAAATTAACTAAAATAGATGACAAATATCTATGTGATATAATAGCTTACGGTAACTCTAAAGTTATGAATGAATATTTTTCTTTATATACTCATTTAGATTATATGACAAAAAAATATGGTAATGTGTCTGAAACATTATTATATTGGTATTTGGTGGAATATGGTATAAAGTACAAAGAATTACATATAGATTATATGGTTATTTTATCTATGTGTAATGTTTTCGCCATTGCTGGTGATTCTGGTTCTGGTAAGACTACACTAGGTAATTTACTAAAAAAATATTTTTCAAATTCTCTAATGTTGGAGTGTGATAGATATCATAAATGGGAAAGGGGTCATGATAAATGGAAAGACTTAACACATTTAAACCCAGAAGCTAATTTCATCACCAAAATGAACGACGACATCTTTGATTTAAAAATAGGTAAAGACATATATCAAGTTGATTATGATCACAAAACAGGTAAGTTTACAGAAAAAGAGTATATAGAATCATCCGATAATATAATAGTTTGTGGTTTACACAGTTTATATGTACAAAATGATAGTATATACAATTTAAAAATATTCATAGATACTGATAGTGAACTTAAAAAAAAGTGGAAAATACAAAGAGATGTTGTAGAACGTGGTTATAGTATGGATAAAGTTTTAAAACAGATTGAGGGTAGACGTGTAGATTATGAAAAATACATTCTACCACAGAAAGATTTATCTGATATTATAATAAATTTTCATGAAAATGATGGTCTGAAATTGAAATTATGTATAAATAAAAAATACAACATAGATAAAGTGGTAGATGAATTGATGGGTGATGGTATACCATTTATTAGGGAAACAAATATTAAATTTAATGTACTAACATTCGATACTTATTGTGGGTTTAAAAACTTAAAACCACATTTTAAGGTCGGTAATTACTACGATTATATACTTTATTTTATAATGAACGTTAATTATAATTAGAGTATGAAAGATGCCGTAATATTCGCGACCTATGTACCTACAGTTGATAGGTTACACATTGGTATAGAAATGTTAGATAAAATATGTGAACATTTTAAAGATTGTGATATTTTCATAGGGATTAATCCATCTTGTAGAGAGTGGGTTGAAACCATAGAATCTTATAAAGATAGATTGAATATATATTATGAAATCACAGAAGATGATAAGGTGATCAAATCAGACGCCTCCGCATATCAAACGGCTTTAAAATTATACAAAAAAATTGGTTTAGAACATAAATTATTATGGTTTATGCATACAAAAGGTGTCACATCTGGTAGTACGTTAAGAAGTTCAGTATATAAAATATTCCACTCAAAAAGAAAGGATATAGAAACTTTATTTGATAATAATGATCGTTTAGGTTTATTTATGCCTTGGATGATAAGGCAACTACCTAAGAATAAAGATTATGTTGAAAATAATTTAAAACACATATTAATTGGTAATCATTTTAATAGATGTTCAGATTTAACTGGTCATTATACTTTTTACACAATAAAAGGTTCTATTATAAAAAATTTCCTAAATGATGTTATTGAAGACTTTTTTCAAAAAAATCTACTTACATTAGGTGTTGAACATAAATTTGATTTATATTTTTTTGAACGTGATTTCCCTATGATTGTAGAGAAATATGGTTATACGTCATACCCAAACGATCATTCTTGGGCTTTAAAATACGAACACTCTTAATAAAAAAAACAATATGACAATAGACGAATTAGCTGTTAAACACAATACTGATAAAAGTAGTTTAGATCATCAGTATACCCAACATTATCAAAAATATTTTGATAAGTATATTAAGTCCCCAAATAAAATATTAGAACTTGGAATTTATTCTACTACAGCAGTTCCACAAATAGATACTTGTGGTGCCTCATTAAGAACTTGGTCGGAATATTACCCCGATGCAACAATATATGGGTTAGATTTAGTAGACCACACTGTTTTGGATAGACATTATAAAAATATAAAAACTACTTGTTGTAATTGTGAAATAAGAACAAGCAGTGATTTTCAAAACTATGAAAATACTTTTTTAAAAAATATCCACACCAACATGGAAGGGGGAAAAATAGGGTTAGACCATGTAATAAATACATTTGGCTCTGACTATGATATTATAATTGATGACGGTCCACATACTATGGCAGGGCAACAAATTTTTTTAGGTTTTATGTTTAAACATTTAAAATCTGGTGGATTATTTGTAATTGAAGATTTATTTACATCAAGAGATGGAAGGTATAATCAGGGTCCTAGTACAGATAAAACTACTTTATGGATGGCAGAAAATTACCTAAAGACTGGTAAGATAGAATCAGATTTTATGGCAAAAGATGAGATCGAATATTTAAATGATAACATATTAGAATTTAATTTAGAAAAAGGTCGATATTCAGAAATAATTTTTATTATAAAAAAATAATATGAAAAATACGATAATAGATATAACAAATAAGAATACAAAAAATAACCCAAAAGATGAAATTTATAAATCATTTAATGATTTTATATTTTCAGAAGATACTAAGCTAGTTGGTAAACTGTTACATAGATTCCAACACTTTTTAAATATTAAAGATATTCCTGGTGATATAGTAGAGGTAGGGGTGTTTAAAGGTTCGGGTATTGCCACATTTTCAAAATTTATAGAAGTTTATTGCCCAAACTCAAATAAAAAAGTATTAGGATTTGATATTTTTGGTACTGTTGAGGCCGATGAAATTTTAAATAAAGATAGTAAATTAGATAAAGAATCTATGAATATAGTATACAATAGAGTTAATGTAGATGACCTATCTTTGGAATCAGTGAAAGGTAGATTATTGGGTACTAAAATATCTACCGATAAATACGAATTAATAAAAGGTGATGTAGAGACATCAATACCAAGATTTTTAGAAGAAAATCCTGGTTTTAGAATTTCAATGTTATATATAGATGTTGATTTAGATAGACCCACTTATTTTGCTTTAAAATATCTTTGGGACAGAATTTTACCTGGTGGCGTAATTTTGTTTGATGAATTTGAATACCATAAATTCACGGAAAGTAAAGGTGTAGAGAAGTTTTTAAAAGAAAAAGGTATAGATTTTAGTTTAAAAAGTACAAACTGGATTGCACCCACAGCTTATATGTATAAAAAGGGTTTCTAATGTTTTTAGATAGTAATTTTTTATATAAAAACATTCACAAAAAAGACCGTAACAATAGGGAAATTAATTTATATAAAATAACGGATGTAAGTTTAATCGGACAAAACCTTTACTACCCTAATTGTTTATTAAAAAAAGAAAGTAATGTAATAAACCCAATGGATGAGAAGATAATGTCTCTAAAAGATGTTACCACCCAAGAGAACTACAGTATAAATGACACCGTAAAAACCACCGTACTTAATACACCTGTTTTTTATTTTGTATATAATACAGATAATTACTACCATTTTATATATGATACTTTACCTTATTTAATGAGTTATAAATTTATTAAAAAAGAAATACCCAGTATAAAATTATTAATGAACTACCCCGCTGAAAATAATAATAAATTTTACCCATTTGTTTTAGAATTTTTAAATTTATTAGATATTGATGTTGTGGGGGATGTAGTTATTTGTGATTCAAACACTGTCTATAAAGAAATTTACATATCAAATTCATATACTCACGGTATAGATTCAAATCTACCACCAAGGTATGAAGTTTACCAATTATATAAACACATAGTAGGTAAAGTCACCAAATCCGTTGTGGATTATAATAATCAACCTAAAAAAATATATGTATCTAGAAGAAGTTGGATGCATAACGACTTCACCAATATAGGTACTAATTATACCACAAGAAGGAAATTAATCAATGAGGATGAGTTAGTAGAGTCTCTAGTTAAACAAGGATTTGTAGAGGTTTTCACCGAAAATTTAACTACCGTTGAGAAGATATTGTTATTTTCACAAGTAGAATATGTGGTTGGTTCAATTGGTGGTGGTATGTGTAACGTTCTATTTTCTAAACCACAAACAAAAGTATTATCAATAATATCACCAACATTCTTAGACGTTAATAACAGGTTTAAATACTCATTCAGTAATGTTAATGTGTCATATTTCACAGAAACATCACATGTATCTAACGATTTATTTAAAAAATATATGAGAGTTAAGTGTAATGATGTTATTGGTGAAATTATTGATGTATCTGAAGATGAACTAACTATAAGTTATTCTAAAAATTTTGTAGCAGGGTGGAATAATCAAACAAAATATGAAAATAAAATTTTAAATAAAAAATATTGTAAACCATTAGATAACGGTTTAAATTCTGAATGGACTCTTAATGTTAAAGATTTAATCACAACTATTTACAATGGTGAATGAAATTGGTAATATTTGGTATGTTTGAGAATAAAATAAAATTGTTAGAATTGTCTAAAAAAGTATCTAAGTTTTGTGTAGGTGTCGAAGGAAACGTTTCAACCAAGATAAAAACACCACAAAATTATTTGATAGTGATAAAAGCTAGTGGCACTAAACTATCTAATTTGTCTGAGGATGATTTAGTTGATTTCGACTCAGAAGGTAAACAAATATCTAATTTAAATAAAAAAGGTAGTATGGAGTTAGGTTTCCATACATACTTGTTGAGTTTTGATGATATTAATTTTGTATCACACACTCACCCGGTAAATACATTAAAAATATTATGTAGTACACACTCTGAAACATTTGCTAAATATAGATTATTTCCAGATCAGGTAGTATTTAACGGTGGTAAATCTTGTTTAATACCATACGTTAAACCTGGTGATGAATTAACCATAATGGTTAAAAAATATGTCGAGAACTTCATTAAAAAGGAGGGATATTTCCCAAAACTCATATTGTTACAAAATCACGGCATAATCACTTGTGGTAAAAACATCGAAGAGTGTTTAATATCATCAGAAATTTGTGAAAAATCTGCCGAGGTTTTTATACAAAACACCAATTATTCTAATTTTTTAACAAAAAAACAGGTTATAGATTTATTGAAGGATAAGCAAGAAAAATATAGACAAGAAAATTTAACATGAAAGTTATATACGTGGATATAGATGAAACTATTTGTGAGACACCCTCACCAAGAAATTATTTCAACGCAAAACCAATAACAGAAAATATAGATAAGATTAATAAATTATATGATAAAGGTTATACTATAGTTTATTGGACAGCACGTGGTAGTAGAACACAAATAAATTGGTATGAATTAACTAAAAAACAATTATTAGAATGGGGTGCTAAACACCACGAATTGAATGTTAATAAACCTTATTACGATTTGTTTATCGATGATAAAACATTAAGAATAGAAGAAATATGAAGTTAATTTCTCATAGGGGTAATATACAAGGACCAAAGATAGATAGAGAAAACTCACCGTCTTATATAGATACAGCCATTTCTGCTGGTTATGAGGTTGAAATTGATTTAAGATATATCTGTGATAAATTTTATTTGGGTCATGACACCCCAGATTATGAAGTGTCAGAAACATGGTTGAAATTGAGAAAAGAAAAATTATGGATTCATTGTAAAGATTTAGATTCAGCCAATAAATTAATAGAAATTGGTGGTTTTATGTTTTTTTGTCATAATTCAGATCCTTATGTTTTGACTAGTAATAAATTTATATGGGTACATGATTTAACTAGGAACTTATCTAGTAAATCGACAATAATACCACTTTTAAATATTCAAGACATAGATGATTATAACAAAGATGTTGTATACGCTGTTTGTTCCGATTATGTATTACATGCTGAAAATCAATTAAAAAAGAAGGGGTTATGTTAACAAAAAAACCACAAATAATAATACCCATGTCTGGTATTGGTAAAAGATTTATTGAGGCCGGTTATTTAGAACCAAAACCATTAATAGTTGTTGACGGTAAACCAATAATTCAACATGTTGTAGAATTATTCGATAACCCAGAAGATGTTATTTTTATATGTAATAAAAAACATTTGTCTGAAACTAATACGTCAAACATACTTAAGAGCATATCACCAAATTGTAAAATATATGAAGTATCTATAGAAGATAGGAAAGGCCCTGTTGATGCTATAAACCAAATTGTGGATTTTTTACATTTAGAGAATGATAGGGATATAATTGTTAGTTATTGTGATTACGGTACTGTATGGGATTATAATAAATTTTTGAATGATGTTAGAAATAACAACTATGACGGTGCTATACCTTGTTATACAGGATTTCACCCACATATGTTAGGTAATGATAATTATGCCTTTTGTAAAACTAACAAAAAAAATGAATTATTAGAGATAAAAGAAAAGGAACCATTCACCAATAATAAAATGAATGAATATGCCTCTAACGGAACCTATTATTTTAAGAATTTAAATATCTTAAAAAAATATTTCAAAGAATTAGTCGATTTAAATGTGAATATAAAAGGTGAGTTCTATGTTAGTTTGGTTTATAATCTGTTAGTTCGTGATGGTTTATCTGTTTTAATATTTGAAATAAACAAAATGTTACAATGGGGGACACCTTATGATTTGGAAACATATAATAGTTGGTCCGATTTCTTCAAAAAACCTAAGATGAAAAACATATCTTGTCCAAAGAATACCACGTTAATATTACCAATGGCTGGTAACGGTAGTAGGTTCAGTGAGGAGGGTTATGGTTTGCCAAAACCACTTATAACTGTAGATAATAAACCTATGGTCATAAAGGCAATAGAAAACTTACCTAACTGTGATAAAAATGTTTTCATAGTAAGAAATGAACATATACAAGAATATGGTATAGATGAGGTTTTGAAAAATTTTAACAGGTATTCTGATGTTATAGGTATTGATGGTGTTACTGAAGGTCAGGCTTGTACTTGTGAAATAGGTCTTAAAGATGTTAATTTAGATAACCCTATATTAATATCTGCGTGTGATAATGGTATATATTATAACACAGAAATATGTAATGAGATGTTAAAAGATGAAACCATAGACATTATAGTTTGGTCTTTTAGAAACAATCAAACAAGTAAGGTAAATCCTAACGCATACGCTTGGTTGGATGTAGATGATAATAATAATATAAAACATGTGTCATGTAAAAAATTTATATATGATAATCCTTTAAAAACACACGCTATAATAGGTACTATGTTTTTCAGGAAGGCTAAATATTTTATAGATGGTTTACATAAGAATTATAAAGAAAATGTTAGAACTAACGGTGAGTTCTATGTTGACGATATATTGAACCAAAATATTAACGATAATTTAAACGTAAAAGTATTTGAGGTTGAGGATTATATTTGTTGGGGCACACCTAACGATTTAAAAACATATAACTATTGGTTAGATTACCACTTAAATAATAATAAATAAAATATGACTAAAAGAAGAACTAAAAAACTTTCAGAAGAAGAAATATTAGAAGTAGAAAATAGCACCAACTATAATCGAAATGGTGATAATTTTTTTACACAAATTAAGGTTGACGTAAAACCAAAAACTGAAAATCAAAAAAAACTTTTACAAGCAATAAAAGAAAATGAAATTACCATAGCTTCTGGGCTACCAGGAACCGGAAAAACTTTCTTGGCCTGTGCCGAAGCTTTAAAACTACTAAAAAACCCTGAAACTGCCTATCAAAAAATCATATTAGTTAAATCTGTAACCACATTAAAAGATGAGGAAATAGGTTTTTTAAAAGGTACTATGGAAGAAAAAATGGAACCTTTTATGGATTCTTTTATTGATAATTTTAGTAAAATTATAGGAGAAGGTTTAACTAACAGACTTAAAGAAATGAAGTTGATTGAAATTAAGCCTATAGCTTATGTTCGTGGTAGGAGTATTGATAAATCCATTATCATCATTGATGAGGCTCAAAACATATCCTTGGATAATATGAGGACGCTAATGACACGTATCGGTGAAAATTCAAAACTAATAATATTAGGTGATGTTAAACAGAAAGACATACGTAATAAAAAAGAAAGTTCTTTAGAAGTTGTCATAGAACGTTTTAAAGATAAAAAAGGTTTCGGTACTGTAGAATTAAGAAATGAAGAAGATATCGTTAGAAACCCAATTATTAAGGTAATAGAGGATATATTTGACCAACTAGAGGAAGAGAAATCTAATAACGGTAAAAAACAAATTCTAAAAGACTAAAAATATGAAAATAGGTGTTTCAATTAATGGGGTTTTACGTGATTTTTTCGGGAAGATTGAGAAAACACATACAAAATATTTTAATCCAAAGGATGGTGAAGAAATATTCATACAAGACTACGATTTAGAAAAATGGATTAAGTTCCCTGAAGAAGAAATTGTAAGGAATGAAATAGAATTCAACCCCAACTTCAATGAAAAGGAGTTTGTAAAATCTGAAGCAACATTCGAACTTACTGAGGTTAAGGAAGAACCAATTACTGTAGAAGAATTTATATACGATAAATGTTGTTTAGAGATTTTTGGTTATTCTGACGAAGTTATAGACGGTGCTGTACAATCTATAAATGATTTAAATTTACATTTAAAAGATAATGGAAAAAAACATGATATTATTATAACAAGTCGTGAAGTGGGTAGGAGTATTCCTGCCACACTATTTTTCCTATCTAAAACAGGTTGTATGATACAAGACATTAAATTTACGGTAAATACAACAGACTGTTGGCAACATGTTGATTGTATGATTACAGATCACCCAGAAATTTTAAACTCCAAACCTAAAGGTAAAATTGTTATTAAAATCGAAAAAACATATAACAAAGATATACCTTCAGAATATACAATCAAAACAGTTAAAGAACTTATAGGATTAGATTTATTTAATTAATCTTTTAAAGTTTACTTATTACAATTATTAATTAAATCTATTTTATGAACAAATTTAAAAATACGGATAATAAATCTTCATTGTTTGCGATAGCCGGAAATGAATTTTATTTTGATTTAGAAACTTTAAGTCAATTTGTACGTTTAGATAATTCTGAAAGTATAGAAGATATTTTAGGTGAGGCCAAAAAAGAAATGGAATCCGAAAAAAACAATGAAACGGATGATGTTGTAGATTACACTCAAATAGTAGATTTAACCAAATGGGAAACTACCAAAGCTTTAATGGATGTAATTTTAAACGAAAATTCAATCGTTGATGAAGCTATGGGTAGAACTAAATTAGGTGAACAATTATCAATACCCTTTAGATTATCATTTAACACATTATTAAAACATAATATAATAAAAGAAAACAATGGAAGATAACACTAAACAAGTCGTTAAGAACGCAATCTCTAATTTAGAGAACAAACAATTTAAAATTTATTTTTTTACAATGGACACCAAAGGTAATCCAATCGCTAGTTTGGCCAACATTTATGATCATGCTAAAATATTACGTGATTTAGGTTATGACGCTCAAATTTTACATGAAAAAAATGATTACGTTTCAGTAGCCAACACATTAGGTGAAGTTTACGCTGAAATACCACACGTGTCAATTGAAGCTCAACAATTAAAAGTTAATCCACAAGATTTTATAATCATACCTGAAGTATTTTCAAATGTAATGGAACAAACTTTAAATTTACCTTCTAAGAGAATAGTATTTTCACAATCTTACGATTACATTTTTGAAATGTTAATGCCAGGTAAAAGTTGGTCTGATTACGGTATTACAGAAGTTATTACAACAAGTGAGAAACAAAAAGAATATCTTGAAAATTTGTTTTCTAAAAAAATTAAAGCCGAAGTAGTTCCTGTAAGTATACCAAAATACTTCAAACCCTCAGATAAACCAAAAAAACCAATAATAGCGATTTCAACTCGTGACCAAAGGGATTTAGTTAAACTTTACAAGGCATTTTATTTAAAATACCCTCATTTAAAATGGGTTTCTTTCCGCGACATGAGAGGTTTACCTAGAGAAACTTTTGCTAAATCTTTATCAGAATCCTGTTTAGCTATTTGGATTGATAAGGATTCCTCTTTTGGTACATTTCCGTTAGAAGCTATGAAATGTAATGTACCCGTTTTAGGGTTAGTACCAAACATGGTACCTGAATGGATGTCAGATAAAAACGGTCTTTGGACACATGACCCATTGATGATTGTTGATTTAATAGCTAACTATTTTCAAGCTTGGTTAGAAGATGGTGAACCTTCTGAATTATATGAAGAAATGTCTAAACAAAAAGATACTTACTCTTATGAAGAACAAAAATCAAAAATAAAAGAAGTTTATGAAAAATTCTTTACAAATAGAATTAATGAATTAAAATCTTCACTACCGTTAGAAGTGGAAAATAATGTAGAAACAGAAAAATAATTTAAAAAATGGCAGAAAATAAAACAACAATTATAATTCCAATCCATAAAATGGATGACACTCTAAGTTCTTATTTTGAAAAGGCTATAAAAAGTGTTGAAAATCAAAAAATTAACCCAGAAGAAGTTATTATTGTAACAGCAAAAGGTGTTAAAATTAATGAAGAATATTTAAAAAACGTAAATTATAGAATAGTAGTTAATGAAGGTAATACTGATTTTTGTTCACAAATTAATTTTGGTGTTGAACAAGTTAAAACCACTTTCTTTTCTATATTAGAAGTTGATGACGAGTATTCAAAAATATGGTTTGATAATGTTAACAAATATGTAGAGGCTTACGATGAAACAGATGTTTTCTTACCAATTGTTTTAGATGTAAGTCCTGAAGGTCGTTTTTTACATTTTAGTAATGAACCTGTATGGGCTAAAGACTTTTCTGATAAATTAGGGTTTTTAGACAATGATGCTTTATTGAACTTCCCCAACTTTCAATTGTCGGGTGCTGTTATTAAGGTAGACGCTTTCAAAGCCGTGGGTGGTTTAAAACCTAGTATTAAACTTCACTTTATATATGAGTTTTTATTAAGAATGACTTATTATGATAAAAAAATAATGACCATCCCTAAATTAGGGTATAAAAAAGTTAATATGAGACCAGATTCTTTATTTTTTAATTATCAAAATAAAGAAACGGATAAAATCGATGTTATTGAGGCCAGATTTTGGTTTAGTACTTCCCGTAAGGAATGTTATTTTAAAGCCGATAGAAACATAAAGTTTGATAGAGAGATTTCTACAATAGTATAATGTCCACAGAAAGAAAAAGAGGAAGAAAACCGTCAAAAGATCCTTATTTTGGACATGTAGAAGAATTAGCTGTTAAAGAATTTTTATCTTTAGGTAGTTTAATACATGATTCAAAATCATTAGAGGGATACAGATGGACTGGTAGTACAAAAGATGAATTTAGAAGAAATGAAATTTATCGCCAACACTTACAAGCTCCATTAAATAAAATGATAGAAAGTATCATTAGAAGATATAAGTTATATTCTAAAAGTATGACTTTTGAAGATTTACATTCTGATACACTATCATTTTTAATGATGAAATTTCATAAATTTAAACCATCAAAAGGTAAAAAATCATATTCTTATTATGGTACTGTTTGTAAACATTATTTATTAGGTAAACTAATAAAAGATGATAAAAAACTAAAAACTTTGATATCATATGAAGATATCGCCCCAGATTTAGAAGAAAATGAAGAATACTCTTATGAGATAGATAATCAAGAACTAGATTTAACTTTATTAATAGATGAAATATCAACTTCAATTAAAGAAGAATTACAAAATAAAATTTTAACCGAAAATGAAATAAAAGTTGGTAACGCTTTGGTTTCTATTTTGGAAAATTGGGAAAATGTTTTTGAGGGTAAGGAAGCGACTAATAAGTATAATAAAAATTTAATTCTTTATTATATGAGAGAAATGACATCACTAAGTACCAAAGATATTAGAAACGCAATGAAAAGATATCGTGGTATTTATAAGTTTATAAAAGATGGTGGTTTGTAAAAACCACCATTTTGATATTTATAAATAAAAGAAATCATGGGAAGACCACAAAAAAAACAAGTTAAATTAAATACCGAAAGTTTTTTAGGCATAACTCAGGAAAGTTATAGTACAAATAAAATTGGGTTATGGTGGTAAAAAACCATTTACCTTATATTTATATGTATATGCCTAAAAAATTAACAACATATGATTTCATAAATAAGGCAAATAAAATACACCATAATGTGTATGATTATTCTTTAGTTGATTACGTTAACACAAATACTAAAGTTAAAATAATATGTAACATTCATGGTGTTTTCGAACAACGTCCATGTTCACATATAAAACAAAAACACGGATGTCCTTATTGTGCTAAAAATAAAAAGTTATCTACAGAGGTTTTTATCCGTGAGGCTAAAAAAATACATAAAAATAAGTACGATTATTCTTTATCTGAATATGTTGATTGTTGTTCTACTAAAATAAAAATTATATGCCCAAATCATGGTATTTTTGAACAAAGATCGTGTGATCATCTATTGAAAAAATGTGGGTGCCCACATTGTAGTAATAACCAAAAACTAACAACTAATATTTTCATAGATAGAGCAAATAAAATACATAATAATAAATTTGACTATTCATTAGTGGATTATGTGAATTCACATAAAAAAGTATTTATTATATGCCCAAATCATGGTATTTTTGAACAAAAACCATATAGCCATTTACAGGGTTTTGGATGTAAAATGTGTAATGTATCTAAGGGTGAACTGAGGATTAAAAAAATTTTAGAAGAAGAAAAAATTAAATATATACAACAACACAGTTTTCCTGATTGTAAAAATAAATTCCCTCTAAAGTTCGATTTTTATCTACCAAAACTCAACGTATGTATTGAATATGATGGGTATCAACATTTTCAACCTCATTGGGGTGATCATAGTGGTAAAAATTTTATTAAAACCAAAGAAAGGGATGAAATTAAAAATAAATACTGTACAGAAAATAATATTAAATTAATTAGAATTACTGATACGAATATAAATAACGAATTATGGCTAGACCAACTAAGAAAAAAATAGAGTTAACTAAACAAAGTTTTCAAATTGTGGCTCAGGAGGCCTACAATGAACTTGTAGAACAAAGAAGTACATGTATTAGGACAATTAACGAAAACAAAAACAAAGTTAATGTTGAAGATATGCATGATTTAACCAATTTAAACAAAGCTAATACTGACCTTCTTAAAATTATTGATTCTACCATTGATAAAAAAATATCCTTGGTTAAACTAATGAGCCAACTAATTTTTAAAGGTGGTGAATCCGATACTGGTGGAAATGGAAATGGTTCTTTAACACCTGAAGATATGGCTTTATTACGTAATATTTTTAATGAAGGTGACGATAAAGAGGGTGGGAATGATAAAAAAAACTATAACATTAAATAATGGGGTTTATTGACGATAAAACACAATCTATTAATAATGTGGCTTTATTAGAAGTGTTAAACAACTTGCCAAAAAGTAAAGTAACATCTTCATTGGAGTCTGTGAACTCAAAAAGTAAAAATTTATTACCTTTTTTATTAGATTTATTAAGTACTACTTGTAAAGATAAAGATAAAAATAATAGAGCAAAATGTGAGGCAACAAGTATATTAACTGATATTTTGGTTGAATTTTATCCGGTGTTAATTAGAATTCTAAAAGATGGTATTAATAAAGGTATAAAATCTTGTTTAGCCTGTGGTGTAGATTTTAAAATACCAAGCAATAATCCACCATCTATTAGGGTTAAAGTAAATAATATTGATTTTGGTGATTTATTAAAAATTAACCCAAATAGTAAAATAGGTTCTATGTTTTATAATAAAAGTCCTAATGAAGATTTTAATTGGTTTTTATATAATTTAATACAAACAGGTGGTTCTGGTAGTTGGAAAAATATTGACGGTGTTAATATTGTAGATGTTACTTATTTTAATACCAGTCAAGAATTTGAAATGTCTGTCAGTCAACCTTATCATGGCAAATCTTTTAATAAATTTTTGTTTGATTATACAAACTCTATCGATTTAATACCATTACAAAACATGTTACCTAAAATTAATGATATGATGACAGGATCACTAACATCAAATTTGGAAGGTATAAATTTTAGTTTGGATAAATTAATTAGTATTGAAAAAATTAATGTTTTACAAGATAAAATAAATAATTCAGATCCTTGTAAAGAGGAATATACTTACGATGATAGTTATTTTTCATTTACGAATGAAGAAAATTTTGAAGTGGAAAATACGTCAAACCAAAAAAAAGTTGGTGTTGTTTACTTGGATTTGGGTTGTGGTACCTTACCAGTAACATCTTCACCAGATGTTATGAAAAATATTTCTGACAACATATTAAATACACCAGTTTCTAAAGTAGATGTCGTAATAAAACAATCAATTAATTTAATGAACGATAATTTGACTATTAACGTCCCAGATGAGGATAGAACTGTAGCTAAACAATCATTAAATTTAAAAATGATTGAATCTTTACCTAAAGTATTTACTAGTGTTATTTTGGAACCTAAAATAGTATCACTATATCAACTATCTTCAAAAACTGTTAACGATACAACAGTAGATGAAACAAATGGTTTTGATTTTGTTAAAATAACTAGAGTTTTTTTTGAATACGTAACTAGAGAAAGTCTAGCTGCCTTAGTTGAGATTGTTTTTAAAAGAGTTAAAAAAGAAATATTAGCCTTAGTTGAAGAAATAACTTTAAAAATAGTTAAGGAAAAAGTTAAAATAAGAATAAAATCAATAAATAGTATAATATCAGGGGCTTCAAATGGTTTATTAAATACCATACCAACACCCAACTCATCAAAATATATTTAATATGGCAAAGTGTAAAGATATAGATCCAAACAAAACCGACTTTAAAAATCCCAACTCGGTTTTAAACTCACTTTTAAATTTATTTAAAATAGCCTCTACTAGATCAAGAGCCATCCCCAACCCTTTAATACTGGCCTCAAAAGCCAGACCAGGATTAAGCCCTTCAAAAATTGCAGCAAAAATAATACAAAGACAAGCTGAAGCCGGTATACCAGTAGGTCCATTACCGAGTGGTGAAATTTCACCTGACGAAATTATGGAAAAAATTAGAGTAGAAGAAATAGTCAATGCTATAACATCAGAAATGGTGATAGATGTTGCCATACAACCAGGTACTATTATACAAGGTACTGGTGGTAATGCAGGGGGGCCGGTACAAGTTGCCGGTACTGTTGTTGGTATAGCTTCTGGTAACGCTACAGCTAGATAGTTATGGAAAAAATTAAAAATAAAAGTAATGCCGAACTTATTGAAATGCAAAAAAAATTAAAAGATGAGTTTGAAAAAGTTAGAATTGATTTGGTCAAAATCTATGATTATTGGTCTTTAATCGAAAAAAAATATAATGAAATAAATAATGAATTAAACGATAGATTTGGAATTAACAACAAATGAGTGACGAAAGAAGATACGACCTTGGTTATGCGGATTCAAGATTGGATAAAATGTCATTTCCGTTATGGTATTACGGTGTAGTAATAAGAATTGATGATCCTTACGATGCGGGACGTATTAAGGTTAGACTTGAGGGTGTTGATAAAAACATTGTTTTACAAGGTGGTGGCAATAGTAAACAACAAAATCAAAACTTGGGTAATAACGAAACTGATGCTTATTTGCCTTGGTGTGAACCTTTATTACCTAAATTTCTTAACATGATACCTAAAGTCGGTGAAATGGTTAAGGTGGCTGTTTTTGATTATCGTAATAAACAACAAAGAAGGCAATATATTGGTCCTGTTATTGGACAAGAAAACCCTTTAGATTACCAACAAAGTAATTACAATGTAGCTAAAATACAAGTAGAAAATTCTGGTTATAACCCTGCTATAAGTAAATGGCCAGATTCTAAACAAGGTGTTTGGGGGGTATATCCTAATAAAAGTGATATAGCTTTATTAGGTAGAAGAAATACTGATTTAATATTAAGAAATAAATCTAATTATGATGAAATAATATTAAGATCAGGTAAGATTGATTATAGAAATTTAAATCAACCTTATCCGGTAAGTTTAAACAAAAAAAACCCTGCTTATGTAACAATTAACCATACTTTTCCTAAAAAAAATAAAACAACAACACAAATAGGATTAGGTTTGAATGATGATAGGACACATGTTAATTTAGTTGCTGATAAATTAAATTTAATAAGTCATATGGGATCATCTTCTAAAGGTAAATCTCCGGCTATATTAAATGGTGATAACATAGATTTACAAATTATTACCGAAAACAGTAAATTACACCCAGTTATCTATGGTGACCTTATTTGGGATATGTTGGAAAAATTAAGGGCTTATGTTGAGGGTCACATTCATAAAGCTTCTAGGAGAGAACCTGATGGTGATAAAACAAAAAACGATTTAATAAAATGGTTTAACCAAAACATGGGTACAAGAAAAACAAAGTTAAACCCAGATGGTACCTCTTATATAGATTATGAAAACTGTAAGTTCTTAAGTAAAGGTGTTAAAACAAATTAATTCCCGATGATATTTATAGTAAAAAAGATTAATGGGAATTTTAAGAACATATTTCGATAAAGACACCACTTTAATTAGGGATTCTTATGTTAACACAGGTAGAAACCCTATTGTAGAATTATTTCATGGTGGATCATTAAAAGCGGAGGAAGTAAAATATTCAAGATATATATTTGATTTAAATTTTAATGAGATATTAAAAAGGGTTAATTCTAAAGATATACCTTACGTAAGTGGAATGACCCATACTTTAAAAATGACCAACACATCTTGTTTTGACCAAGAACAATTGTGTAAAACAGTTTCGTCATGCGTAGGTGACATTAAAAGAGCCACTTGTTTCGAGTTAATATTGTTTGAAGTTCCAGAATCATGGTGTGAAGGAAATGGTTATGATTATACACAAACTATTGTTTCTTGTGCTGAAGGTGATAAGGTATATTGTGAAGGACCTGCAAATTGGTTTGTTAGGGGTGACGTTACAACATGTTGGTCCAATGAAGGTGTTTATGCCACAGACCCAAGTAATTGGTGTGCGTCAGCAACCACTAGTGGTACCTCTGGTACTACAATATGTAGCGGTGGTACAAATTTAATTATTGCGACACAACATTTTAATTTTGGTAACGAAAATGTATGTATTGATATTACAGATTATATTAACGGTTTAATTTTAAGTGGTTATACAGGTTTAACTTATGGTTTAGGTTTAGCATTTAAACCATCTTTAGAACAGGCTCCATTAGAAGACGCTGAATATGTAGGTTTCTTTAGTAGGGAAACTAATACGGTGTTTGAACCGTTCTTAGAAACTAAATGGAATGATAGAATTAGTGATGATAGAAATAAATTTTATTTAAATAAATCAAACAATATTTGTTTATATGTTAACGCTGGTGGACAAAACACTAATGCAACGTTTAGTGGTGTAGATGTCTATGACCAAAACGACGACTTATTTACAACAATACCTTCATCAGGTATTACCCAAATAACTAGGGGTGTTTATTGTATTAATTTAACGGTTGACGATAACCCGACATCAGGATATTGTGGTAACATACAATTCCGTGATGTATGGAAAGACGTTACCGTTGGTACTAAGAATTTAGGCAACGTAGAATTAGATTTTATTGTATTAGACGATACAGATTACTATAGAATTGGATCCACTAACAGTGCAAATGCCAATGGGTTAGGTGTGGGTTCAGCAAGTAACATGTCAATATATGATTACGACTTTAATGTTGTTGGAATAAAAAGAAAAGAAAAAATCAAAAGAGGTGACACTAGACGTGTAAACGTTAATGTACGTATACCTTATACATACGACCAAACAGCTTTATTAGATAAGGTTTATTATAGAATATTCATCAAAGAAGGTGGTCACATACAAATAGATTACATAGATTGGCAAGAAGTTAGTAGAACACCTGATGGTAATTTCTTCTTAGTTGATACGTCTTGGTTCATACCTAATGATTATTTTATAGAAATTAAGATAGAATCTGGTGGGGAAGTTAGGACTTATGGTGATATAATACCTTTTGAGGTAGTTTCAGAAAAAGATTGGTGTTAATGAAAGATTTAATTAAGAAAATATTAAAAGAAGATGTGGTTAAAACAAAACCATATAAATTTACAAAGGGTGGTTATTTAGTACCATCCACTGATAAATTTTATCCTGAACAAATAAATACTAACATCATGTTAACTGATGAAGAATATGAAACCATTAAACAACTTAATGATAATTGTAAGGAGTTGTACGATTTACATGTACATAAAACAAATTTAATCGAAAAACACAATAAAGGTGTTATCTATAAGTTTTTAGAAAAGAAATTTAATAAATAAAAAAACCCCGATTTCTCGGGGTTTTTAATTTTATGCGTAGAATCTACCTTTTTCAACAGCTTCTTCTTTCTTCCTCATATAATCCATCTGTTTCTGTTTTTGATGTCTCATATGGTCTTCTTTACTTTTTTGTTGAACAAATTTACCAACAGTTTCTTTAGATTTTCTAACCTTATCCTCCAACTTAGTGAAATCATTAACTATCCCATCAATCTCTTTAGAGTAACCATCTTGCCCTGTTAACTTAGAGTTACATAAATCTTCAAAAGCCATCTTAGCTTGTTGAATAGACCTAACAATACCATCTATTGTTGATAACTCACCATTATTTGTTCTTAATAAGGAAACTTGTTTTTCCTGTTTTTGTTCAGGTTGATTATTCTCTTCTTCCTTAATAATTTTCTTTACTAATTTTTCTATATCGTTCTCTGTTAATTTGATCACCTTTTTTAGTTTCATATTTTCTTTCATACCTTTATTATCTTTATCATCATAATCACCTAAATAAACTTTTTTGCCATTTAAAAATTTATCTATTTTTGGTCCTAAAACTTTTCTACGATACTTTTCGTAAGTTTTAGTACTACTAAAAATCCAAGATATGATTACAGCTAAAATAACAAATGGATTAAAGTCGGTTAAATAAATGGTAACTGCTTCAATATATCTCATTAAATCCGATAATAAAATAGATGTTGTTAAACTAAGGAATTCTCTTAAAATTTTCTTTAATAAACTAGCATCACCACCAGTTTTTTTAATAAGAATATCCTGAATATCTTCTTTAGAAGAATTTTCATCAATACCCAGACCATCTGATAACTCTTGTTTAATTGTTTCAGCCTTTTCAGGTGATATCTTTTTTTTGATTAAATTAGTAATTTCATGAAATATATTTTCAGTTAGTAAACCATTAGTTTCCAACACTAAAGACTCAAATAATTTTTGTTCTTTTAAAGTTAATGTGTTATTCATAATAAAATGTTTTTTATATAAATATTTGTATGTTAAGAAAAAATCTGTATCTTTGTGTCATTATGGAAAAGATATTCAGATTTTATAAAGAACCAAGTAATAGGTGGTATATTGATTTACCTGAATGGCCGGGTGATAAAGCAGATTTGGAAATGGTTGAGGGTGCTGATGACATGTTGGATTACATATCAGAAGGTAATGACAGTGTTAGTTTACTTTTATCTGTTAAAGAAATAGAAGGTGGTAGTAAATTAAAATTAATTAGAGAAGCCACAGAATATGGTAATGGTTCATTTTATTTTTTAAAATCTCATATGGGTGTTGATTTGGATAAAGAACTTTGGTTATGTGATGTAACTAAATTTATTTTTGGTGGTTTTCCTGATGAAATTTTTTTCATAAAAGTTGATTGATTTTAAAAAAATTATTAATTTTACAAAACAATTAAAGATATTAAATAGTTTAAATATGGCTAAGAAAAAAGACCTTAAAGAACAAAATCCTAAATTTACAATCGATTTGATTGAACTTTTGGCTGAAAACGATCCTTCTTCTACAAATAAGTATTTACCTTTTATGGTTAAACAAACTGAAAATTGGGTTGATTGGTTAAAAGAAGAATTAAAAAACAATACATTCAAAGAAATGTTTGATATTGTAAAAGAATTCGAAGAATTATCCAATAAAAATTTATTGGAAAATAAAGACATTTATTCTTATCCGTCCAATCAAGAAATTGTTGACACTATTAAATTGGCTCGTGAAAAAGTAACAAAAAGTCATGTTAAAAAACATGAAACATTATCTTTGTTTGAAGATGATAACTTTTTAGTGTTACAACCATTAACTTCTCGTTCTTCTAATATTTACGGTAAATCAACAAAATGGTGTGTTTCTTCAGATCAAAATGATTTTAAAAAGTATTTTAATCAATATACTGAAAATGGTGTTTTAGTATTTTTCATTGATAAACGTGTTAAAGAAGAAGAAACTCGTGATAAAATTTATTCCAAGGTGGCTTTTCATCATGACAAATCTAAATCCACAAGTAATGAGGCTACAACTATATGGGATTCCAAAGATATTAAACTTAATGCTGTCAACATGATGGACTTAATGACAATTATACCATCTGAAGTTATGACAGTTATTAATACAACCCTAAAAGGTAAATCTAACAAAGAATTGGCCCGTGAAAAAGGTATTAAAGATGACGTATATAATGGATAATCTTTATGTGTTTTAAAAAGGTGGTGTTTACATTAACATCACCTTTTTTATTGTTAAAACATGGTAAATAAGAAATTAAAAAAATTCCATTTTATTAAAAAAAACAGTATTTTTGAGTTTGAAGAAACTAACAATCTATTTGATGATTTGGTAGCTGTAGGTTTAGCGACTGAAGGTCAGATATTAAACCACAATATGGGCAATGCTTTTACCATTAATGACGGATTAACCACCACTATGATTGTGGGTAATGGTGGTAATATTTTTACACAAGGTCAAATTAGAGCTTTAGGTTCGGTAATATTTAATATAGAAACAAGAAGGTTAAATTATTGGGACGGAAACGAATGGATAGAAATAAACCAATAACATTTAAAGATTTAAAATTTGAACCACATCCGGTATCAATGTTTTTTGGTGGTCATGCTAAAATTTTTATCGATAAAGTCGGTACCGTTTCTATTGTGGGACCATATAAAAACCCTTACAACATCAATCCAATGGATGATAAAATTGGTACTTATGAAATATGGGCCATAAATTTATGGGAAGAACCCATAATTTATTTAACAATAGAAGAATTGGATGAAATTCTTTTGGACCTACAGAGAAATCCTTTAGATATTAAAAAAGGTTTAAACAAATTTAATTTCTTAAAATAATTTTTATTACCTTTGTTTTATGGAAATCAAATCACTTAAGGAACAATATATAAAATTAATGGCGGATAAAATATCTATTAGCATAGAAGATTTATCCCAAACCGAAAAAGAATTAATTGATTTTGGTTATGAACTTTTTTCAGAAAAAATGGAAGATATTAAAATTCTTAATGATGAATTAAGAAGGGTATCAGTTGATTTGGCAAACATGAAATCATATAGAGATGATATTCAACGTGATAAATGGAATGATGATTATGATGATGATTTCTTAGATTAGACTATTGATATAATGTCTAATTGTACGTCTTAAAACACTTTTAACTACATGGTTAAATTCATCCTCAATCTCCCAATATATTTTATTTAATATTAATTTTTTGGAGCTATAATCAAAATAATATGGTTTATCATCAATTATGATAAAAGATTTTAACCCAAAATAAGGCGTTGATTCGGTTTTTTTTGGATAATTTGTTTTTAAATAATTTAAAACCTCAGTATTAATACCATCAGCATCAATTAATTCTTTAGCCCAATCAAAACCGTCTTCTGATTCTTTTAATGAGGAACTTCTCCAAAGATAATCATCCATAATATGGACAACATTTGGTGTTACGTTTGGTATATCAGATATTTCGTAATGAAAGTTCCATAAGAAATTATCTTCTTGGTCGTATATACCATTTTCTGGTGAGTAATAAACTATATTGGTCGCGAAGTTATTTATGTCATTTGTAACTGTTACATAATAATCACCCATATCGGTTTCATTTTTAAATTGATAACCTAATATATCACAAACATCTTTAAAAGTGTAACCACCTTCATCCCACCTGCCCATAAGTAAAATCTCTTCAGCCACACGATGTCCTGTTATACCGATTTTATCTTTTTTTGGATTTCTTTGGATGATTATAGCATGCATTCCTTTATGGTAATCTTCCCATTCACCTAAATCACTATTAATACACCATTGACATTGGTTTGCGTACTTTTGTAAGGCTTTATGAGTTAGTGGAACAACAACAATTATATTATCGTCCTTATATAGTTCCACCCTTTCTTCCCTAGGTACACGTGCCTCTTTTAATATTTTCTTAATTAATTCTCTCATGTGTTATATAAATATTATCTTTTTGGGTATTCTTTAATCTATATTTAATTCGTATTTGTAGTTACCACAATCCCAAACTGACAGATACCCCATATCTATCATAATTTGTTTTTCAGTTTTATTCTTATCATACCCCTCTTTAACCAAAATATCCTTTCTAAAATTATACCTGTGATATCTTTTACTATCACCTATTGTGTACCAATAGTTAGGTTTTGTCTCTGATACCAACTTAAACCCTATTTTTTCGTATAAATTACCATCTAAAGTCCATCTTTTATCCGCATAACTTACTATTTTTTTAGGTTGTTGTTTTCTAATAAAATATTTTAACATTTTAGAGGCTACACCTACCACGTTTTTAGAAGAAAACCTTACCAATTCATAAACACCATCTTCCTTTTTAGAACCTAAAACATTCCTTAAGTCAGAAAATGTCATAACAGCCACTAATTCATCTTTATGGAAAGCACCTAACTTATATTTAGATTTATCACCACCCTGTATGTGATTTTTATTTAGAAAATCCTCTTTTTCTTTTGAGTTAATTTCTTTTATTACACAGTTTCTTGCGTATAATTTTTCTTCAGATAACTTTAATATATGTTTAATTTTTTTCTTAACAATATCACAATTTTTAATCCACTCATCAGAAAAAATGTGATATAGTTTTATACCGTGACTTTTGGCTAGTTTTTGTTTATCTAAATGATAGTTTTTGTCTTTACCCATTTTTTCTGAATGCCAAAATAAACCGTTATACTCGAAACCTATCTTTAGTTCCGGAACATATATATCTATTTCAACACCGTTTAAAGATTTTTTGTGGTTATTTATAACAGTAACACCTAAACTTTGTATGTATTCCGATATTTCTTTTTGATGTTTTGAGGTGAAATTATTCTCTATATTATTTCTACCGACATCTAAATATGTTTTACATTCGGTTTTAAAATCTTCTGAAAAAACCTCACCGTATTTAGTTTTATATTCTTCTAAACTAATGTTATGTGATTTTAAATGAGTATTAGATATAGATCTAAAAGGTTGGTTACATATTTTACAATTTATAAAAGACTTTGGGTTATCTAAAAATATTTTTTCCTCTTTTAAATTAATACGTACATTTGGGTGGTATTCAAAAAACTCTCTTATGTTATTATAATCATGTTGTCTTATGTGTTTAGTAATAAAACCACCTTTATTTTCAGTGTCATTAGTAGACCATTCACATAGAGGGCAATTCCATTTTTCTTTCTCAACTGTGACATCATCCATTACATCAAAATAATCTTCATACCATAATTTACCAGTGGTTTTTGTTACCATATTCCTTTTGAAGGTGGACGGTAATTCAATGTTGTAGACATTTTTTAAATGTATAACAACAAACCCCGATCTATTTAAAACATCTTTTATGATTTTACCTGTTTTCTTACATTTAAGTATTTTATTATCATATTTAGTGTAATCAACATCCACCAATACGTGTTTAACCTTACCGCCTTTTTTGTTTAAACTTACACCATTATTACTTAAAATGGATTTAACTTTTAGTTTACCTACGTGTAATAACTCACATATTTGATTAATTGATAATTTTTCTTCTGTATATAATTTGACTATATCTTGTTCCATAAATATAATTATACCATAATTAGGTATTAAAGTAAATAGGTTATATGGTATTAATAAGACATAAAAAAAGAGGGACAATTGTCCCTCTTTTATATTAGAATATTAGTTTTTTACACTAATTAACGTAATTCTCTTACGTCGAATGTACGTAATCCATCTACACGAATATGGCCATAGAAGCGATTATTAACCATTTTTTTGGCGTAACGTGTCATTATACCCTTTACTGGTACGAAGTTGAACGGATTGTACATTGTAGGAGTCAACTGCATTGGTACATACGGAGCGTAGATGTAACCAGTGTCAAGTAATGACTTACCTTTATGTCCGATGATAACAGAGTACGCTGGAGCGTATGGGTCACGGTAAACAGTGTAACGACCATTTAATGAACCTACTCTTTCAATACCCATGTTATATTGGTCTTGCTCAGGAGCTGCGTTAGATACGTGGAAGTATTCTAAATCGTCTAATACTGCTGATACCTCAGAAGATACAACAACGAAGTTAGCTCCACCTCTTAACGTAGATTTGTGGATTTGAGCTGAGATTTGGTTGACAGCCGTCATCAAAGTTTGGTTCCAATCTTTTTGAGTGTAACCATTGTTGTTTGGTAAACGCTTCCATCCGTTGTAATCCCAACGTAATTGCCATGCTGCACCTTTACGTAAATCCATTAAGATTTCACGGTCAATTTCAGCCGCAACTTGCTCAGATAATAATGCTGTTAATTCAGCTTCAGCATCGATGTTGTGGAATGCACTAACGTCTTGTGCTAATTCAGGAGTCCAAGTAGCTCTTAACTTACGTTCAGTAACCGATACAGTTACAGATTCAAGTTCAAAAGAAACTTCACCCATGTTAGATTCAGCTTCTAAATCAGCGTATTGTCTCCAAGCGATAGCTACGAAAGATGCTGATGTTACAGAAGTTCCTGTATAATTAGCCCCGATATATCCATCAAATGTTTTAGTTGAACAAGAAACACAATTTGGACTTGTGAAATCTAATTCAATATACAATTTACCATCTGCTGAACAAATATCACCGTAGTCAACAATACCTCTACCGTATTTTTGAGTTACTAAACGGAAAGGAATTTGGTCACCTTGATTGAAAATTACATTTCCAGAAGGATCTAATACTTGAGTACCAGCTACAACTGTTAATGAAGCTAAGAAAGATTCTGTATCCATTTCATTTCCATCAGGACCTACTAAACGTCCAGGAGCTGTACTGCTAAAACCTTTAACTTCAAATTTTTGGTAACGTAATGAACCATCAGAAGCTGCTGGAGTTTTTCCTGCTACATATTCACTTCCACTTGTACAAGCTGTTAATACAACTGCTGTACCAGAAACAACTTTAAGAGTAATTTCACCTTTTGATTGATCGTATAATCCATCGTTATAGAAAATATCATAAAGGTTTTTAGTACAACCACTAAATGTAGATTCAGGACAGTTAACACAACTAGCGATAGCTAAACCTCTATGTTTAGATGTACCACCGTTTGTACCAGCTAAGAAAGCTGCGTCATCAACTCTATCAGACGTTTTTGGAACGAAGTAGAATAATTTACCGATTGGTAAATTTAAAGCTTGAACCGATACGATATCGTTAGCTAATAATTTAGAGAATACACGTCTTACGATTGGAAACACTACAGTTTCAAAAGATCCAGTAGATCCTCCACCTGCAGTAGATGTTTCACTGATAAGAGTTGATGCTTGGTTTTCATATAACAAAGCGATGTTTTCTCTGATGTGGCCTTCAAGACCCTCTAAGAACCCTAAAGATTCCCATTTGTTTACAGTTGCCTCACGGATTGCTTTTTGATGCTTTAATCCGATATTACCAACCTCACCTGATTTTAATAAATATCCCATTTTTTATTGGTTTTTTAATTGTTATTTGTTATTATTTTTTGTAACTGTAACCCCAAAGTTTTTTCATTTTTTCAATCTCTGGGTGTACAAAAACACTTTGTTCACTGATTAATGCTCCACTAGAAGAAGTGTTATTGATTTTTTCTTCAATAGTTTCCTTTATAGGTGCCTTACTGTTAGAAATTTCTTTAACAAGTTGTTTATAAATTGATTGAGATTCTTTTAAAGATTTAGCCGAATCCAATCTTTTTAATATGTCATTCTTTTCTTCTTTAGTAGTTGTATTTTCAGTGAATAATCTTACTGCGTAAGTAAGATTGCTGTTGAACACAGCCACTTCTTGAAGTTTTGTTCTGAACTGTTTAAGAGCGTCTACCATTTTTTCGTAGTTTTCTTTTAGTTCCTTATTTTCTACTTCAAGTTCAGAATTTCTGGTATTTAAGTTTGTGTTTTCTTTGATGAGTTTTGAAATCTGTGGAGTTTTAGATTCACCAACATAAAGATGTCTTGGAGCAGCTTTTGGTTTGTCTAAACCATTACGTCCAAATCTTCTGCCAGCACCTAAAGTACGTGACATATAATCCATGTGATCTTCATCATCATGTTTCATATAATCCATATGGTCTTCACCCTCGTCTTCCATAGATTTTTCGATAGCCATACCTCTTTTCTTTTCATAAGGTGTAATATCGTGGTCTTTGTCTAAATCAGCCTTTTCAGGATTTTTTAAACCACTTTTCTTATAGTTCATATAAGACATTTTATCACCCATGTAAGACATTTCGTCTTCGGCATAATCCATGTAAGACATTTCGTCTTCCATTTCTTCCTCACCATCATCCACAACTATTTCGTAGATAACGTTATCAGAACCTTCTTCACCCTCACCAAGTTCAATTTCACCAGCTTCAACGCTAGCAACTTCACCTGCCGGGTTCATTTCGATTCTGTATTCAGAACCAGATTTGTTGTCTTTAAGAGTTACGATACCGTTGTCGTTAACAACTTCGATTTCATCTTCAGGACCCATTTTTTTGAATACTGAGATTACGTCTGATAATGGTTCTTGTGTAAGATCCACAGTTTCAACGTCACCCATAACTTCTTCAGTTTCATCACCAAGATCTAAATCCATTTCCCCCTCTTCTTCACCTTCTTCGGTTTCAAAGTCAAGGTCTAAATCTTCAATCTCAGTTTCCTCTTCTTCACCACCTAAGTCAAGATCCATTTCGGTTTCTTCAGTCTCGTCTTCACCTTCTTCTTCAGTGTCTAAACCCAAGTCTAATTCTTCCTCTTCTTCTTCAGTGTCTAAGTCAAGGTCTAATTCTTCTTCCTCTTCTTCATCCTCTTTCAATCTTTTTTTCGAACCAGTTAATGATTCCTTTACCATTTCTTCAATTTCTGAACTCATCGTCTGAGACAGTATTTCTTTTGCGTTTGATTTGAAAGTGGCGTCAATTTCTTGTGCCTCAAGAAGAGCTTCCTCAATAATTGATTTCTTTTCGTTTGCCATTTTCTTTTTTTATTGTTTTTAATGGTTATATTATCTCGCTTACACGAGATTTATAAATAAATATGTATTAAGACGGCAAAGTGCAATAACTTGATAATAAAAAAGTTAAAAATTTTTATAAAAAATTGTGATATTTATTAAATATGAAAGATAAAATCAGACTTATTTTAAGGGAATTTGTAGAAAATCAATCAAAAAACGACGTTTCTGATAAAGCAGATTATATGCAAAAAAAAATTATTAAAAAGTCAAAATATCCTGCTGAGACTAAAAAAATTAGTCATATGAAAGATGAGATTGGTAAAAAAGTAAAAAATGCTTATAAAGATATAACTGGTGAAGAACCAGTTAGTGATGATAATATTGTGGTAAAAGTTGATGACAATATTAAAGCTGGTAAAATTGGATCATTTAAACACCCTGAAAACGAAAAAGACCTTGGAATTATGAAAATTCATCCCAAAGCCTTAGAAGATAAAGAATATGTTGAAGATATTCTGAAACATGAATTAATACACGCTTCACATGGACATAAAAACACTGAAGCCAGAAATCATAAAGGTATATTTCAAGATTTGGCAGATCGTGTTGGTCTACCTAAAAAATATAGACATTAATTTTTACTTACAACTTTCGGTTGTAATTCAGGATCTGGTACTAAGATAATATCCTCAATAGGGCTCTTAGTTGTACTAACAATTTCATAATCCATTACAGAATCTTTTAAATAAACACGTGTACGTGCCTCAGCCTCAGTACATGTCATAGCATCAACAAGATACTGTGTTCTAATCTTTTTTGGTTTACCATTATTTTCGTTGATGGTTTCAAATTCTACTTTCACTAAGAAGTATTTTGCTACATTATCATTCATTGTTTTAATTTTTTATATTTATACAACAATTCTACAAAAAAATAAGGGATATGTAAACCACATATCCCTTATTTATATTAAAATATTATATTGATTATTCTTCGTCAAAATCTCTTGGTGAAGGTCTTCCACCTCTAAGACTTCCTAAATGTCTTTTTTCTGCCTCAATAGCTTCTTTACCTAAATTTCTAACAGAACCTTCCATCTTAGTTAAAAAATTTTCTAAAGCCACCCTAAGTTGGTCATCTAAAACCTCAGGTGATAAATCATTTAATTCATTTAAAGAACTAACTATGGTATTATAATGATGTTTGATAGTTCCCATATATCCACCAGCGTGTGTGGCAAACATACTTGGATCATCATAACCACCATATTCATTTATATAATCTTCTTTTATTGGTGATTTTTTCTTAACATCCTTAACACATCTTTCATATCTTTCTTTTTGTGCTTTGGTCCATTTACTTCTTTCTGTAGTACCTATTTTATCACCAACTGATTTTGTACAAACAGACCAAGGATTTACTTTCTTACCTTTTTTCTTGGCCTCTAATATTACTCTGTCTATAAAATTCATTTTTAAAAATTTTTTCTTGCTGCTTAGGATCTTTTTGATCTTTGCAAAGCTGCTTTTGCAAAAGCGCAGCTGCGCAAATTAAATATCTAATTTTTTGTTAGATTTATTTTTTTCTGAAATTATTTCATCAAAGTTATAATTCTCTTGAACTTGATTTACTGAAGCCTTATCCAAATAACCTTGTATCCTGTCATAACCATAGATATCAACTAACCTCTTAACTATTGTTCCAGGTATTTTTCTTAAATATTGGATTACTTGAGGTGGTACATCTTCAGCGTATTTACCAAAAAGTTTTTGAATTTGTTTTTCTCTGTTATAAGGTTGAAATTCTCTTCTACGGAAACTAGTATCTTTTCTTTCCTGTTCTCTTTCTGGTAAATCTTCATTGATAGTTTTACCTTCGTTGATTATTTTTTTAACCAACTTTTCAATATCGTTTTCTGTTAATTTAATTACTTTTTTCATTTTAAAAATTTATTTAAGCTATTTAATATTTTATTATTTGATGTAGGTATTGAATTAAAATGGATTTCGGTTGGTTCATTTTCTTCCATTAAATTCCATTGACATGTGTAACCATTACAACCGTTATCTTTTATATAAGATTCTGTAAACTGTTTTAAATCACCTTCCTCAGAAGATATCCAAGAACCTGGGGTAGACGGTGATGTAACAATATCCCAACATATTAATTCGAAATCATCTTGTACAACATTTTTACCACCTTCTTGTTTAAGGGATCCAACACCACGAGATGAAATACCAACTGTCCAACCTTTTCTAATCATGTTAACCACTTTATCACCAACAGAAGATATAATACCCATTTTGTGGTAACCCGGTGTTGTGTCAAGTTCTAATTTACCCATTAAAGTTTTACCATCCCACCATGTTTCAGTAATTCTATGTGATACTCTATCGGCGTCAATGATTGAAGACTCTGGGTGGTTTAACTCACCTAAAGATGTACCCATTTTTATATATTCCTGATATCTTTTGTTTTCTCTTTCTAGAATTTCTTTAGGGTAAATTCTACCGTTTTTATTTTCAATTCCCCATTTTTGTAATACAGCGTATACTATGATTGTTTCTGGTAAACTACCATCTTTCCCTATGTTTGTACCCGATTTAAACTCGTTTAAATATTGTAGGTGTTCTTTAATTAAATCAGAATTTGTTTTACCTTTATAAGATAAATTAGAGGCCACAAATCCGGAATCATATTCAACTAAAAATCCCCTAGTATTTGTTTCACCTGGTTTTAAAATTTTCATTTTTAAAGTTTATTATATAAATATGCAGTAGTTGTAGATATTTACTATATATGAAAGATCTTATTAAAAAAATGTTAAAAGAATTTGATGATTTTGAATGGGTTAATGATACACTAGGTAGTGGGTTTGTCCCTGCAGTATCAAAAGAAATGTTAAATATTAATGATACTGTTTTGGTAAATGGTTATGATTTACAAGATGAAGATGTTATTTTTAATGATGATATTGGTTTTATTATCGGTATTAGACAGCATGTGGGTAACGATGTTATTTTAGTTAAATTTAACGATAAAAAATTTGACGAGAATGTAATCAACATGTCAACACCTATGTGGGATAGCTACAAAGAAGATTGTCGTGGTAAAAAATGTTGGTCATTTATGAGAGATTATACAAAATTTGAGGATTCTGAACATTTAAAAATATTAGTTTCAACCAAAATAAATGAAAGTATAGTAAAAGAATATGATGAATATAGTTGGGTGGAAGATGTTATTGGTGATGATGAAACTGATAAAGAATTTATCATACCCACAATTGGTTTGTTAAAAAAAGGTATGGAGGTATTAATTAACGGTGATGATATTGATGCTGAGTTTAATATGGATTTGGGGGTCATAATAGATGAAGGTATAACAACTCTTGGTAAAGATTTAATTTTAGTTAAATTTTATAATAAAGATGATTTGGGTTCTGATTACTTAGGTCGGGTGGGTTATAACAACCATGATAATAGTGAGTGTTATGATAATAAATGTTGGTCTTTTTTTAAAGATTTTAGATACTATAAATCAAACGAACAAGATTTAACAATATATATAAAAAATCCTTTATATAAAAAACCTAACATAAATGAAAATGTTGTAAGGAAAAAGATAAATATGGATTTACCTAACTCGGTAAAACAAATGAACCAAATCTTTAAAGATAACGGTTATGAGTTATATGTTGTTGGTGGTGCTGTTAGAGATTTATTATTAGGTCAGGAACCTAAGGATTTTGATTTGGCCACAAATGCCACACCTGAAGTTGTTAAATCCATGTTAAACATGTTTAGAACAATTGAAGTTGGTGAACAATTTGGTGTAGTTAATGTTATAACACCTGATGGTGAGTTTGAACTCGCTTCGTTCCGGAAAGATGTGGGAAAAGGACGTAGACCAGACTCTGTTGAGTTTACAACAATAGACCAAGATGTTAAAAGACGTGACTTAACCATTAACGCTTTATTTTATGATATAGATAAAGGGGAGGTTGTGGATTTAGTTGGTGGTATTGGTGATATAGAAGGTAATGTGGTTAGAACAGTTGGTTCAGCCTCAGAACGTTTTGATGAGGATAAATTACGTATACTTAGAGCAATTAGATTTGCGTCTAGAGTTGGTTCACAATTAGATAAGGATATTGTTGACGCTATAACTAAAGATAAAACACCAATAAGTGGTAACGGTTTACCACTATCACAGGAAAGAATTAGGGATGAATTCTTAAAAGGTGTTAAACAATCACAGTCTGTTGGTTATTTCACACAAATGATAACCAACCTAAACCTATGGGATTGGATATTCGGTAGACTTGTAGTGACTACGGATCCATTAATAGAAACTAGAAATCCATTGGTACTTATAGCTACTTTACTTGTAAGTAATGAACCTAAGTTGGTTGAAAAGTACTTGGTTGACACACTTAAGTATACGTCTGAAGAAGGTAAAAAGATTGCCTTCTTAATACAATTTTTTAAGACTAATAGTGGTGATTTATATAAACTTAGAGAAAGATATGACGCTATAAAAATGGATGACGATACGTTAAGAATTTTTGGTCAAATGAACAACATAAACCCAAAATCAGTTGAAGCATTCATAAATTATAAAGTAACAACATCTGGTGAAGAATTAATAAAACAAGGTTTTAAAGGTAGGGAAATAGGTGTTGAGAAAGATAGAATTGAGAGGGAGATTTTCAAAAAGTTAATAAAAGAAGAAGTTAAAAAAGTATCTTATTCTGCTGTTGTATTAACAGAAGAATCTAGAATTAGGTTGATTAAATCTTTAAACATACCTAAGGGTTGGGAAGTTATTGCACACCATATGACAATAAACATGGGTCCTATAAAAGAAGTTTATAAACCACTGTTAGGTCAATCAATTGACTTAGTTGTGACACATGTAGGTGAGTTAGATAATGTAATGGCAGTCAAAGTAGATACGGAATTAGTTACAAAAACAACAACACCACATATAACAATCGCTGTAGATAGAAGTAAGGGTGGTAAACCTGTTATGTCTAATAATATAAAAGATTGGATTGGTGTACCGCCTTTAGAATTAGAAGGTATAATTAAAGAAATTTATTTTTAAAAATAAAAACCCCGAAATTTCGGGGTTTTTTGTTAACTCTTTTTTTTGTAAAATTTAAAATCTTCATCCTTTTCAAAAATATCTTTTATAATTATTTCAGATATTTTATTTAATTTAGGTATTAATTCTTCTGAATTAACTGGTAGTGGTATCTTTTGAAATAAAGTCAATTCTACCGACATAAAACTTCTTTTATCATAAGAAATACCCGATGATGCCATATTAAAATCCACAATTGCTTTTGGTAAAAATTGTTCGGTATCTAAAACCTCAAACAACTTACGTTTTACTTTTTTTGATTTTTGTTTAATAATCGTGTCAAAATTTTCTTCTTCTTTATTTTTTGGTTTACCCCAAGCAGATATCTGTATGTATATAGATTCTGGGTTTCTATTATCAACCGCACCTGATATAACATTGTAATTATAAGGTAGGTTAAGTTTAATTTCTTTTCCTCTTTTCATAAAACTATTAGTTACTCAACTGTTATTGCAGCTTTATCAAAAACAGTTTCAATCATAACTAAAGAAACTTTGTATGGGTCACAGTTTGCTGCTGGTCGTCTGTCTTCGAAATAACCCTTTTTATCGTTATATGTTTGTACGGGAATTCTTATACTAGAACCACGGTCACTATTACCAAAACTAAAATCATTAATACTAGATGTTTCATGATTACCTGTTAAACGTAATTCATTATGTTCACCATAGACTTCAATATGTTCTTTGTGTCTAACTTTTAATTTTTCACAAGCCTTTAATATAACATCTAAACCTCTATAATCTCTCATTTCTTTTGTTGAAAAATTAACATGACACCCACTACCATTCCAATCACCTTTTACAGGTTTAGGGTGTAAACTAATATCATAGCCATAATTTTCAGCAACTCTTTGTAAAATGTATCTAGAAATCCATAATTGGTCTGAACCGTTTAATGCTGTCACAGGACCTATTTGGTATTCCCACTGACCTATCAATACTTCAGCGTTAATACCACCAATAGATAAACCTATTTGAGAACATTTGTTAAGATGATCCTCAACAATATCTCTACCAATGACATTCAACCCTCCAATACCACAATAATAATCACCTTGAGGTCTAGGTTTATCAGCATCTTTATTAAAACCTAAAGGTATACCACCATCATATTGAAATGGACTACTTTCATTTGCCGGATGAGTTATTATATACTCTTGTTCCCAACCAAACCAAGGTACTTCATTGTGATTGGCATCGTACTCCTTAAACTTAAGTTCTTTTAATAATTTAGTAAGTTTGGATCTTGTGTTTGTTTTATGAGGTGTTTTACCGTCTGGGTTATATACCTCACATAGAACTAATTTGTGTGGAGACCCTCTTAAAGGGTCATCTACCACATAGACGGGTTTAAGTACACAATCAGTACCTTTAAAATCAAATTCTTTGCCAGCTTGTTTAGTGGAACTACCATCAAAACTCCATAGTGGGTAAGCTTCTGGATAACCCTGATTTTTTGTACCTTCTGAAGTTACAATATCTTGAGCGTCCACAACTTTAGTTTTACTACGAAGTTTTTGTGGTACATTACCATCTAACCAAATGTACTCTAAGAAAACTTTGTCATTCATAAATTTTGTTATTTTATTTTTTATTATTAAAACAAGTATAATAAAAATTTATTATGTTGGAAACTATTTAAAATAAAAAAACCCCTTTAGGGGTTTTTTTAAGTTTCTTCTTGTTTATCAGTTTTTTTACTTTCGGATATTGATTTGTAAGCATCAATAAATTTACCACCAAAGACATACCCACCAAATAGTGTCATAGCGTATTCTAATGCATCCACAATCATTTTAAACTTATCCATATCAACTTCACTTTTTTTAAAACCAACATAAGTTAATATACCTAAAGTTATATAATAAGATACTATTGATAAAAATAAATAAACACGCCCTTGTGACCATTTACCTTTTTCTTTTAAAATTTCTTTTAACATATTAAAATAATTTATCTTTAAAAGCTAATAATAAACCCACAACAACTTGTGATGCAATAACAATACCAATAACTTTTTGCCATTCATTTTTTTGTTTATAAATTTCATTCTTACCTTGTTGCATTTGTGTTACTGACCATACTTCTATAACACTCTCTTTCCATTTTTTAAGGTCCTCAACATCCTTTTCAGTGTTTTTAAAATCTGACATTTTTTGGTTTAATTCTTGAAATTTTTTATCTAAATCTCTTTTAATTTCTTCTTGTCCGGCATTTAGTCTTTCTAATTCTTTAAGAACCAAACGACCATACTCAGACCAACCATTTTTTGATATGTTTTCGTCATCTAAACTCATACTTTAACTGATGAAATAATCGAAAGTATATTCTTACAAATACTTTCGTAATGTTTTATTTTAATTTCATTACCTTTTAACCCACATATAATATTTTGTTCTTCGTTTATAATTTGAACTATACTATTTAATATTTTATGATATTCATCACTCATTCTATCTTGTTTGTCCAACTCATCTATTAAATGTCTAAGTTGTACGATATTTTCGGATTCCATCATTATGTAAACTTTTTTTTGTAGGTTATATTTATTTTAATAAATATTAAGAAAAAATAAAAAAGGTCTGAATTTTTTATTTCAGACCCTTTACTTTTTTAAATTATTTTTAATTAACTTAAATTTTTCATTAAATCGTATATTTTAACAACATCATCTTTAAAAGTTTCTTTATTAAAACCCATATTATAAATAAAATCTTTTGATTCCAATAACTTAACTTTAACCTCTAAATTATTATCATATTCTTTTACTAATTTAGTGATTAAATTAATAGACTCCTTTTTTAAATTATTTAATAATGTTTCTTTTTCTTTTTCATTACTAGATAAAATTGTTTTAATGATTTTTTTATCTTGTTCATCCATGTTGGAGTATTTTTCATTGTATTTTTCAACTACAATATTTAAAAATTTGTTTGGGTTTACTTTATTTTCTTTTAATTTTTTACCAGTTAAATTTTCTACGTCATAATTAGATAAACCATAATTATCACTAAAATCTGTACCGTAAATCACACCTTCAGTGTTACTCCATATTTTATTAACTGTCAATACATCACCTATTTTAAGATTTTCATAACCTCTAGGTAGTCTGTCATTAGGTTTTTCTTCTGGTAATCTAGTTACTTTTATTTTATCACCCTCTTTAAAAAATTTAGTTTTAGAGTATAGGTTTTCATTTAATTTTGTTTTGGGGGTAATTAAATGTTTTTTAAGAATATTTGTGGATTCTATAATAGTATCAATTGTTGTAACATCTTTATTCGTGCGAATTAAATTATTTAAAGCTTTATGTAAATCGTTTGGTTTTTGTGTAATTTTATAACCATTACTTTCTAATAAGTTAATAAGTTTTTTATTTTCATTAAAAATACTTTTTTGACCTTTATATTTTTTTAAAATACTTACATGTTCTTTAATGTACTCGGTGGCCTCATTTTCTGTATTAAAAGTTTTATCTTCTAAATTTTTGTAAGCAACAAAATATGTTTTTAACGTCTCACTTTCTTTAAGTGTTCTTAAAAATTTTTTATATAAGTTTTTACCTTTGTCATCACCTTTAATGTGAGATTCAATTAAAATCTCTGTGAATGTATTTTTTATTGTTCCAAAATCCATCTTTATTTTTTAATTATAAATATCGTTATGATTGTAATAAATCTAATTCATCATCATCTTCATCTATTTCTTCCTCACCAATTAAATCTTTAATACCATCTGTCATCATCATTATATCTTCATTTTTACGAATACCTTCCATAAGTAGTTTGTCTATTATAGATTTATCCTTATATCTAAAACTTTCACCAAATCCACCACCACCAGCTTCTTCTGTGCCAGCCTCTCCACCGCCTGTTTCACCTTCACCACCTTCTCCACCGCCTAAATCACCGCCAAGGTCTCCACCAAGGTCTCCACCTCCGAAGCCTCCGCCTCCACCACCAAAGCCTCCACCACCAAAGCCTCCACCGCCTCCTGTTTCTTCATCACCTGAAGTACCTTCAGCACCAGTCTCAGTTTTAGCCGGAGAACCAATTTCACCGTATAGTTTATCAACTCTTTCAAAATAACCTGTCTTTTTAATTGTTTCAGGCGTGTTTTCTAACTCTTTAGCTGCAGCCCTTTCCATACGTTGTTGTTCAAGGTCAATTTTAATATCGTCATCAGTCCAATTAAAAATATTCTTTTTTGCCCAAGTATGAGATGTTGGGGCAATACCGCCGTCTATTTGTGAAACAAGATCCTTATAAAGAAGAACTTTTTCTTTCCACTGTTCAACCTTTAACATTTCACCTTGAGTTGAAGGGTTGGTTAAATTAAGTGTAAAGTTATTTAAATCATCGTGAAAACCAAGAACATATAAATGTATAATAGCCAACTTATTAAGTTCTTGTATCATTGATTGTTGTATACGATTAATAGTACGTGCAAATCTAATATCCAATAAAGCTAAACTTTTACCGTCACCAGCCGCTTCGTCAAACCCTAAGAAAGGTTTAGGAACGCGTAATGCTGTTAATAGTTTTCTTTGTATGTATTCAATATCAGCAATTTGGTCCAAATTTGAAGCACCCGCCAAAGTATCTATTGGGTTTGGTGCGTTAGGGTCACGAACTGGTACAAAATAATCTTGGTCTACCGCCAATGTATTATAACGCAAATCTACTTGACCTGTTTTTTGGTCTACTATTTGGTTTCTTTTAAATTTATTAGCAACTTTTTGTACATATGCATCAACATCCTTATCATCTATATTACCAACATATATTTTAAATACACGTCTTTCCGGTGCTCTAACAACACGATATACTAACATTGCATCCTCAGATAATAATAATTGTTTCCAAATACGTCTAGCTTTTTCTAATATTGAAGTACCATAAGGTAAACGTCTATCATCACCTAATAAACGAAAATGAGCAACTTCCCAAGGATTAAAATCCATAGATTTGTCCCTCCAATGAAACATAACTTGTTTTTTCTTTTCAGGTAATTGAGTAACTCCGTCACCTTTATTAGATGATGGTGTGGTACCAAATAAACCTTCTTCCTTACGTTCAATTTCTATATTAGTTAATTGAGCAGAACCAATAATACCCTTTTGTCTATCTATTTTTAAGTAAACAAAATTATCACCATACTTACACGTATTACGTGTCCACATTGGTAAATTAGTTTGAATGTCTAATATGTTGTAGAATAAATCCTCCAATATATTTTTAACACGTTTAGAATTAGATTGTATTGTTAATATTTTACCTTGTTCACTAGGTGTACAAGATTCCTCTGACATTATATCTAAAGCAGCTGCAATTTCAGGTGAAAATTCCATTGCCTCATAATCCATATAAGACGCTATTCTGGATGTTTCATAATAAACAGCCTTTTGATATAACTCACTATCTACTCTTGCCCATTGTGCCTCAAGATAATTTTGTTGTTGTAACTCTAATTTTTGTTTATTATAATCTTGTTGAGATTGCGTGGTAATTAAGTCACCATCACTAAAAGTGTATTTAGGGGTAGTATTTCTTTGTTCGGGTTTATTTTGCCCAAACATATAGAATAACTTTTGATAGACTGTTAGATTTTTATTGTCTGCCATTAATGAATTTTTCCAAAACTTGTTATTTTTAACATAAATATTCAGTTTAAATCTAAACCAACATGTTTAAATGTGAATGTTACTCAACATAATCACAATTAACATAAGCCAAATGATTACCGTTAGCCGGATCTATATCATAAACATATGTTGTAATGTTATCGACAACATTATCACAAATTAATTTTAAACCAGTTTGTTTTAAATTACCACCCTTTTCAAACGGTAAAGGTTTCCATTTATAATAAACTGGTCCAGCACCTCTTCTCATATTGGGTTGACCTTTAAATGGTTGGTTTTGTGAAATATTTCTTCCTGTTGCCATTATTTTATTAATTTTTTATTACTGTTTTTATCGGTAAATCCCGCCATACCAAAAAATACCCAATTATGTTCAGAGTTGGCATATTGAACTTGTTTGGATAAATCACCACGCGAATTCATATGGTTATTTTCCGTAACATTTAACTCTTGTATTGTATCAGTTGTGTTTGTAGAAACAACCCAAGAATCCAACATAGCTTTAGTTTGCCCCTGACTTTTTTGTAAGTCTTTAAATGATGTTTGTGCAACGTAACAGCACATCGCAATACCCATCAACAAATCATCATGATAACCTTTCATATGGTCAGCACGGCCACCTTTAAACACAAAAGTATCCATTTCAGCCAAAGCTCTAATAGACCTAACTTTAAAAGAATTTAAACGTACAGATTCCTCTAATTTTGTAACTATAGTATTTCTATTTTTTTGAAAATTAAGACCTGGTAATTTACCATCCCTCATGTGTTTTTCTAACGTTTTATTGTTAGTTACGGCATCTATACCTATGATTTGGTCATAGTACATTCTTTTAACCGGATAACTAAGTTCTATCATTTTTAATACGGAAGAAACACCATAACCACCTGTAATATCGACAACAGCGAAAGCCTCATATCTATTACCATATTCTACAGCTATTTCACCTAATATATCTGGGGCCACCTTACCGTGGTATTCAGCAACTTGATTACCTGTGGTGAAATCCATTATACAAATAGTAGAAAAGTCATCTGCTGAACCTGAAGAGGCATCTATAGCCATTATATATTCATGACCTAATTGTGGGTCTTCCCATATCCACATACCACCATCCAACCACTCCATTCTAACCGGATCTTGTATATTATTCTTTCTGTGGTAATCTATATATTTTTCATTAATTACGTTATCACCTGAACCGTTAAACGTACAGTTCAACTCTTGTGCAATCTTACGTTGATTATGGTTAAGTTGGGCACACATTTTTTCATACCAAGGTGAAATTGGTTGCCAACCTTCAGACTCTAACCTATCGAAATTGTCATAATTCATATCAACAATTTCTTCTATCACTTCTCCGGCATCATTAAATTTTAACCATTTCATATCTTTGTTGTAACGTGGATCTTGAAACCATCTCATTTCAACAATATTAAATGGATTGTTAGTTTTTTCTTTTGTTTTGGCCGCCATATATGTTTTATAATATAAGGCGTCCATACCGTTTGGTGTTTGGTGACCTAATATACCGTTATATAAAACACTGTGACACCACATATCATCATCATTATTAGGTAATGAGAAATCGTAGGTATCGTTTTTACCATCTTCTATAGATTTAACCTCAACCCACATAATATTGTGAGATATGTTATTATAGGATTCGTTTACGATATCCAAATAACTTAATAATAATCCTCTACTAACGTGATTTACTTTACTGTTTGTTCTAGTTATGTGACTTATTTTACAACCTCTATCCGAAAAATATTTTAAACCTAACCCATTTTTATGGTAATTATTACGGATTATATCACCACCCATTGGTACAACGTCATGTGGTTCATGTATTTTATACATTACTAAGTTATGTTTTTTTACATCTTTACGTTTTAAATTAAAACCTATTAAATCGTAAAAAAGTTTAGAATTTTTACTGTTCATATGTAATCTATAATTCATAGACTCAACCTTAACCCTTTTGGTTGGTGGTGTTAATTTTTCTTGGTATTCACATAGTATACCCAAGTTCATAAATAACACCCTAAACTGTTCCACCAATCTTTTAGAAGACGAACAAAGACCTACATTACCGTTATCAGACCTACTATAACCGTCACCGTCCATAAACCCTCTGATAAAAGATATCACATTTTTTTTAGACAAAGAAAAAATACGTTTAGGTATTGTTTTTAGTTTAGCTTTTAGAGCTAAATCAAAACCCATGTATTCTAAAAATCCACCTAATTCTTTGGATGATGTGGTGTAATGAAATTTACCGTCGAAACTATATTTTAAACCTAATTTTTTGAATATACCGGATATGTCATCACCACAACTAATAGTTATTGAAGTACCTACATGTTTACCGTTTTTTATTGATTTATATGAACTACCTTCTGCTAAAAATAAACCCATAAAATAACTAACATCTTCGGTTATTTTATTTATTTTAAATTTGTTCCTATTTCTTTTGTTTTCGGTAATAATGAAATCAGAACAATCATCATTATCACCCCATATGTTTTGGTTATAAACAACAGGCACATAATCACCAACAGACAAATCTTTCAATTGATACCACCCAAAAGATTTGTTTTTATCCGAATACACGTAAAGTTTATGATTTAAACTCCCTTCTAAATTGGTTATTTTAGTTTTTATTATTTTAGTATCTACATTACCGTTGTTAAACATAATATTAGAACCTCGTAAACCACCGTAACCTAAAACTTCATAATTATCTATGTTGTACCCACCTTTTCTATTTTCATCAACGAAATCACCAACCTCTCTAATACCTTTATTAGTAAATACAAAAGTGTCTTTTGTTACACAAGAAATTAAAATAGCTCCACCACCTGTTGATAAAGCTGGTTGAGCCGCCGCATAAACCTCTTCACCGCCTTCAATATACGCCGCCTCATCCATGACTAGTAATGTAGGTGTATAACCACGTAATGCATCCATTGATGTAGCTACGGCTTTAACCTCTGAACCGTTTGTTAATCTATAATGTTTAGCTGAATTCTTTTCGGCATCATACCATGAAGGTTCATCACCTGGTTTAGTAGGTGGTGCCCAAACATTCATCCATGATGGTAATTGTGAAGTAAAGTCTTTAACTTTTTTAAGGAATTCTATAGCTGTTTCCTGTTTATTAGCTAAAATTAGAACCCTTTGAGGGCTTTGTGGGTCAGCCAGTGCTGTCATGACAGCTATATAAGCCGCCGTTGTTGTGGAAACACCCGCCTGACGGGGTTTCATCACTATATTAAACTGTTCTTTCTTGTATGCTTTAATTAATTCCTTTTGTTTGGGGAATAATTTAAAACTAACAAATCCTTTTTGTGTTTGGTCAAATGTGGTTAAATAGTTTTCTATTGTATAAATAGGATCTTTTATACATTTGGCAAGTTCAAGAAGTTTTTGTGTTTTATTTTGTTGTATATTAGACATGAAATAATGTTCTTTTAATATATAAATATCGAGAACATTATTTAAATCATTTATTCTTTATTTTACGTAATTACAAACCATAAATTCTGTCTTTTAAAATATCTATAAGAACTGGTTTTAAGTCTTCCGTATATGGATAAAAAGTTTCCACAGTATAATCAACATTTAAATCTACCTTACCATCAAATCTACCAATACCCTCTTCCATCATTTCTTCTATTAAACTTACATAAGTCGCCGTAGGTATATTGGATTCACGATTAACTTTTTCTAAAGCGTAATCTATAACATCGTCCACAATATAATTTAATTTTATAACAAATACATTTTTTTCTTTCATGGTATTATCATTACCATACTTCATTGTCACATCTTGCCACTCACCCTTACTACCAAAAATTTCTTCAATTGAATTTTTAGCCTTTTTATATAATTTATCGGACAATAAACCATTTACAGCATCATTAAAAGACCAGCTTATTTCTCTTTTAAGTTTAATTAACTCATCACCATTCATTATTAATGTTAATAAATTATCATTAGACATTCCCACAATTCTTTCATCATATAACGTAATTGAAAATTTACCGTTATCTTCATCGTAATCCTCCACCCAACTTTCAAAATCGTCAATATAATAGTCTTTTAAAGTTATTTTTTTATTACGCATTTCTTCCATCAAATAGTCTCTAATTAATTCGGAAACACCCTTTACTTCTAAAACACTTGGGACAGCTTCATCAGCATCATAACCATACCAATCTATAATATCTTCACCACAGACAATTTTACCAGAAACTTCAGTATACAAATCTTCTAAATAACATAAATCATCGATTGTTAAATAAAAACTTCCACCCTCTTCCCTAATTTGACCGTTACGGTAACCCCCAAAACTATGTTCAATAATAGATAGAACTTCTTCTTTAATTTCTTTATCTTCTGGTGGTGCGGAATTGTAAGCACAAATTTTAAATAAATCATCAAAATCATCCAAGATATCTAATTTTTTATAATTTAAATAAGCTTCATAATAATTTTTGTTAAAAAAATCATCCACAACAACTTGAGTTGAGACGTTGTACAACACATCAACTATATTATCACCATCTTCGTCCAAACCAACTAAGTCGTTTATAGATTTTTGTAAATCATCAAGTGTTGGGAATATTTTTCTAACCCCTGTTACAAATAAATAAGTTTCAACAAAATCTCTAGTATTAATTAATCTATATTTTATAATATCAATATGTAACCCTGTTATATGTGAAATATACCTCCAATAAGTTTCTGGTGAATTACCAAAAACTTTTATGTACAAATCTAAATTAATATCACTAAGTAAATTCTTTGATAATATTAGTTTAATTTCTTCTTCATCACAATAAGCAAATATTTGTCCATCATCTATACCGTATTTGTATAATTCAACGTCATTTGGTACTAAATTAATATTTTTTAAAATAAAATCTATTTTTTCCTCAATACTATAAACATCTAAAATAATTTTTATAACTCTTTGGTTTAAATTATTAAAAGGGTTTATATCAGCCTCAAAACAAAAATTAAAAAATAAATTAACAGCCTCTTTATTACTATCAGTATTATTTGTTTTAAAAAGTTTAATAATATATTCAGCGGTGGTAGCATTACTAAGATGACCGAAAAGGTTATTTATACTGTATTTATGTTTCATGATTTCGTTTAAAAAATCATCTAAACTTATAATATTTTCTATTATTGCATTTAATAATGATTTAACACTAGAAGAAGAAAAATCTAAAAAATCAAAAGGGTTGTAATTTCTTTTTTTGGCTAATTCCCATAAGGTTTTAACAGTTTTAAGTTCATCCTTAATTAATTGTGAGTAAAAATAAAATATATTATCAGCACCTTCAATGTAATCTATAGGATCAACTTGTTTTTTAACCATATATTCATATGCCTTATCAACCCCTAATTCTTTAATAAATCTATCATAAGATAAAGTTTTTAATGGATCCAAACCTAATGAATCAACCCAAGTTATTAGTTCATCACCGAAATATAACTTATCAATACCTTTTTTGTTGTTAGATGATAAGTAATCCACAATAACATCACGAACAGTATCCCAATTAGGTATACTATCTTTAGCTACTTTAATAGATGTTGGTTTATCTGGAGCATCATAAGCTTCAGCATTGCCGTCATTGTTGAAAAAAATGGCCGCTTTATACCAAGGGTTTGATTGAGGTTCTTTTTTGTTTATTATATAGAATAGGGTGCCTTTTGAACTGTAACTTTTAAAATAATTGTCAGATTCCTTATTTGTTGTACACCATTTAGTGCCAGAACCATAAAAACAAGACGCTTTATGTGATAAAGGTATTAATATTAATAAATTATCATCATTATATAATGTTTTAGTTTCTAATTTTTTAACGTCAGATTTAGTTAGTAATTCATCAATGAATTTTACTACCTCAACAAATAAAACCCAATCCGTATATTGATTTATATCTTTTGGTGATTTATATATTTTTTGAAATTCCTTAGCGATTGGACTGTCGTCTGTTAACAACCAATCAAATCTACTACTACTTTTAACAAACTCATCTAAATTTTCTTTAGTTAGTTTATTTAAATTTTTATGGAATAAATTTGTGTATTTAACAATCATAGGTATTGTTACATCAGACGATTTCCGTTTAACCATCCAATCCAAATACTTGTTATTACCTGAAGGGTCTTTCCTTGATAATTCTTCTACAAACTCTTCAGGTACTTCAGGATATTTTTTTTTAACATCCTCCAACCTACCTTCAAATATTAATTCTTCTAACAAAAATTTAGTCCTCATATGTAATAAATATCATCATTTATAATATAAAATAAACATTAAAAAACCCGTATGGAGCGAACACACGGGTTAGTCGGGGGCTTTCACCCCACATAACTTAACGGTCCTAAACGTTAAGATTTTTAATATTTTCTATTCAGTATATCGGTTAATTTTTTAACCAACCCATAGTCTTCGTCATCTAAAGCCTGATCAATAGCCGATTCTAATTCTTTTTTAGACCAAGTTTCAGGACTATCCACAACATCTTCTGGTTCTTGTTTACCCATTATACGTTTTAATATATCATCCTCCTCTTCTTCCTCGTCATCAGCTGTAGGTGTTTCACCTTTATCATCGATTGGTTCATCGTCATCTCCACCAAAAGAAGATTGCATTTCTTCTTCTCTTAGTTCTCTTATAGCCTCATCAGCCAACCTTCTAACTTTTGTTTGAGCTTCGGTTTTGTTGGCTATTAAACCCTCAACTATTTTATTATACTCATCGTCTTCTAATTCTTGTAATTTATGCCAAGTTAATGATATAGCTTCTTGATTGTCTACTGGTATTTGTTGAACGAATTTTTCCCAAATTTTAGTACCTAAACGAATATCATTGGTTTCATTTTCTAATGTGTCCACTTTTTCGGCCACATATTTTCTAATTTCAGGATCCTTAGACTTACCCCAATCCGACATTAGATCTATAACACCTTTACCTAATTCATGTAAAAGTATTGGGAATGTCATACCTTGTGCTATAATTTTATATTTACCTTCACTTGTTGTGGTTATCTTAACATTTCCCGCATGAACACCACTACTTCCTTGGTCTTTTATAGTTTCATCATCCAATAAAAAATAACTAGCGTCGTTGGCCGCCATTAAATCACTATAATCTTTAGCCAAACGTTGATTTTGTCTACGGAATTCATCATCTAGCATATGTAAATTTTGTGATTTCCTTGCCGCACCATGTGTCATAGCGTTAGTGTATCTACGTCTTTTAACCGCCGATTTTAATTGGTCTTCATTTTTACCTCTTGGTTTTTGAGGTTCTGGGGTATTTATTCTAAGATTACCACGATTAATTTTACCAATTTTAAAACCATTTTGTTCAGAAGCCTGTCTCATTTCTTCTTCAGAAATATCTTCAGGTAAACCTAACATAGCTGGTGGTAAACCTGATATTGTGGCCTCAAACTCGATAGAACCTTCAGGGATTTTAAAACTTTTTTTAACCATTTCAACTGCTTTAGCCTCTAAATTTTGAATACCCATACGATATTCTTGTTTTGCCGCACTAACCAAGGAATTACTCATAATTCTTTGAACATCATTAAATGTTACATTTTGTTTACCAGTTTTTTCTCTGATATTTCTAGCTATTTCTTCGAAGGATTCCCTAGCTAATTGATTGGTTAAATCCCTACCTAAAATTTCTGAAAAGTCATTTTCACCACTTTCAAATTTTCTTCTTACATCGTCATTCATGTCTTCTGTTAATATTTTTTTTGATATTGTTTCTACTAGTTCACTTTTAGTCATTATAGCTGACTGTGAAGACTCCAATATACGTAAAATATCTTGTTTAGTTAAGTTAGCCATAGTATTTTCTTGTTGTATATTTTTATTTTTTAATAAATTAGCCTTTTCCACTTCAACTGATTTAATTTCATCTTTAACCTTGTCTAATTCACCTTGAAAGTATTTGGCCTCTTCTCTAGATTTTTTTGCTAGTGCTGTTTTCATTTGTCTGTCTTGAGCCTCAACTTCTGGTGTTACACCGACAGCTCTACTAGCTTGTGTGGATGCGGCTGTAGATTGTGCTTTACTATTAATAATTTGATTATTTACTTCTTTTGATTTGTTTTTAAGATTTAAAATCTTATCATCTAAAGATTTAACTTTATCTTCGAAACTAGTTTCTTCTATTTCTCTTAATTTTTTAGACATTATGTTTTAATTTTTTTATCTTTGTCGAATACCAAATCTAATGAATATAGTTTTTCTTCAACTGATTTTAAAGTATCACCAAATTTAAATACTAAACGTTCTTCAGGATAATCACCATTATCTTCTAATTTTTCCCAACCTAAAGCCACGATACCTTCTACAGCATTGTATATTTGAAATACACCTGAATTTTGTATTAATTCTAAATCAAAGTCGGATGTTTTAATATTTCCAACAAATTTAATAAAACTTGGGTCTGGTGTTAAATCGTTCTTATCTGTAACAACCGAGGATTCGTACCAACTTTCATCCCAATCATAATTTACGGAATTTGAAAAGAGGAACTCAAAAATGTGTTCCCCTTTATGATTAGTACCTACTTTATTTATATATATTAAATACAATTCTTTCATTATTGATTTTTAGAAATGTATTCCTTAGCTAAAGTTTCAGTATTGTCAGCCACAAAGTCAAATTCTGTATCTAATACGTTGTCTATTAATTTTTTTAAATAATCTAAATCATTTAGTTTCTCATTACTAAGATTTTTTTTGTCTAATGATTTAAAAAGTTGTGTTTTAGTCACTTTTACTGCCTCACTAATCTTTTTTTTATTAGTCGCTATATAACCTTCTGTTTTTGCTTTAGGGGCTGATTCTTCATCTGGTGGAATATGTGGTGGACGAGTAAAAGGACGTTTTGACGGTGTTGGCTTGTCAGTACCAGGTTTAACATCGGGTTTTGTTGTTGGTTTTGTTGGTGCTGTTTTTGGACTCATTTCTATATTTTTTTCACCCAAATATTCGTAAAAATCATTAAGATTGTCAAGAGGTTGTCCTTTAAAAGATTTTTTCATAGGCCCACCAACTTCAACATCACCAACAGCGTTAATTCTAACACTACCCACAATTTTATTACCACGTTTAAGGTTTAAATAAATAGTTTCTTCTTCAGGATCTGAGGACTTATCTTTTTTATCCCACGATATTTCTAAACCATTTTGTCTAGCCATAGATTCAACATCTTCATAAGCCATTTCTTGTTCTATAGTAGCCATTTTAGTATTTAAATGATCTTCTTTCATTACATAATCATTCATGTAATCTATTTCAGAACGTTTAATAATATTTGGATTATCTCCCATATAATCTATGGTTTCATCATTGTCATAGTTTATACCGTAAAAATCTTCATCTTCTAAAGCTTTAGGGGCTGATTCTTCATCTGGTGGAATATGTGGTGGACGAGTAAAAGGTTTTTTACTAGGACTTGGTCTGTCCGTACCAGGTTTAACGTCAGGTTTTGTTGTTGGTTTTGTTGGTGCTGTTTTTGGCATCATATAAGGGTCATCCATGTAATCTTTACAACCACTCATATAATCGGTACAACCACTCATATAATCTTCTTTTGGATTTAAAACCATTGTTTTTTCTTCATCGGATAAACTATTCCAATCAACTAAGTCGTCATCACTATCTTCCATATAATCATCTAAAATAATTTCAGAACCTTCAACCTCTTCACCACCCGGACCGTAATCAATTTCTTCATCCTCAGTAGTCATTAATCTAGATTTTTCTGCATCACTTAATTTACTCCAATCAAATTCAACATCATCATCTTCTATATAATCACCTTCATCATGTGCCGATAAAAATCTTGTTTTAAAATCTTGATCCGGATACCAAATATCGTAATCATCTTCATCATCTTCAGGATCATTACTCATAAAATCAAATTCAGCGTCGGAATCTTCTTTACCTTTTTTCTTAATTGCACGAATAATATCTTTTTTATCCTCACTATCCATAAGGTCTAAATCTAATGCGGATATAACACTTTTAGCCACCCATTTACTTAAATCTGAAGAAACATCTTCAGTGTCTCTAAGTTTTTGACCTAACTTACCAGTTAATTTTTGTATATCTTTAATGTTATCTTCACTATCACTTTCTAAATCTAAATCTTCATCAGTTTCATCATCAGTAATTTCTGTTTCAGTGTCAGTAGTTTCTTCTTCACCCCCGAAATCAAATTCTTCACCACCTTCTGTTTCTGTGTCAGTTGTTTCTTCTTCACCTTCAGTATCACCACCAAAATCAAATTCTTCACCACCTTCTGTTTCAGTATCGGTATCAGTTGTTTCTTCTCCGCCACCAAAGTCAAATTCTTCACCGCCTTCTGTTTCTGTATCAGTTGTTTCTTCTTCACCGCCAAAGTCAAAACCTGTCGCTTCTTCCGAACCTTTAGATTTTTTTTTCTTTTTTGTTTTAATTACAAACTTTTTTTCTTGGATTAAATCAGGTGTTAAAATATTAGTACCTTTTTCAACACCATAAGTTCTATTAAAATCCTCAAACATTAAATTTAAACGTCTAGTGGCCTCTTCATATGAATTGAATTGGTTTTTATTTTTATTACCTAAACCACCGATATAGTCATAGTTAACACCGTCTATTGATTCCTTAATGAAATATTTATTAATTTCTTTAACAATACCATAATACTTATCGTTAGGTGCTTTTTTTGTTAAAGTGATAGAAGAAAGATTAACACCTTCATTAACAGGTTTAACACCGCCCATTAAAGCTTTCATTCTTTCTAATTGTTTATTTGTTATATTTCCCATAGTTTATTTTATCGAATAAGTTCCGTCAGCATTACCTGGATCGTTAGACAAGAAATCTGCCATAGCTTCTGGTTTTTTCCTACCAATTAAAAACACACTACCAGTTACATTAGATTTTTGTGAAATACCAACGTTAACTGTTATTGGTGCAGCCATAGATGGTAAAGATTGTCCGTAAATAGTGCAAGCAACACCATTAGGTATTAATACGGCAAAATAATAGTAATCATCAAAATCACTATTAGCCAATGAGTGTATAATATCTCCTGTCATTATTAAATTTTATTTTTATATAAATATCTGTTATTTTCTAATGTTACAGATTTATCATAGGAAACAGTTTTAATATCAGATAATCTCTCTAACATACCGTTACGTCTTAAAACTTTAAAAACCATATTCTCAACCGAAAACTCGCCAACCTCATCTAATCCTGCTTGACGCATTTTTTTTATTTTATCTTTAATTTTATCTGCTTTTTTTACTATAGTATCGTAATTTTTTTCATCTTTCATTTCATCATATAAATCATCAATAGAATCCATTATACGATTGGCCTTTAACTTTACATTTATATCATCAACAGTAATTTTTTTTCTACTTGGTTGTGTTAACCATTTATCGTATAATATAGAATAAACACCTGTTGAGACATGTTCTTCGGTGATATCTTGAACATATAATTCAACGTCATAACCATATATTTTTATATCATGATTATTATTCCAAGCAGTACTTTTAGTTTTTAAAAAATCTTGTACCAAATTTTCGTCTACAGGTACTTCTTTATAATCTATTAATATATGTAAATCTACATCTGAATATTGTGACCAATTATAATTAGCTAAACTACCAGTAAATGTCACATCTTCTATATCAACACCCTCAAGTTCCAAACCTTCAAAATAATCATCAGCTATTTTAAGTAAAGTTTTTCTAATTTCAGGACGTAATTTTTGATTATCATCCCATATTTTAGGATTAAGATGGTCTTGCATCTTAAAACCAGTTAGGTCGATGGTTCTATCACTTTTAGTTATTTTCTTTACTTCTTTTATTTTTACCTTTGATTTCATACTACATTATAAATATTCCGGATATTTATTAAAATATATGGCAAAAAAGATAATTTTAAAAGAAAGTCAGATAAAAAAGTTAATAGAAGCTCGTATTAACGACTTTAACGTTGAGGATATTGCATCTAGATTAGATTCGATAACTTGTACTGGTGAAGATTTAAAATATTTGGTTAAAAAAATATTAGGTGAATATGGTTATGATGATGTTAGGGTTATGTTTTTAGGTCATGATGAAGAAACTAAAAATCTTCGTTATATTACATATACAGAAGGACCTATTTTTGTTTATAAAACAAAATCTGAAGTGACAGCTGAAGACAAACCTTGTTTATCTGTTTACGATGTTCACGTATATAGAGAAGTTTAGTTATTTTCAACCAATTTTTCTTCTGTAGTTAACAATCCCTTACCGAATTTTTTTAATCTTTCGTAATATCTTTTTTTAACACGTTCAGATATAGGTATTGGATTACCTTCATCGTCTATTCTAACAAACTTTATATTGGTGTGTAAAACAATTTCCTGTTCACCTGTATATACATTATGTTTTCTAAGTTCAACATATAAAGTAACTGAAGTATTACCAAATTCAGTTACTTTAGCGTACAATTTAATAATATTACCAACCTTTACCGCTCTTTTAAAAATTAACTCATCTATTTTTACTGTGACCATTCTCGGTGTGTCACAGATTTGGGAAGCGTAAGCACCAGATCCTTCATCTATCATTGATAATAGAACGCCACCAAAAATGTTACCATGAACACCTTCTTCTTTACCTTTACAAATATGCGTTGATATTAATTCCATTTAATCAAATTTATAATTTTCAACAGGATAATCAATTTCAATTTCCCAATCAGATTTCTTTTGGTGTATGTAATAAATCATGTTTTCGACATTCTGACCATGCCTCATATCAAGTAATTTAAATGTCATTTCCTTAACAAATTTACCACCATCCAAAGAATATTCAATATTACTTAACTTCGCCACTGTATCTGAATTATATAGTATATAATGACCATTACTGGAGAATCCAGAAGTATTATACTTTTTAAGTGTTACACATCCAGTTAATAACACACTTGTAATAATTAATAATTTTTTCATAACTTTTATTTTTAACTTTAATAATCCGTACCAGTCCCGTAATTAGAGTCTAGTTCTTTAAAAAATTCCAGTTCAAACTTTTTGAGTTTTACTTCCATCCAAAAGTTTTTATCATGTGGATACCCAAAATACGCTAGGTACGAATTAAACTCAGCACCATCTCTTTTTAGTGAGTGCCAATATATGTCCACACCATATTTTTTATTTAATAATTTCGCTTGAAAACCATTTACTTTATACATATCACTTTGTGCAGAATATGTAAGAAATGTTGTATCATTAACTAACACAAAATTACTACCTACTACGTCTTCTTTCATAACTTTTATTTTTTTATTGAAATATAAACATCACCATACCAACCAAAAATTTCATCTGTAAATTCATTAACGGGTATAAATTTATCCATATCTATTTCTATTTGTATATGGGTTATTTCATTTGGAAATCTTACCATAACTTTCTTTTTATTACTCATACACTATTCTTGTTTTGCTTCCTTAGTCCCAAAATAATAAGAAAATATCATTAAAACCAAAGTCCTTATTAAATCAAATAATTGATTACTCTGTTCTACTGTCAGTAGTGAAACTTTCCACGCAATTGTTTTATCCACAATAAAAAGTGCAACAAGAGATGTAAACACGACAAGTATAAAACGTACTAATATTTCTTTTGTGTTTTTGGCGAACATTTGATATACAAAATACGCACTGCCCACTATGAAAGTTAAGGAAGTAAATATTCCTAATATCATTACCCAAAGATGACCTGATGAAAACATAATTTTAATTTGATAATGGGAATTTAATTGTTGGGTGAGATTGATATCCTTCTAATATAAAATCAGATATTTCATAAAATTCCTCCTCACCAGTTGTTGGTATTAGTTTAGGATATATCATATGATTATCATTTATACCTTTTATTTTTAATCTAGGTAATTCAAAACCTTCTCGTGTAATTTGTTCTTTAACACCATCAATTTGATTTAAGTAGATATGAGTATCACCTAAATTACCAATTAACTCATCAGGAACCATATTAACCTCTTTAGCAATTATTTCTAATAATAAACCATATGATGCTATGTTAAACGGCAAACCCAATGGAGTATCGATGCTGCGTTGATTCCAAAGTAAAGAGATTGCTCTGGTTGGAATGTTAGCTTTATCAATATCAACTATATGCCAAGGTACTTGTCTTGTTTCTTTATTTAACCCGTAGATTTTATCCATTAGAGATTCTCTCTCTTCTAAACTCAACTCTCTTGTATAAACTTGAAATCCATAATGACATGGTGGGAGAACCATCGTATCCAATTCACCAACATTCCAAGCATTAACCATTAATCGTCTTGAGTCTGGATTTGTTTTAAGGTCTCGGATTAGGTTTGCGATTTGGTCTATTGGTTTAACTAAATATGAACTTATATTACCTTCGTAATCTTTTGTTAATGGACTTCCATTCCCATTCCAACTTCTCCATTGTTTACCATAAATTGGACCTAATTCACCCCACTTCTTAGCAAACTCATCATCTGTTTTTATTTTGTTTATGAATTCTTCTTTTGATAGTAGTTCAATTAGAGATACTTTAACTCTCTTACCAGAATTACGCAATCTTTCTACTTCTTTCTTTTGTAATTCACGTTGTCTTAAAATTTCTTTCTCATAGTTCTTATACGCATCACCATCCCAAATATGACAATCATTATCAACAAGGTATTTGATGTTTGTATCACCACGTAAGAACCATAACAATTCTGTTACAATTCCTTTGAAATACATTTTTTTGGTCGTAAGAAGTGGGAATTTTCCATCCTTAAATTTGTATCGTATTGTTCTCCCGAACACACTTAAAACCTTACCGTTTCTAGTATCTTTCTCGACACCATTCTCCAATATATCCTTTAAAAGGTCTGTGTATTGTTTATCCATTACGTTCATTTTTGTTCATCATAAACATTTATAAAGTTTTTCTGAAATCTATCTTCGCCCACCTCTAAAGTATCATCAGTATCTATTCTTTTCAAATGTACAGTATCCACAATACCATCCAAAGTGGTGGTGAAATTCGTAACTTTAAAGATAAAACCCGTTTTAATTTCTTTATATTTATTTTTTAATTTCATTTAAAATTTGATTTACTCTGTTCAACAATTCTGATGGGTCCACATCTGGGTTTTTAACTGTGGGGTATTTTTTAATATGTTTACTAAACATTTCACCCTGACTTTCAGCCATTTCAAACCTATGATAATCTTTTGGGTCTACATTTGAGTACGTATATCTACGTCCTGCATTAAATGTAATAACTAACTGTTTTTTATCTTTATCATAATCAGATGCCAAAATGTTTGATGATTTAAATAGGCATGAAACTACACCGTTTTCGTTTTCTTTTCTATCTATAAACATATTAATTCATGTATGTAATCCAATTTTTTATGGTACTTAAATGATGCACCTCTGTCGTAACACTTTCTTCACCGTGTAATGATAAAATTAAATAATCACCAGAAATTGTGACAGAAACTTTGTCATAATCGTTTGCAATAACAGATGTATCAAACTCCCTAGCCGTAGGGTCTGTTTTAAACCAAATAGTAACCTTTTTGTAGACCATAATATTAATTTTTTATAAAACTTAATTAATTTTTTTCAAAAAGAACAGTATTTATAGACCTTATATCTAAAACTTTCCTTTTATTTATTTTTAAATATATTAATCAAGAAATAAAATTGGTTGATGATGAAAAAAATGACACCTAAATTAAAAGGTATTCTTAAAAGTGCTTTTAAGGAATCAATTAGACTTAATGACAACAAAATTAAACCTGAACACATATTATTAGCAGTTTTTAATGATAAAGAAAATGGTGCGGTTGATGTTTTTAAAGAAATGGGTTCAGATGTAACAGATTTAATGGAAAAATTGGAAGGCTACTTGAGACTTAAAATAAAAAACCCTAATATTGTAGAAGTAAAAATAGTTCCCTTAAGTGAATCCTCCAAACACGCCTTAAGTTCGGCTGAATTGGAATCAGATAAATTAAAGGATGATACAATAAATGTTGAACACATTGTTTTATCAATACTTAAAAATCGTACATTAGATGGAACAAAAGTTTTAGGAAATCAGGGTATAACCTATAGAACTTTTAAAGAAACTTTATTAAATTTAAAAGAACAAAAAATAATTAATATGACAGGAGATTTTGAAGAAATTGAAGACTACGGTAAGAAAGCTAAAAAAGCTTCACAGGGTAAGTCAACAACACCTATCTTAGATAACTTTGGTAGGGATATTACTAAACTAGCCTCTGACGGTCAAATAGACCCAATTATTGGTAGAGCAGATGAAATTGAAAGGGTTTCACAAATTCTTTCAAGACGTAAAAAGAACAATCCGATTTTGATTGGGGAACCAGGTGTAGGTAAAACAGCAATAGTCGAAGGACTTGCTCTTAAGATTGTTGAAAGAAAATGTCCTCGTATTCTTTTTGATAAACGTGTGGTTAGTTTGGACTTAGCGTCTTTAGTTGCTGGAACTAAATACCGTGGACAATTTGAAGAAAGAATGAAAGGTATCATGCAGGAATTAGAAAAAGCTGACGATGTTATCTTATTCATAGATGAAATTCATACTATGGTTGGAGCCGGTAACGCTTCAGGTTCATTGGACGCTTCTAACATTCTTAAACCAGCTTTAGCGAGGGGTGAAATACAATGTATTGGGGCTACAACTCTTGATGAGTATCGTGAAAACATAGAAAAAGACGGAGCTTTAGCTAGACGTTTTCAAATGGTACTTGTTGAACCGCCGTCAAAAGATGAAACTTTGATTATTCTTAACAATATTAAGAATAAATACGAAGACCATCACAAGGTTAATTATACAACCGAAGCTATTGAAGCCTGCGTTAATTTAGCTGACCGTTATATTAATGACCGTGAACAACCTGACAAAGCTATTGATATTATGGATGAGGTTGGTGCAAGACTACAAGTTCACATCAAACCACCAAAAAATATTATGGATTTGGAAGAAAAAATTTCCGAAATAGGTCAACAAAAAATCGATGTAGTGAAGGCTCAACGTTATGAAGACGCAGCAAAACTTCGTGATGAAGAAAAGAAATTACAAGATGAGTTAGAAAACGCAACTAACGAGTGGTCAAAATCTTTGGATAAATCAAGACCTGTTGTGTCAGAAGATGACGTAGCAAAAGTCGTATCTATGGTAACTGGTATACCTGTAACCAAAGTAGGTCAAACAGAAACCGAAAAACTCCGTACCATGGATAAAGAGATTAAAGAAAAAGTTATTGGTCAGGATTCCGCTATCGATAAGATTACCAAAGCTATTAAACGTAATAGAATAGGTATTAAAAACAAAAACAAACCAATTGGTTCTTTTATGTTTTTAGGTCCTACTGGTGTTGGTAAAACTTATTTGGCTAAAATGTTGGCTCAAAGTATTTTTGGTTCAACTGACGCTTTAATTCGTGTTGATATGTCGGAATACATGGAAAAACATTCAGTATCTAAACTGATTGGAGCTCCTCCAGGATATGTTGGGTACGAAGAAGGTGGTCAATTAACCGAAAAAATCAGAAGAAAACCTTTTTCTGTTATCTTATTGGATGAGGTAGAAAAAGCACACCCAGACGTTTTCAACATTCTTTTACAAGTTTTTGATGATGGTCATTTAAGTGATGGTTTAGGTCGTAAGGTTGATTTTAAAAACTGTTTAATCATTATGACATCAAACGTAGGAGCTCGTAAACTACAAGAATTTGGTACTGGTGTAGGGTATGGTACCAAAGCTAAACTTGATAGAATTGATGATGATTCTGAAAATGTTATTCAGGACTCCCTTAAAAAGGCATTTTCACCTGAATTTTTAAATCGTCTTGATGACGTTATTGTTTTCAAATCTTTAGGTAAGGAAGAAATTGGTAAAATTGTCGATATCCCACTTAATGATGTAATTGAACGTGTGAAAGAAATGGGTTATACTCTTAAATTAGATGATACTTTAAAAGAGTATTTGATTGAAAAAGGTTATGACGAAAAATATGGAGCACGTCCACTTAACAGAGCCATTCAAAAATACGTTGAAGATCCTGTCGCGGAAAAAGTCTTAGACGGTGACATCTCATTAGGTGATATTGTAACAATATCTTACGATACCAAAATCGAAGACATTAAGGTTACAATTAAAAAACCTAAATCTTCTAAAAAGAAAGAAGATAAAAGTGAGTAATTTAAAACCCCTCTTATCGAGGGGTTTTTTATTTAAAATAAAATGTTTATTTTTATATAAATTATTAATAATATGAAAGTTTATTTTTGGGATAAAAAATCTCTTTCTTATTCAGTTTTGAGTAGGAATTTAAGTATTAAAATTATATTTTTTCTAACAATTTTAATTACAACTTTTACCATTTTAGTGTATAATTACGGTTTTAATAAAGGCATTAAATCAGAAATAATGGAAAAAGATATTATTATGATTTATAATGAAACCGAAAATTCTTCTTTTACAAAAAGAAAATTTTATGATTACTTAAAAGAAGTTAATATTAGATTTCCTGAATTGGTATTCGCTCAAGCGATAAAAGAAAGTGGTTTAAAATCACATATTTTTAAACTTAACCATAACCCTTTTGGTATGAAAGAGGCGTCCAAAAGACCTAACAAACAAAACGGTTCACAGTTTAATCATGCTTATTATAATACATGGAAGGATGCTGTGATAGATTACGCTATGTACCAATCCTTTGTTGGTCTGAGTAAGTTAAAAACTGAACAAGAGTATCTAAACTTCTTGAAGGAGATGAACTACTATGATGTGGATCACCCAGCTAATGTTGATTACTTAAAGGATTTAAAGAAAATTAGAGATAATATCGATAATTATTTGGATTGATCCAATATTTTATTGTAAAATAAAGAAAATGTTGTATTCCATAAAGTACCGTACACACCCAATACTATTAAAAAACTGTACCAACGATAACTACAGTCCACAAAAACCAAACATTTATCGAATGTTATAATACTTAAACAGATAAATATAACCATCCACATTTTGAAAAAATGAAAAGCGTCTGTTAATTGTACAGGTTTGTTTAAACCAAAAAACCATTTAACCCTACCTTTAGAATAGTCACCATCAACATATTTATTTTTCCAAGATATTTCACCATTCCACCACATCTCATTATTAAATTTTTTAAAAATTGAAGTATGGTAATGGTGGGTAGATTTATCCATAACCGCATTACAAATAGATGCTAATATTATAAAAACCAATGAAAAATAAATCATTTTTTATTTTGTTTTAATTTTTTAGTTTCTTTGTATTGTCTAATTGGGTTTATAATCCAAGCATATGTGATACCAATTAAAGTATAAAGAACCGGCCAAATCCAAGATAAAATAAAAGGTATTTGTGCCCATTCATAATCTTCCGCTATTGTACCAAATAATATGGCACAAAACATAGAAAATCCTAACCAACCAACTTTGGTTGTGAATATTTGTAGTAAAATTTGTTTTAATTTAGTTTTCATTTTGTAATATTAAGTTTTTTAATTCTTCAATAAATTCGGATTGTAATTTTTTAAGCCAAAGAACACCATCCTTGCCGAAATACATTAACCCCGATATGTTAGTTATACATTTGTGTCCCCCACTGTTTGCTTGGATAATATCCCAACCAGTTATAGACAACATTTTTAATGCCTTAATTTCTCTTTCACCCAAAGTTGAGTAATGTTTGTCCATCACATTTTTTATAGCGTTTTGCCATCTTTCAACCGTATAATCAGGTGCGGCACCTTCTGGAATTGTGTTTAAACCCCTAACACCTTCACCAATATCACCATATAGTGACATTAAATCTTTAAATGTAAAACCAACACTCTCCTCTGAAAAAGATTTGTGTTTTTCGGCGAAGTATTTTAAAGTGTCTACACTTATTATTGTGTTTTTTAACTCCTGTTCGTGTTTTTTTAATACTTCCTGTGCTATTTCACCCAAATTTATACCCTTTATAGACCTTTCAGGTTTAAATGGGTTACATGATGCCTGTAGTAAACCTAAAGGCCAAGCTATAATTAAGAAGTTAGCGTCAGGAAAGTTTTTAAAAGGTACGTATCTGTCATAAGATCCGGGTTTAATCATAGAACCACCACCATATTGTGAAATAATACCTGTTTTTTCATCATATTTCACATTTTCACTATTCTTCATAGTTTCACCATATTCTTTAGAATATTGTGACATAACCTCTGGTGAGGAATAACCCTCTTCTTTAGCCATTCTAACTATGTTTTGGTATATGTTTAACAATGATGGACTAGATTCCATAACCAATCTTTCTAAAAATCTTGGTTTGTTTTTATAAGCCAACAAAAGTTTATTACAAACAAGAGCCATAGCCTTTTTGTTATCCTCTAAACTTTTCTCTTTATCTAACCCAAATACATAATTCATCACCTGTTCAGGAGATATACCCATTTTAGCGTAATTAGCACTATCTATAGTGGAAATCATATTAATATCAAAACTAGGGAATAATTCTTTAGTTGATATTATTTGAGAAATTGTCTCGACGTTGGACCTAGAGTGTCTAAATGATTTGGAAGCTCCAGCTTCAGCACCTACTTGCTTATCGTGATGATCTGTATGTATAACAAACATCGGTTTACCGTGAGCGAAGTCAACTAAAACTGGCATGATATCACCTCTTGCCATTGGTTTTTTAATGGAAAATTCTTGGTCACCGTATTGTATCACTTCACACTCTACAACCTTAATACCGTTATCTTCTAGGTATTTTTTCATAGCTATAGCCGTTGTAACACCATCAAGTTCCCTCAAAGATCCTGATGAAAGTAGATTTTTGCCTTATCGTATCTATAAGACAAATTACGTATATTACGTATTCCACTTTCTATCAGGATCTTTTCAAATATTTTTTCTGATATTATCATTATTTACACTTTTTTAAATAAATATTTGACTTTGGCTAAAAATGAATATATTTATTGATAAATAAGTCATACAATATGGATAATATAAATTTACTGGATTATTTTACTGAAAATAATAACGGTCTTAGGGTTAGAGAAAGTTGGTTACGGGACAATAACTACGATTTATACTCAAAAATAATAAACTTCAATAAAGAAGACAGCTTAACTTTTAAAGAGAAAATTTATTTATATATAAATAATACTAACAAACCACCTAAATGTGAGGTTTGTGGGGTAAATGATGTGAAATTTATCTCACTAAAAAAGGGTTATAATAAAAACTGTTCTATAAAATGTGGTGTAAATAACCAAAATACTAAAAATAAAATAAAGGAAACTAATGTAAAAAAATATGGTGTAACAAGTCCTTTAAGAAATGATGAAATAAAAAATAAAGTAAAAAAAACTAATTTAGAAAAGTATGGTGTAACATGTAGTTTACATAATGATGAAATAAAAAATAAAGTAAAAAAAACTAATTTAGAAAGATACGGTTTTACCCACCATTGGTATTCTGACGATATAAAGAATTTAAGAAAAGAGAATCTTATTAAAAAATACGGCGTATCAAACCCTTTTCAGTTAGAAGAAGTTAAAGAAAAATCTAAAAAAACTAATTTAACAAAATTTAATGTAGAGAACTACTCACAAAGTGAAGAGTTTAAAAATGTGATTTTTAAAAACAAAATAATAGATAAATTAAATAATTTCAGTGGGTATACTTTTATTGATTACGAAAATAAAGTATTAACATTAAAATGTGATAAATGTGACAAAATTTTTAAAATAGACAATTATTTATTTAATCAAAGAAATAGGTTGGGGTATGAAATATGCATCAATTGTTTCCCACTTAACGGATCAAACTACACCAAACCACATAGAGATATTGTTAGTTATATAGAGAATTTGACTGGGATGTTAGTTGAGATTAATAATAAAAAGATACTCGGTGGTTGTGAATTGGATATTTTCATACCGCAGAAAAATTTAGCCATAGAATATGATGGATTGTATTGGCATAGTGAAATAAATAAAAGTAAAACATATCACATAAATAAGACGTTATTATGTAAAGATAAAAATATTAAACTATTACATATTTTTGAAGATGAGTGGTTATTTAAAAAAGATATTGTATTATCTATTATAAAAGCTAATTTAAACATATTCGATACCAATATATTCGCAAGAAAGTGTGTTATAAAAACAATAACCAATAAAGAATCATCGAAATTTTTGGGTAATAACCACATTCAAGGGTCTGTTAACGCGTCTATAAATTTGGGTTTATATTATAAAGACGAATTGGTTTCTGTTATGACATTCGGTAATCGTTCAGGTGTGGGTAACAACAATTATGAATATGAGATGTTAAGATTTTGTAATAAATTAAACACAAAAATAGTTGGTGGGGCTTCAAAATTGTTCGGACATTTCATACAAAATTATAAACCAAAAAATGTCGTATCTTATTCCGATAACAGGTATTTTGATGGTGGTTTATATGAAAAATTGGGCTTTAAATTTTTAAAAAATACCGAATTAAATTATTGGTATTTCAAAGACTTGGTTAGAATGCACAGATATAATTTTAGGAAAGATAAATTAATTAAAGATGGTTATGATCCGAATAAGACTGAAAAACAAATAATGTATGAACGTGGTTACAACATTATTTGGGATTGTGGTAATAAAAAATGGGTGTGGGGTGATTAAATATCACGAATTTTCTTTCAGTTTACTCTCTAATGTTTGGATATGGTGATTTAAGTACCATAATGCCTTTTTAAGGTCTTCTAACTCCTTTTCTTGGTTCTTTTTACCTGCTCTAGATATGTATTTTACGGTATTTCCTAAAGAAAACCCCAAACCCCACGCGTCTATTACTTTAATTGCCTCATATTTATTATCTTTACCACCATAATGTTGCGGGTGATTTACCATTTCTTTATTTTCCATAAATAAATTTGTGTAATTAATCTAAATGTTATATATTTGTAATCATAATTAAAAACTAAACAAAATTGTATGGCAAAGTCTGAACAAAAAGTACAAATTGTAAAATTAACGGATTTTAATTTTCCGCCTGAAGTGTTTATACCTTTAAAATGTGGTAAATTTGTGGATAATATTATATCTAAGAAGGGTGGTACAATGCCTGCCACTATTACAGTAGTTGTAGGTGAACCTGGTTCGGGTAAAACCACATTATTAGTTGATAAAATGTCAGGAATTGAAAAATATAATCCAGGTAGGACTTGTTTATATATTTCTTCTGAAATGAACCCAATTGATAACCGTGAATTGGCTGAAGATTTACCTCAATTAATGAATTTAAATACACTTTATTTGGCTGACTATGAAAATCCAAAAAAAGCTGTTGAAGAAGCTTTAGATATGGGTTGGGATTATGTTTTAATTGACTCCTTTATGGATGTAAAAGACAAAATTAAAGATAGTCAAAACAAATTAACAGCGTCTTCTGTTGAAACTTGGTTAATTAATTTATTGGTTAAACACACTAAGGGTGAAAATCAATCAAAAAAATATACAGCATTTGACGTTATCCAGCATATTACAAAAGGTGGTGAATATGCGGGTTCTACCAAGTTAAAACATAACACAACCGCAATGATGTATGTTCGTATTGACGAAATTACAGGTCAACGTTATTTAGTTTATGTTAAAAATCGTAGAGGTGATATTCGTAAAAAATTATACATGGTTTTAGACAAAGAAACTGGTGAACTTAATTACGATTCCAAAAAATTTAACGAACTTGAAAGAGCCATTCAAATCCAAAAAGAAATGGATAGTTTTCAAACCGAAAATGATAAACTTTTGGAAAATTTATTGAAACAAGCTCAAGAAAATCAAGAAAATGAGGAAACCAAAATTAAAGAAACCTTGGTTGAAACTAATCCTGTTGATAATGACGAACTAATCGACGTGGAAGATTAATTTTAAACAAAAAATTTGTATTTATTGAAAGTATAACTTATATTTGTAGTCTAAAATATTATTACATGGAAAACACAAAATTTGAAACATTTAAAAAAGAGGTAAAATCCAATTACCCAATTCGTAAAAACTTAACAATCTCCGAGTTAAATATTGACTTTGAAAATCCTGAAAATCGTAACGGTGGTATTAATATTGAAGGCGTTAGTTTAAAACTATCTTCAAACGCTTTCAAATCTTTACTTAAAACTCTCAAAATAACTGACGCTTTTATGGGTAAATTTACCGATATTTTTGGTATGAATTCTCGTAATCAATTAGTTAAAGTTATTAAGAATAAAATTGCCACATCAAAAGATATGTTGGTGTCAATTTACATTTCACCATCAACTAAAATGGTTGTGGCTATCACTGACGCGTCTAAACCTTACATTTCACCTGATTTTTATTTTGATATGGTTGAAAATGTGATTAATGATAATAATTTAGACATTGGTAGTATGTCTATTTCTGGTGAGGGTAACATTCAAATATCAACAGTTAAAAGTGGATGGGCTTTTGACGTACCTGATTTAAAAGATGAAAGTTTTCACACAGGTGTTATTGTAACAGCCGGTCCCACTGAAGATATTGCTATTGACCCGTATGTAATTCGTTTAGTTTGTGAAAATGGTTTAATTGGTCCTCGTCGTCTTGAAATGGGTCCACGTTTGGAAAGTAACTCGGTTGATAACATCAACAAATTTATGAGAGAAGTTAAGTCTTTAAGTGAAACCAATAAGAAATTTCAAGGTATATTTACCAATCAAGTTCAAAAAATGAGTACAATTTCAGCTTCATATAATGAAGTTTTAAAATTCCGTGATTTGGTTAGTAGTAAGGTTACAGATAAAAATGATGCTCGTGTTGAAGCGGTTTTGGATAAATTTTTTCCAATAGGTGAAATTCAATCTTCTTATAAAGAAAGAGGTATTAATTTGGAAACACTGACAAACCGTCATTGGAAAAACGCCAAAACCGATATGACGACTTGGGATTTATTAAATTCTTTAACTGATGTTGGTTCACACGATTATGGTATGGGTATTGGTGAACACTCTAAAAATGATTTAAGAAAACATGCTGGTCTTTATATGTTTAAAAAAGAGTTTGATACAGAGTTTGTACTTTAAAAACAAAACCCCACAAATTGTGGGGTTTTTTGTTTAATCATTTTTTAAATCTAACTTATTTGCATCCTCATCTTCTATTTGATTTTGAGCGTCATTTTTGATTTTAGTTATTAAACCATAACTTATTTTACTAGGTAACTCACTTAAACCGGTCAAAATTACATTAACTTCATCTAAGTTAAATTTTAATGTTATTTCTTTATCTTTCATTTTCATTTTTATTTTAAATTTTTATTTTATATTTAAAAAATAAAATAATTTTATAAAAAGTAAAATATAATTTTATAAAATTATTTTGTAATATTTTTACCATTAAAGTTTTACCCATGACCCATTCTCATAACCCCAAAAACCTACAGAAGTGAATGTTAAGTTAGTATCGGTTACATATAAAATTAAACCATTTACGGCCGTTATAGCACTAGCTTGTGTAGATGTCATTCTAGGTAATAATAGACCTTGTGTAGTAGACGATAACTCTAAAACAGCAGCCGACGTGGTATAACTATCCGATTCAATTCTTGTTCCACCTGAAATTTCTAATCTATAATCCGTTGATGGGGATTTACCAATTGCAACACGATAATAATTGTTATTAGCTGAATTTACTGTCCCACTGTAACTTATTGGATCATATTTAAAATTCATCGTTGCGTTTCCGGTTGTTCCACCTTGACCAGTGGCACCAATAGCAAATAACCCTAAACCTGAATTAGTTGAACCCATCGTTATATTTAATACGACCATTGATGATGTAGAGCCATTAACTCCATGAGTAGTTCTACCAACACTTACCGTTTCGGTAACTGCGGCAATGGGATCATTTAACATCACAAACAACCTGTCATTTGTATAAACATTTCCATCCCTACCTAATATAATTCTATAAGGTGATGAATGTGTGCCAAAAGAAACGGAATTATAATTTAATGAACGTAAAACAGCATATCCGGCCCCCGATGTGTCGTAATACATCGCCAAATTGCCATTTCCTTGATTTAACCCATTTGCTTGTCCGTTAATAGTGTTGGCTATATGTAATAAAGGATTACTACTTGAGTTATCTACCTTTAAAGCATATGCACCTGCTGCGGAGGTGGAACCTTTAAAATAAGTTAAAGTATCTGTTGGTATAGTATCCGCTGTGAAACTGGTTACTGCAAAATATTTTTGTGTATCAGTGTTACCGTTTGCCTTTATTCTAACTAAATTATTAAAGAAAGTAGCTAATGAACCGTTATTAGTATTTGGTATTAACGATAAAAAGTTAGAATTACCGTGCGGTAATGTTCCATAACCATTAAATTGATAACCACCATTCATTGTTCCAACAAAATCCAAATTCGGACTTGTTATAGTCGAAAAACCACTATCAGCAAATCTAAGCATATTAGTTCCTAATATAGATATTTCACTTGTTACTTGCGTACCATTAATATATAAACTTTCAGTACCAACTCTTGTGTTTGAATTAATGGAAACCCAATTCGCATCATTAACATTTAATGCTGCTTGATTTGAAGCTATCTTTACTGAAAATAAATCTGTATTAGTTACTGTTCCTGCATAAACAGATAATTTAGTTGTTGGTGATGATGTCCCAATACCAACATTTGTTCCATTGTCGTAGATTATCCCCGAAGTAATAGCCCCATTAGTTGTTCCTTTTAAAACATAATTTGTTGTTGGTGGTGTTCCAGTAGCATGATAAGCTAACTGTCCATCAAACAATGGTAAATAAACCGTTCTATTGGCCGCAGTTGTAATGTTGTTACTTAAATAAGTTGTGTAAGTGTTATCCCCATCTTTGAACCCTATACGTTGGGTTGTATTCATTAAGATGTCATACGCTCCTGATGTATTGCCCAGAGCTAAAGTTTGAGCAAGAGTTTGACTACCACCACCGCCACCAATTACAACCGCGTTATTAGCATCATCAATTCTGTATAGGTTATCATCATTTCCATAAGCAATTTTTATTTTGTTTAATGGAGCAGCAGTAAAACCTGATACCGATTGTTCTTTTAATATTAAATTTCCCATTTTTTAAGTTATTTACTCTATATTAGTCACCCCATAAACCTCTTTCAATCTTTCAACACCCTTACTGTCCGCCTGATTTAGTACTTCTTCCATATTTAATGTATTAAATACTAATCCAAAGAAAGTTAACTCAGGTGTTTTGTATTGTTCAGGTATTTCATGACCTTCTATTTCAGGTAAGATTTCAAATTTGATATTCGCCTGAAAAGTAGATGTATTAGCTGGAACATCTACGTTAGCACTTCCTGCTAAAATTGTTGTTTTTAAATGTTTGTACTTCATGTTGTTTTATTTTTTTATTTTTTTATTATATATTAATAATTTTTATGCTATGAATGTCCAACCACTAGATTTATATATGTAAAGACCTTCTGTTGCATCTGTTTGATAAACTATTAACCCTATAGCTGGGGAAGGAATAGAAGTTCTTTGTGCGGTAGTCATTCGGGGCAATAAAACACCCTTATTTGTACTAACAATATCTAATATCGATGATGTGTTTGGTGCATTTGTTCCAATAGCTACTTGCCCAACTTCTGTATATTGTAAGATTAATGGATTTCCTGTTGTTGCTTGTAAAGTTAAAATTTCATTTGCTAATCCACCCCAATATCCACCAATACCGACACTTGTAATCCTTGCACCACCGTTTAAATAAGATAACCCCTCTACATGTAATTTTACAACCGGACTAATTGTTCCAATTCCTACCGTTCCATCATTTTGAACACAAAATAATGGACTATTTGAACTATCATCTACCCTTAATGCGTATGCGCCGGCGGCGGAGGTTGCACCCACAATATGCGCTTTAGCGTTTGGCGACGATATACCAAAACCAACTCTCTCGGTTCCTGCGATAGCTAATGTAGGAGTTAATGTTGCTAAAGATGCTCCACCAGCTGCACTTGGATAAAATCTAAAACCGTTAGTACTTTCAGAAACAAAATTCATATAAGCTGCTCCTACACCAGCTCTAAAAGTCATGTCATTTGCAGCTCCATATCCAGCAAAAGACGAACCTTGTTTTAAAACAATTTCAGCATTAGCACCACTTCCATTAGTAAATAACAAATAAGCACCTGCCGCTGCATTTGTACTTGTGTTTTTTATTTGTAAACCATCAAAATCGGCTAATGCTGTATTTATTTGTAATTTATAAGAAGGACTTGCCGTTCCTATACCTACATTAGTCCCATTGTCGTATATTAAACTACTCGAAGTAATAGCCCCATTTGTAGTGCCTTTTAAGATATAATTTGTTGTTAACGGTGATCCGGTGGCGTGATATGCAATTTGTCCATCAAATAAAGGTAAATAAACCGTTCTATTTCCGGCCTGAGTTTGGTTGTTGGAAATATATGTTGTGTAAGTATTATTACCATCCTTAAATCCTATTTTTTGACCAGTGTTTATTAAAATATCATACGCTCCTGATGTATTGCCATTAGACAATGTTTGAGCAAGAGTTTGACTACCGCCACTTATAAAACTTACTTGGTTTTGTAAATTAGATAACCCACTGTCGAGAGCAACAAAATTATTATCTAATTCAGCATGTGTTAATGCTGATTTTTTAATACCTCTAAGTGTTAAATTAGTAAAAAATGTCATTTATTATTTTATTTTATAAATATCTTGTTATTCAAGATTATGAAACATTAAATATATAATAAGTTCTACTATCAACATTGACCTCATCCCACCGACCATCATCACTAAGTACCTCAAAATCCCAACCATCTACAAGGTCATCAATTAAAGATTCTCGATTAATTTCAACAAGACCACTATTTATTGCGTTTTTACTTAAACCATTTCTATCTGCCCAACCCATTTCCCGCAACCAATCCCATGGGTCATCTTCCATCTGACGTAATTTATCTTTATAAATTTCATCCCTATATTTTTCACGTATTCTTTCTAATAATTTTGGTTGATATTCTTCCATTTCTTCTTTTTCGGCCTCATATTCTTCCATTTCTTTTTTATATTCTTCTTCCGATATTTCTTGTTGTTCTAATTTGGTCATCAATTCAGATATTTCATCGTCAAAACCTTCCAATATACCACTATTAATATTATACTCCTCAATAAGATTATCAATATCATCACTATAACCTTTGGCGTAATCAATTAAATCATCATCACTAATATCATCAACATAAAAAGTAGCATCTTCCGAGGCTATATTATCAGCATCAGGTATTGTGACATAATATTTAATTCTATCACCCATTATTTCAAAAGGACCAATGTCATCATAATAACCTTCAGCCCATTCTCTTAAAGCGTTTTGTGCCTCTTCAAATATTCCCACAGCGTATGAACCATGATCATCATTTGTATAAATTTTTAAACCATAATGTGTATACCTTTCTTCTATTACCTCGTCAGCCTCTTCTTGTGTTAAACCCAAATATGTAACCAATGCCTGAATATTTGGATCATCAACATAACCCATATTTTCATACATCTCATCCATTTTATTTTGCATGTATTTTAAAATCTCTGCCTTAATTTTTTTAGGTACAGAAAGTAAGTATTCACTACCTAAACGATTTGCAATATTTGTATCTTCGGCATTCCACAATTTAATCTTTGACCAATCAATCTCCCAATCACCTTCTAAACCAAATTTCATGTATTTATTAATTTTTTTATCATAAGGTATTTGCCAAGCCACCTTATATAATGGATTTTCAGAAGTTTCATTTTTATTAATTACATAAATCAAAAATTGACGGTCTGTTTCACGTTTAAAATGGGTATCACTTTCTTTTGAAGTTGTACACCATTTTGTACCAGCACCATAATGACAGGAAGCCTCCCAAGTCCTAGCTCTTACAACCAACCAATTTTTATCTTCATAAATTTTATCAGCTTCAGATTTTAATTTTTTAGATAATTCTTTCTTTTTTTTACGTTCTTCAGCTCTATCTAAATCAAAAATCAAATAATTTATCATTTCACTATCACTAAACTTATATTGATATAAATCAGTAGTACCCACCTTTTTACCGTTTTCTTCATGTACTAAATACGGTAATAGGTTATGGAATCTATTAATTAAAACAGAAATAAAAGCGGCTGTCCCACCCCAATAACCACCATCAAGGTATTCATTATTACCCATTATATTACCAATAGTTTGTAATGTTGGCTTGTGTGTTATAGCTTTAACCATCCAATCCAAATATTTTTGATTGCCGGATGGGTCATTATTTACGAAATAATCTATAATTTGTGAATCAACGTTGGGGAATCTCTTTTTTACATCTTCAACCCTACTTTCCGTTAATACTTCTCTTATTTTATCTAAAATAATTTTCATTGTTTAAAAATTTTTACTATATTTATAAATATCTAAAATAATCAATAATTATGGCTTATTCTCCTTTTGAAAACGAATATAAAGTTGTTATAAATAATATATTAAAAGAAATTTATGGTAATACCGAATATTGGGGTCGTGGACCTTCAGGTAATTATGGTATTATAAGACCAATAACACCTAACGACGACCCAAATTGGTCTAATTACAATTTTATAAACACACATTGGACTGTTAGAGATAAAGTTGTACTACCTTACTTAAAAAATAAATACGGCAATCATATTACTTATAATAAAAATTTTTCACAAAAAAATAGTGAAGAAAATAAATTATTTTTACAAAAAATAATAGAAGATATGTTTGAAATATTTGGTCCTAATTCAGCATTAAAAAATTCTATTGTTGATGCTATAAATAAAACAAGAAGTAGTGGGACTAAAAGAGAAAATTATGTTAAAAGTACAATAGAAACTTTACCAGGGGTAATTAAAGTTGATATGTTGGCTGAAGCTGGAGGTACTTTAGATTTTATGGGAATAGACATGAAAATATTTTCAAACGGTAAAATTTTACCACCAAAAAGTTCTGGACTTACAACCCAAGTTAAACCTTTTACTGGTCTTGAAAAAGAAGGTGATTATTATATTGTAAAAACAAACTCTTTAAGAAGAGAATATGATACAGATTTAATCGTATTTGGTAAAGATACGGGTACAGAATATCATGTGGCTGTGTTTAGAAATCAACCAGATTTTTTCAGTTTTACAGAAAACACTGTGATAATACCAAAAAAATTAATGTTAGTTTTAATAAACTTTAATACAACAACTGGTAAAAGTGTTTACAAAGTTTAATCACCTAAATTTTTAATAGCCTGTTGTATAAATTTAATTTTTTGATTATAATCATAAATTAAAGATTTATAATCATTTAATTTATTTTTTAAAATTTTAACTTTTTCGTCTTTAGGTGTATTTTTTAACTCATCAACCTCTTTTATTTTTAGAGAGGCAGATTTTAATGATGGTTCGTTTTTGAAATTTAATAAGTATTTAGGTGCTTTAGAGTAAGTAACAGGATTTAGTTTTTGTTGTACCAAATCATGTTTATAATCAAAAATAATATAATCTTCACCACTTACAAATGCCAATTTTTGTACTTTATTTGGTGAGTATTTACCTAAAATGTCAGTATAAGACGGTACTTCAAAATAAACATCACCATCCATTTTAGTATGTAAAACCACATTACCATATAAAGGTTTTACTTGAACGTATTTAGTGATACCGTCAAATGTAATCATTAAATCTTGACCTTCTATTCTATCTCTAACATCACCATCACAAAATCTATTAATTACAATACCAGGGTAATTTTTTTCTAAGACTTTAATTACGACCTCTTCATTTTTATTACCTTTAAATCTGGTACCAGATGTTTTTGTTAAAACCTTATCAGCTAAAATACTAGTATATTTACCGTTATCACCAACTAAATCTTTAATATTAATATTTATCCACTCATTTAAATTTAAATCTGTACTACTTTTTTGATGTACTTCTTTTATCACTTTTTCAACATCACTATTTGTGTCAAAAAAATTTATTACAGACCACAAACCAACACCCCCACGAGACTCACTAGTATATCTACCACCTATAATACCATCACCTGTTTTACAGTTTTCAGTATCAATTTTACCAACACAAGGTGATACGATATTTTCAGTTGTATTTAAAACCTCCGGTGAACATTTAGGGTAAATACCACTATCAAATAATATGAAATTTCTAAAATTTTTAGAATTGAATTTGCCAGAATCGTCTACTATTTTAAATATTTTAATGTTTTTAGACTTATTTGTTTCATTATTACCAAAAATATCTAATTGATCGTCCTCAACAATTAAATCTCTTCTTTTTAAAGCGTTTTCTACATATAAACCTCTACGTATTAAAGCTCTTTCTTTGTGTCCTATAATTCCCATACTTAATAAATATTCGTAATTGTACCATCTTCACTAAAAACGATAGAAAATGGTGAACGAAAAAAATTATCATAAGATAAAGCACATAAAGGATATTCCCTTTTAATGTGTATATTGTCAAATTGAAATATTTTGTTTGAAGACCATCTTAAGTAATCTTCTGTTTTAAAACCATTAACTAAATCCAAATAACCAATTTCATTACATAAACTTACAACATTGTCGTATAACTCATCTATCATATTTAAAATATTTGTTAAAATTTAAATATTTTTAAAACAATACTAAACATCAGAATTTAAATTTTTTAAATACTCTAAATTGTCTAAAACGGATTCAATCGTGTTTATAATTTCTTCTATCGCATTTTCCGAGTAAAATTCACCGGCTCCTGGCATTTCATCAACCAAAATATCTGGTTCTTTCACTTGTATAATACGTAAATCTTCTATTATATCATTTAAACCACGTATCATATCACCAAAAGCTTTTTTGGCTTTTGGACTAAATGAATTTTCTTCACCTTCAAAATCTGATTGATTATCTTTTCTTTCGTTTAAATAATCTTTGATAGCTTTATCTATCTTATCTTCTTTAATGAAGGTACCGTCTTGTTTTAGTTTTTCACTAACAATTTTTCTTATTTTGTGATTATCCATCACTAATCTTTTTTTCATAATACCTTTATTTATTAAATAAATATAACTAAATTTATAACTATAAACAGTTTTATGATGAAAAAGTGGGAAAAAGATTTAATGTTAGTATTATCAAATAGTGATGTTGATAATAAAGAAGTGGTTATTAAAAAATTTATTAATAATTTAATAAACGAAATAGTAGATTTTACAGAAAATGAATTACCACCCTCTCTTGGTTCACAAAAACATTTTTTAATTGAAAAAATTAAAGAAGAGTATATTAGAGATTAAAATTTAAAGTTTCCACACCTTCAAAATCATCAAATTCTTTTTTACTAATTTCTTTTACGATAAAACCTTCATCGAAAAACCCGTCTAAAAGTTCGACTAAATCTTTATCTTCTAACAATAATTTCATTTTATATATTGATAAACCTTCTTTTGATTTTATTTCAATATAACGTGCTTTTGATTGTTTGATTGCCTCTAATAAAACAAAAACTTTGCTGGTATGTTCGTTGTTACTCATATACAATAAATATATTTTGTTAATTAAAAAATTAAAGTTATCTTTGTTTTATGAGAATTGGATATGCTTGTATTAATATGACCTTGGGGGAACAAGGTATTACTACTAATCGTGGTATGATTAAAAAAACTTTTCAGAATAAAGGTTTACCTTATGCCTCTGAACTTTCTTTACAAAATGTTCGTGACCTTGTTGAGGTTATTAAATGGAATGAAAAACACAATATCACACTTTATCGTATGAGTTCGGATATGTTTCCATGGTCAAGTGAATATAGTTTTGATAATTTACCCGATATTGTTAAAATTAAAAATATAATGACAGGTTTAGGTAATCTTATCGAACAATATAACCATCGAGTTGGTTTTCACCCCGGACCTTTTAATGTTCTAGCCTCACCAAATCAAGACGTTATTACTAAAACTGTTGCAGAACTTAATCGTCATTCTGAAATAATGGATATGATTGGTTTACCTAAAACACCTTTTTCTAAAATTAATATTCATGTTGGTGGTGCTTATGGTAATAAGTCCGATGCACTTAAACGTTGGGTGGATAATTTTCATTTACTCGGTGACACCGCCAAATCCCGTCTTACAATCGAAAACGATGATAAACCCAATATGTTTACAGTAGCTGACCTTATGTATGTACACGAACATACAGGTGTTCCTATTGTATTTGATTATCATCACCACAATTGTCATAATGATGGTATGTCTACTAAAGAAGCTTTAGAATTGGCCATATCTACATGGCCTGAAGGTATTACACCTGTTGTTCATGTATCGGAACCACGTGATAATAAAAATGTTAGAGCACATCATGATTATGTACGTAATGAAGTTAATACATATGGTCATAATTTAGATTTAATGTTTGAGTCCAAAGCCAAAGAATTATCAGTATTAGAATATCGTAAAAATTTTAACACTTTGATTGTTTCTTGATATTTACTGTATGGGATATATTTCCTATAATTAAAAAACAATTAATAAAAAAAAATTAAATTAAAAAAATGAAAAAATTATTCTTTATTTTAAGTATTGTTACTTTAGTAGCTTCTTGTGGTTCTACCGCCACTGAAGGTGAAGCAGTTAAAACGGATTCATTACCAAAAGTAGATAGTTCTACTGTTGTAAAAGATAGTGTCCAAGTTGATGTTACTGTTGTAGACACCACTGTTGTTAAGTAATTTAAAATGGGGGTAATTTTTATCCCCATTTTTTATGCCTATATATTTTTATTTTTTATATTTGTAAAAATAATTAATTATGAAAAGATTTATTTTACCGATTGTTCTACTAAGTGTTTTTTTATTTTCTTCTTGTAAAAAAGAAAATGTTGAGTTCCATAAAATAACTTATGAGTTAGAATTTTTCCCCACTATTATAATGCCCGCCAACGATTTTAATGTAAGAACTGAACCATCTCATGAGGATTTTGATTTAAGAGTGATTGATAATACTAAAATACAAACTATTAATTATTGGGGTTTAAAAAGGGGTGATAAGGTTATGTTTAATATTGCCGCAAAACAAAATTATTGGTTTGAAATGCGTATTTTAATTGATGATGTTTTAGTTAGTAAGAGAGAAGTTAAAATAAGTGATACTAACTACATGTCTGTTGAGTGGTTTAAACAAACAGGTATTAACGATTATAAAGGTAGTTGGTCTTTAATTGAATTTACCTTTAACTAAATTCAACACCGAAATTAAAAATAATAAAAGTATTAAGAGATATATCTATCAACTTAAACTTACCAGTACCCCATAAGTTTACCCATTTTAATTTTTTTTCAGGTTTAAAAATAGGTTTGTTTTTGGGTTTTCCCATTATATCCCAAATTTTATCTTTTAAATTATCGGTATCTGTGGGTATAAAAGTTATATTAGATGGTGGGGTTAAAAAATATTCTTCCTCACCATTTAATATTTTATTTAATTCTTTTTGTAGGACATCTGCCACCTCATACTCCTCTTTGCTGACACTAACTTCAATCCATAGAGTTAGTAAACCAACTCGTTGTGGTGTGTTCATATGGTATTTGTAAAAGTTATATAAACCAACAATACCCCTAATTTTACTTTCTAACTCTTCATTCATATAATAATTTTACTATATTTTGTGTATTAAATAAATAATAACTATATTTGTGATATGAAAAATATTTTAGGTCGTACAAAAGAGTTGATTGATAGGTTACAATCTAACTCATCTTCTAACAACAAAATCAGTTTAATTAAAGAATATTTTCATGATAGTGAATTAAAAAAACTATTCATGTATGTTTATAACCCATTCTATCAGTTTCATATAACATCAGATAACTGTAAAAAGAATGAAACCATTTTGGCATTAACAGAAAAAAACTATACCATATTTGAATTATTGGATGAATTGCGTACTCGTGAAGTTACAGGACATAACGCAATAGGTCTTGTTAACTCTTTTATTGCTGCCAATATTGAACATAAAGAAGTTATTTATGATATAATAGACAAAGACCTTAAATGTCGTATTGGTGAATCCATAATTAATAAGGCGGTTCCTGGAACCATTCCAACATTTGATGTGGCTTTGGCAGAAAAGTTTGAACCTGAGATGGTTGATTTTGAAAAAGAAGATTGGTTTGTTTCACGTAAATTGGATGGTGTACGTTGTATTGTTGTGATAGATGAAAACGGTAAAGTAACTTCTTTTTCTAGACAAGGTAAGATTTTTGACACGTTAGGTAAAGTGGAAGATGCGATATCACAATTAAACTTTAGTAACATAGTTTTTGATGGTGAAATCTGTATGGTTGACGAATATGTTGAAATAGAATTTGAGGACGGTTCCGTTGAGAGGTATAAAAACACTGATTTGGTAGAAACAACTAATGGTATAAAATTAGTTAGTGATTTAACTGACGATGACGATATAATTTCAAACTATAATGAAAGTTATTAGTTTTATGATATTTATAATAATACATTATAATTATGAATTATCAAAAAATTTACTATCAAATAATAGATAGAGCTAAAAATAGAGAATTAACATCTTATAAAGAACTTCACCACATAATACCTAAATGTATGGGTGGTACTGATGAAAAGGAAAATTTAGTTTATTTAACAGCAAGAGAACATTACTTGTGCCACCAATTACTATGTGAGATATACCCAAAAGAAAAAAAATTGTTTTTCGCCTTTTGGGCTATGAGTAACCAATTAAACAATAAAAATCAAAAAAGAGATTATAACATAAGTAGTAGAATATATGAAAAATTAAAAAATAATATAAAACATACTGAAGAAACTAAAGATAAATTACGAAAACCAAAACCAATTGGTTTTGGTGATAAAATAAGGAAATCTTTATTAGGTGTTAAACATAACCCGGACAGGGTTAATAAAATGAGAGAAAGTTTAATGGAATCTATTAAAAATAACCAAGGTAGGGGTTTTAATTTGGGTTCTTCTTGGAGTGAGTCATCCAAAAACGTACACTCTCAAAATCGTAAAGGTGAAGGTAACCCCAGATATGGGTCTAAACTAACAGATGAACATAAAAAAATATTACTATTATCACAAGCCAAAAAAAAGAAAAAGATAGGCCAATACACATTAAACGGTGAATTAGTAAAAATTTGGGACTGTGGTGGGGATATCACAAAAGACTTGGGTATATCCAGGGACGGTGTTATTGATTGTTGTAAGGGTAGACGAGATAAGTTTAAAAATTACATTTGGAAATATGAAAAAAATTAAAAAAATTACACGTTATTATTCAGAGAATTTCACTAACATAATGAAAGAAATTCGTCGTAAAAACCACCGTATTGATAATGTAAAGTACAAAATTTTTGATATGTTATCATTAGAAGAATTTAGTAACAAAACTAGTGTACGTAATTTATCTAAAAGATTAGAAGTTTTATCCAGTAATTTTGTGGCTTTTGAACAAGTTTTATTAAATAAAGCCCCACACCTCTTGGGTACTTGTGAAATTTTACCCCAAGAAAAGGTAGAAAACATCCAACACTTTCAAAAATGGTTAGATGAGGCTGAGAACAACGGTTGGGAGGGTGTTATGGTTCGTAAAGATGTTGGGTATAAAGGTAAACGTAGTAAGGATTTATTAAAAGCTAAAAACTTTCATGATGCTGAATACGTTGTTAAAGGAATTAATTACGGTCCAATTCGTATCGTGGTGGATGGTAAAGAAGTTACTGAAACCATGACATCACAAATTGTTATCGAACATAAAGGTTATGAAGTTGGTGTTGGTAGTGGTTTTACGCTTGAACAACGTAAAGAATTTTTCAGGGACCCGTCAAAGATTGTTGGTAAATTGGCTACTATACAATTTTTTGAAGAAACACAAAATCAAGAAGGTGGTGTAAGTCTAAGGTTCCCAGTTTTAAAACATATTTTTGAAAGTGGTAGAGATATGTAAGAAAAATTCTTATATTTGTAATCATGAAATTAATTTTTATCGATATCGATGGTGTATTAGCGACAGCCCCTTGTTGGGATATGTCACAGGATAACAAATGGAATGCATACCCATTTGATAAAAAGGCTGTAAAAGTTTTAAATAAAATCCTAGAAGAAACTGGGGCTGAAATGGTTTTATCTTCCGATTGGAAATACCACTACAGTTTGGGCCAAATCAAAGAAATATTCATGGAGTTTAATGGTGTTATTAAAGCACCGTTTGATATGACACCCGAATTACCAACACCAAATGGTTCTGATTTGGAGGGTGGAAGAGTTGTTGAAATCAACCTGTGGTTGAAACAAAACAAAGAAAAGTTAGGTGTTACCCATTGGGTGGCGGTGGATGATTTAAAGATGTTCTCTTTAGATAATTTTGTTCATTGTCCAAAAGACATGGAAGGTATTAAACAAACAGGTATTAAAGAAAAAATTATTAAATTCTTATCATAATGGAAATTTGGAAAGATTACTACAAAGTATTGAATGTTATAGATAGTTGTGAGACTATCGAACAACTAAAAGGTGCGGCAAGAATGTTGGGGTTTTGGTTGGATAAACACATGGATTATCAGGTTTATAATAAAACCTTTAAAAGTCGTTTAAAAGTTAAATACAAAGAATTAAGTGGTTGTGATTTTAGTGAATTACCTTATAAAAGTATGTTAAATTATTAATATGAAAAAAATCTTTAGAAAAATTAAATTATTTTTTAAAATGAGATATGCCAGAACCATTATTGGTATATCACAAAGTGCTAACTCATCAAACACAACTTTAAATGAAATACAAAAAACCACATTAAACATTTTTAATACATTGGTTAGAGATGAAGAGGCTGATTTATTATATGCCCCATTGTCTGAAAAACAATTAATACAAAAAGGAAATGTTTTTCTTTCCATAAACAAAGCATCAAATGGTTGTATAATTAATGTGTCTGGTGTTGATAAATCTGCTAAAACAAATTACCATTACGATGTTTGGTTCAATGAATATTACTACAATAGAATTAAAACTAGGTTTACCAAAAGTATTGATAAAAGACGTAGTAATGTAGAAGTTGAATTGGTTAACAGAGATAAAGAATCCCTAGAAAAAATTTTAAAAGATATTAGAAATAATGAAGTCTAAGTATTATTTTAACGGTAATTATTTGGTTAAAGGTGTAAAAATATTCGGCAAAATAGTAGGTAGAGTAATATATAGTAACACAACCGTTTACAATGTAAATCAAAAAGTAACTTTAAATGCAGAAACTTTTTCTGAAGTAAGTGACGAAATGGTTAAGACGTTAAAAAATTTTGGTTATTTTTCTATTTTGGATTTATGATAGTCTTCAGCTTTTAACACACTTGTACCGAAAGATTGTGCGGATTCTAATCCATATACTTGAGCAACAAGATTTGTTACGTCATAGCTTTCTATTTCACCGTCAGAAGCGTCATAAAAAATTAAATCACCCTCAAAATTCATATGTAATGCAATTTTACTTAAATCATATTCAACATCCATATATTCTACAAAATAATCTTGGTGTGATTTTAAAGGGTTTGTTTTAGGTATGAAATAAAACAAACTACTTGTATTGGATTGATATTTATTGTATTGTGTATCTTCTTTTGATGTTGTACACCATCTAGTATTGGAACCGTAACTACATGAAGCCCTATGTGACATAGGTACTATCACCAACCAATAATTATCATCAGTAAGTTTTACGGCCTCCTTTTTCAAGTCAGCTCTAGTAGGTAATTGTTTTACAGCATTCACCATCTCCCATAACATATAAAAGTCATAGTAAGAATTTATGTCTTTCGGATTACTCAATACTTTATTTAGTTCTTCTATTGGGTATCTAAACTTAAAGTAAGGTGAATCCATACCGTAGTTTATGTTAAATTCCGTTGGGTTCGATACAGCTTTCCAAGACACCACTTTATCTATATTTTCTTTATTTAGTTTGTCTTGTAACTTATGAAAATTAACAAAACCTTCTATAATTTTTTCTAAGACCACATCGGTTAATATAAAAGGATGGAACTTACCTGAGTGTTTTTTAATTTGTTTTAAGGCCCACATTAAATATTTTTGATTACCAGACGGATCACTATCCACTAACTTTTGAAACCATTCTGGCATTCTTTCACCTTCTTTGTAAGATTGTGGTATTAATAAATCTTGGAAATCTTTAACGACAAAAGATTTGGCATCTTCTATTCTACCTTCAAATATTAATTGTTCCTTTATTAAACTTTTTAAGTTCATTAATCTTTTTGTACCACCATTTTTTTCTTACCACCCTCAGAAGTATCATAGATAACAAAATTTACTTCAGGGTATAATTTTTTTAGTTCCGTTTCGATAAATTCCTCAACACCTTTAACATTTCTAATGTCATCATCAGAAAACCCTAAAGATATTTTTTTGTACTTACCTTTAACCACATATGTTTTAACACCATCTAAAAGTTTTTTAACAAAATGTTCTATAGCTACTTGTTTTGCATGTTCAGGATTGGCTGCCCCACCAGAAGTTTCCAAACCAAATCTTTGACCGAATTCTTCGGATGATACGGGATAATACTCACCCCTTTCATCTAAATATAAATCAATTAATTGTTCATTATTTAAACCTTTTGTTAGGTTAACTGGTAATTCTTTTTTGATGTTACTAACCATTATTTCTTTTTCTTTTGGTTCTAACACCATGTTAATAAATACTTTAACACCTTCTTTAAGTGCTTTAGGATTATGTCCCCGAGCTGTATTAATAGCGAAAGGGTTGGCATAAATCAAAGCTTCAATAAATTTTTTGTAACTTGGTGCAAAACTTTGGTTGTGTATGGCCTTTTCTGTGTCTCTTATAAATGATTTATAATCTTTAAAATCTCTAAAAGGATCATCATCAAAATTTGTAATCACATATCCTTCATATTTAAAAGGTTCTTTACCCACTTTACTTCTATAGGTGGCGAAATCTTCTGTAGACATACCAACAACATCACCCTTATCACTTTTAAGGAATATTTTTGTTGGCATTCTTAATATATTGTCGTCCCAATCAAAAACGTAAGACCTTAATTTAGCCTCTATCAGATAATTTTTAATACTTTTTAACTGAGATTCTGTTACTAATAATTTTTTCATTTATATTTTTTATATAAATATGTTACTAATCGTTATCGTATGTTGATGCTGGTTTATCATTAAATTTTTCTTCTAGTACATCATTTAAAAATAAATTTGTTATTTCTCTAGCTACTTCCTGATGTTTTACAATATTAACATTTGCCATAATACCTCTAATTGTCATGTAAACGATTGTATAACTTTCATATTTATTGGTTATATCATTTAATGTTAAACTAGGTTTATTTTTTATTTTTTTATATTCGGCCAATATTTCATCATTACTAGTTCTAATAAAACGTAACAAATCCTTATCTTTTAACAATAAGTTAAGTTTTATAACATCATAAAGAGCTTTTGTACTATATTCTTCCATAACCATGCGGGTTTGTTATTATAAATATCTTAAAAAGGTAGTTATTATGGTTATGTTTATATTAAAAATGACTAATCCAAAGGTTCAAAAAAGTGTCTATTTCAATAGACATAGATGGGCTAAACCATTTTTTATAAAAACTATCGTCACCTTTTTTTATAGAAAAAAAATGTTCATGATTAGAATTATTTATTATAGCTAATCTATCATGTGTTACAAGTACTATTTCATACAATTTACCTTCAGTTGCTTCAACTTCACCACTGTATTGCATAACTACAGACTTGTGGCAAACTAAATTATCACCAACTTCAGGTGTGTCATTATCTTTATAATTTTCATTAAGATTTTCTGGAAAAAAATTTATATCAGAAGTGTCTAACAAATCTTTAAAATAAATTAATCTACTATCTTCAACACTATCAATATTTAAATCATTTTTATGTATAGCACCGTAATCTAAGGCTAATTGTTTATCATAACTTGTAACCCATATTCTAAAATAAGCGCCACCATATGTATCGATAAAATCTTCAATCTCATCCACGTAAGCATAAATCCAACTTTCTGTTGTATTTCTAGTACTCCTAATAACAGATAAAGGTGTAACATCCATAGATATTAGTAACTTATAAATTTTTATAATATCTCGTTTGGTAGCCTCGTCGTCAAATATTATATATTTCTTATCTAAGAAGTTTTGATTTTCGTTTATATTTTTATTTCTTAAACCCATGACATACTATAAATATCATGATTTGGCGTAATTACTTTCAATGACTTTATTAAGTCGTACAAGTATTTTGGTTAATTCTTCAACCAAAACTTTACTAGAAAAATCACCCATTAAAGCAAAACGATTTTCAGTTTCAATTTTTTCTTCGATGTGTTTGATTAAATCTCTAATATCTTCCATTTGTACTAATCTCTTAATTCTTCAAGACAAACCATTTCCAAGTCCTGCCAATCATGAAGTAATTCAATAAAAATGTTTGTAACATCAACATCACCACGATAAATTTGACTAATTTCAAAAGATTCCGGTTCTGGTGGTTGTTCTCTATCACCACTCTTATATTCGGAATAATACCCAGTAACAATTAAATCTAAATTCTTGTATGTAACGTAAACAGTTCTTATCATATTTTAAAAATAATAAAAATTAATAAAACTGTGAATATTGATTATTTAATTATACCCAAAAATTGTGTCCAAATCTAACTCTTCGGGGTATTCGATGGTAATTTCCATTTTAAAACTACTTCCATCAAAATTATCGTTCATAAGATAAATTTGATTACTTGGTGTTGATTTTGGGAAATTAATTCTTTTAGTTTCAAATTCTAACAAATACCATAAACCATCACTTCCCATATAGGTATCAATTATTTGAGCAAAATCATCATCAAAATAAACGATTTTATTATTACTTGAACCTATGTCGCCGTTATAATAACCGTTAACAATGACATAATCACCAATTCTAAAAATATCGTCTTTTTTACGATTGGACTCGTTAATTGGTTGAAGCATATCGTCTATATCAAAATTTATAAATTTATGTGTTGGTTGTAATGTTCCGTCATTTAACCATTTAAGAATAGAATTTTCAGACGACATTAAACATTCTTCAATACCTTTTATATCTTCACCACCTTCTAATTTATAACAAACAGTATATCTACCATCTTGAATTCCGATATATAAAATATCACCCATGTCATCACCCATAATATCAGGGTGTTTTATTGCATTCCCATCGGAACCAATTTCATAAAATAAAACCTTATCATCGTGTAAAAATTTTAAATCATCAATCGTCCAATCACGTTTAATGGATTCATCAATGGGTTCAAACATTGTACTGGTTTCATCCGCATCAAAATTAAAATTGTTAAACCATGCCCAACCATCAATAGCATTTGAATAGTTATAGTCATTTGTATCCCAAATACCGTAAGTTAATTTATTTGGTCCATCAGGCCAATAGCCAATGGTTAAAGATTTAACTATATCTGGTATATCATCATTTTCACCAGTAAATGGATTCCATCCAGATGGTGATGTACCATCCCACCAACTAACTTCAGGGTAAACAATTTCAATCAAACGCAAAATTTTGTTCAATTGTTCAATACCGATTTTATCATTTTGAATTGGCTTATCGAATCTTAAATATAGCTTTGGTTGATACATATACAAAATAAATATCAACCAAAATTAAAAAAAGAAAATAACGGATTTGGGCATACAATTATACGGACCTTAGGTAGGCCAACATTTTACGGTTCCATTTTTTTTCCGCATCATAAGCCTCAATTTCCATTGGGTGATTGGCGTAACCATATTTTTTATATAATTTACCATATTGACTTAAGATTGGTTGCAAATGATGGGTCCATTCATGAATTAAAGTTTTTGTTAAATCAGAAACGGTTTTGCAATCAGCGTTAATTTGAATGGAATTATCCACAGGGTCATACCAACCATAAGTTTGTTTGGTTTCTTTGTTTAACCATAAAACTTGTAAAGGTTCGGACTTACGTCTATTAAGACCCAAATTTTGTTCACAGAAAAAAATGGCGTGCTTAAAAACTTTTTTAAAATCTTTTTTAGATAAATCCTTAATTTTGGTTCCAGCTTTAATTTCCATACAACAAAGATATGGAAATTATTTTAATTGGCAAAAATAAATCGTTTTAATATTTTTGGTATAAATACCTGTTCTTTTGGGTTTATCCAAATATCTAAATCCTTGTCATAAACCAAAGACCAAGTATCTGTAATAGGATTGTATAAATTATGATTACTTATAATCCATTCATAACCTTGAATATCTTGATAAATTCGTGGTTCACCTAACGATCTACGTATAAGGTTACACCAACTACCATCACTATATAGTACAGCTCTAATCTTAGAATGTTGTTTATATATTTTTTTGGCATAAGCCAATTTATCTTCTATTGTCATATTATAAACGTTTCAAAATAAAATTCACAATAATTGTTATCAACAAAATTTAAATTTTTTTATATACCGATGAGATATGGTATCAAAAGAAATACAATCTTCAATATTAATATATTTGGTTTCGATATAACCATGTGTTGTATCACTAACAACTTGAAAACTTTTCCCATAAAGATTTAAATAACATTCAAAAGTTTGACCCAACTTATTAGCATACCAATAAGTGTCCTTGGAACTTTTTGTAATAATAACTTTAATTTTTTCCATTAATGTTGATTATTACTTAAACTAATTCCATGTTGAATACCATAAATAAAATCTCTAATCTCACCCTCTGATAAATTTGGCAATATCTTACCCAAAGAAAAACCAATTTCATTGCCAACATCAGATATATCACCATTGTTATATTTGATTTCATTAAATGTTTGACACAATTGCTCAAAAATATCTTTAAATTCAATCGATCTTTCTTCCATGATTTTTAATTTTTTTTGTAAAAACTTGTTCTCGTACAAGTTATAACATAAACGTCACTTTTCTTTCCAAGTAAGAAAGTCATCGTGGACTAATCACGATATGTCTGCCCATTTAAGGACTTGTGCAGTCTAAACTATTTCAGAGGATAATACACCTCACCTGCCGTTGTAGTCAGGACAGGAATCGAACCTGTGAAGCTCCCGCATGGTTTGCGGCTCGGTAACCTCTCCTCCTTATTTTAACACCATATTCCGCCACCTGACTATTAAAAACCTCCCACTTTTACATGGGAGGGTGACGGTTCCATTTCTTTGATACACTAAATGTGATATGCACTATATACCTTTCATCTGGTTATCCGCCATAAAAAACTTCAAAAATAATAATTTTAATCCAATAAACCTATTATCAAAGAAATAATATAAACCACAATAAAATATAAAACAATTGTTAAAGCCAAATTAAAGGTGAAGGTAAATATCCAAACCAAAAATCTAAGAATGGGAAACCATTCATTTGCTGAAATGGGAAATAAACCCATAATTGCATCCACAACCATATCACCAACAAAAATGAATGATAGAATAAAAGAAATAACCATTAATAATTTAACAAATGTTTTCATATATCATAAATTTGATAAAACAAAGATAAGAAAAAGAATTTAAAAAACAAATAAAAAAAAGGGGGCGGGGGGATAAATGGACGTAATCCGGATATTTTTCCCCATCCACACATTTTTAAATTATTCAAATAAATTTAAATTTAATTTTAGATGGCGATAAAACAAATGAATTATCAAATACAAGCCTGCCATCCTCAGACCATATATGATAAATAACATGAGTATGATAAGGATTAACAGATGTGCCAAGAACAATATAAGAACCATCTTCCTCAATACGAATAAAATCAAAAATCTGGCCAACATAATTAGAATACCAATAAGTTTTTTTATGATATCCAACAATTTTAACCTTATTCATATATTAAATTAATTTTAATTTTTTAACGGATCCTTTTGGTCCCAAAAGATTGCCCTGATAAATAAGGCATATTGTGCCATCAGATAAAAAACCTTCCAAGGTTTGAAGGGTGGAATCCCACGTAATCTTTTTTCCATATATGCCATAAATATCATGTGACCACCATTCAACCAAAACCTGACCTATGTCCCTTGAGGTATTAATATCCATGACGGTATAAATAATCCCTTCATCCGACCAAACAAATTTATCCCCAATGTTTAATTTCATATTATATAAACTTTAATGGTTTTAAATAAAAGCCACCTCTTTCAATAATACTAATTTGACCTTTGGATATTAAATCATTTATATTATCATAAGAATTATGCCACCTTGTTTTATATATACTACCACCATCCCAATCACTACCAATCCAACCCCAAAGTATTTGATTATCTTGGGTGGTATCAATATCCAATATTTTATATAGGATTGAGTCTAGATCCCATCTTACAATATCACCTTTTCTTAATTTGGTAAAATTCATTTTTTATATAATTTTTAATTGTGGTACCCACTTACTAATTAAATCTCTCCTATGCTCACAACATTTAACATATGTACCATCAGGATGAAGATAATGGGATAACAAACTATTACGGAATCTTGTATGAAGAAAACCATTCTTTCTTATCTCCACAATAACTTGTTCCTTACCTAGTTCTGTCTTATATAACTTTATATCATCTATAACTTCCCTAAGGATAAGAATATCTCCCACCTTATATTCCATATCATACAAATCTAAATTTAATTCCCTCACCATTCCAATCATGTACACCTTTTGGTTTAATACCAACACACCAAGTTTTTTGGGTACCAATTTTTAATTGATAGAATGTAATCATTGTACCATAGGTTGGTGAACTTTCGTCACCATCCCAATCTTCTTCCGATTTAATAAACTCACCCTCCATGCCCACATCGGCATAATTACCCTTATACCGTTTTGTTATTATAACTTTATCTCCTGATTTAAATTCCATAACACAAATATAATAATTCCCATATAGAGAAACAAATATGGGTGAATTTTTTCCCGGAAATTCCGGAATAGGTTTTTAACTATGTAGGGGGTGGGGTCCTTTTTCTAGACAATTTTTCCCGGAATTTTAGGAACGCTTTTTTGGCTTAAATTTTTCCCGGAAAATTTTGCCACCAGGTCCCGGATATGAATGGGGAACCGAACCCCGCTTTCTACCCCGCAGACCCTCCCAGAGGGGGAGGGGGGATACGGGCACCCCCGCCGGGGGGCTATACAGGGGGTCCCCATAGGCCGGCCATCCAGTACAAATCTTGTTCCAAATTTTTATTCTGTCATCTTGTCATTCTTGAATATGTGAATACCATCCTTTTCTAGCCTAAAAAAACAAATTACAAATACAATTAACCAAATGGTTACCGAGAACCAATCATGTATTGCCAATGTGGTAAGTATAATTAAAGTTACAAGGCTTAAATAAACTCTATACCAATTTTTCTTGGGTCTTTCTTTGCCCAAGAATTCTCTAATTGCCATAATAAAGGCAATCAATCCTAGAATTGGGGCCAATGTTTTTAAGATTATCATAGTTTATATTGTTTTATATGTTTTATTGGTTTAATGGGTTCTTCCTTGTAAGCTTGTATAAGATTGGAATTTTCTATTATTCCCTTTAGACTATCCAAAGGAATTTCTTTGGATTTGGTTGGGTCGGTTAAATTGCTAACCTTGCATATCCATTCATCCCTCATTATTGTTGAAAATTCTTCTCCTGCTTCATCATTGCCAATAAAATAAAATTCAGGTCTATTAACAATATAATCTATTTTAATAATGGTGCCTGTGTTTAAATTAAGAAATCTATCTCCTTCTTTTATTTCCATTCTTATATGGAATAAATGTAAGAAAATTATTTTAATTTATCAAATAAAGATTTAAGATTGTTGTATAAGATATTCCATCTATTAATGCTTTTTGATGATTGTAAGGAATCTAAATCAATCATTATATCATTAATAATATTATCCATGGTGAATAATTCGGTCCATCCGCTAAAATATATAAAATTGGTATCTTTGATGTATATAACGGCATTATCTTGTCTTATCATAATATGATAAGGTAAATTATTATCTTTGAAATATTCTTCAATTATATTTGCTAGGGCAATTCCTTTTGGTTCTGGCATATCATCGATATTAAACCAGTCCATATCGTTTGCCTGTTCCATTATATCTTCTTTTATCAAAGGTATTAATGTATCATATAAATCCTGATATTCATCCAATAGTTCTCTGTTATTGGTTAGACTTATTATGCTTCTTTTTAAAGATTTTATGGCATAATAAAAAGTTTCATCCGTATCTAACATTGAAACATATAATCCTGTTTCATCACCAATGGTAAAGGTACCTCTATCATATTCTGCCACATATGTTCTATTAAATCTTGGGGATTTATTTTGTTGAAAAAATTGATTAAGAAAATAAACTAATTCATTTACATCCATTCTATAAGGATCAACTGCTCGGTCCAATGTTTCCTCCGCCCATTCCCATTCATTTTCCCTTAATATCTTTTTAATTAAATTTTTCATATATCTTATAAATATTCATTGCCAATTAAAAAATTATTAGTACCTTTACATTGTGACAGAGGATGTGAGAGGCAACCAGAACGCCACCTGCCTTTTTTAAAAAAAAGTGACACATTGTCATGTTGTTTTTTTGGCCAATTGAAATAAAAGTCGTACCTTTATACTATGAGAGATGGTGAGAGGCCAACAGCTAAGACCCTGCCTTATAATGAAATTTTTTAAATTGATTGTGTTGGAGTATACACGGCCCCTAAAGAAGATTTGTTAGTGGCAAGATATGATTATAACATCATATCAATATACCACAAAGATAAGGAAAATAATTTAATTGGCAATAAAAAATTTAAATTTTAATTTTTAAAACATCTTCCCACTTAACAGAATTAACATTGTTGTACGTATACCTAGAATCCCCAAATGAAATAAAAGGATTTTTTAAATTAACATATCCTTCGTGAGTTTTACTATATTTAAGAATACATTTAATTCTACTATCATCCGAAACTTCAGTTATCTTCCAACCTTTCTCCCTAAGGACTTTTAATAAAATTTGGGCTTCATCCCAATCTAATTCCCTCTCAAATAAAATAAGACATCTATTATATTCATTAAGGTTTTCAGGAATTAATGACATGGCTTTGGCATATAAACTATCACCACCAATCAAATCTTCTGCCCATTCCCATTCATTTTCCTTCAATATCTTTTTAATTAAACTTTTTGTTTCAATTATACCAGGTACCTCATCTTGGTTTATATAATCGGTTAGTACTTTATACACAATCTCAAAATAATTTTTACTATACCATTCCTGTAACTCCACAACGTATTTAAATTCAGGGGTATGTATAACAGTTACATTATCATAATCATTATGATAGCTTATATCAACAGGTATTTTAAAAGCCTCATCCCATTCAGGTGTCGCCATACCAGTGTAACCTTCAGTACCATCCCAATAAACCACACCATTAAATTTATCCTTATATATTCTCCAACCCTTATATTCTTTAACTTTGGCTATTGTATCTTCAATAATTTCCGATCTATGTTTACGATCTCTAATTGGTTCCAATTCCAAATTAACCCAACTAAAATCATCTGGATTAAAATCATTTTCCTTCAATATCTTTTTAATTAGATTTTTCATATCAATAATAAATATTCAGATAATAAAATAAAATTTAATATTAAGAATACATACAATCTGTACAGATGAGCACAACAAAACACCCATCTCTAGGTGTATCAAAAAAAACTTTAAAACCTTATAATTTATCGATTTTTTTTAAACCATCATAAAGAAGTCCCTCAGAACTGTTATCTAATCTCTACCAGGAGAAATAATTTAAATAAACCTTAATCATAAGTGATTTATTGTTTATATATGTCTTAATAGTTTTGGGACGGGATAAATCCTATTAACCTCTTGTCCTACATTTTTTTCGGGATAGGTAATAAAACATGTAGAAAAACCTAACGTATATAATATAAATATCTTGATAGTTAGAAAAATTCTTATTATCTTTAATATATGGAAACAATAAATGAACCTTATTACCTTTACAAATATGTTGTTAAAGGTGTTGAATATTGGACGCCAAGTCTAATATACGCTACATCCCGATCAGAGAAGGGTGTAATACAAGTACAAGTAGGATGACAAAATGTCGGTGTACTGTAAAACCCAATTACGGTACACTGGCTTTTCTCAACATGTCATATTGTCACATGACAAAATGGGGAGGACTAGCCTGAAAATTTGTCAGGAAATTCGCGGAGGGGTCAGTTCCCTTTTGGTTTGGCAAACTTTTTCAATGGATTTCTTATAGTACTTACCGTGGCATAAAAAACATTTCGTGTCATAAATTACCCTTATTTACCACTTTTTACCACATACCCCCACCAAGATCGAGATTTTTACTCCATTTGGCAAATAGCGTTGCCTATTGACCGGATCGAGGGTATCCACACATGAATATAATTATGGTACTAATAAGTGTTAGTTTTCAGTACATCAGTCCGAGTAGACTTCAGGTCTAACGATACATCTATAACATAAAAAAACCCCGAGGATTACTCAGGGTCTAATAACTTTAAATCTTCTATGTCTTTTTGTCGATTCATTTGTTTCTTATATTGTCTTACCATACTAATGGAGGCAAATGGATAACCATCATACCATTCTACATTATTAAATAATTCTTCTATATCCATATCAGGCCATGTATAACATAATTCTATATTACCGATTCTTATTGGTTCCTTATTACCGAACATTTCCTTATATACATTTTCTCTTACCACAACATCAAGGTCTGAAGGTTCAAGTAATCCTTTAATTGCCATGGGGCCTGAACCAAATATGATATAATCTTCTTTGGGTATATTTAAAGAATCAAGTTCCATTAGAAAACTTTTAATAACTTCTTCCTTTAATATTTTCCTGATTAGGTTTCTCATATAAGAATAAATATCTATTATTAATACTTTATTCTATATACGGTTTCGTGATTCCTTCTTTTTACTATTTTTAGATATTCTTTATCCCAGTCATAAGGAATATTATCAAATTCATCGAAACTTATTGTTGTTCGATTTGGGTCATTCCAGAAATTCTTTCCCCTTCTACAAACTTCATTACCATACTGCATAAATTCTTCATGATTGGTTATGATTTTTATTTCATCATCCCATAAGGTTTTTAGATGTTTACGGATTTTCATTCTTCATAAAATGTTTTACCACAGTTACATTCAACGCCAACATATTTTCCTTGTAAGGTGATTGGGAAATCATTATCATATGTAACTGTTGCCTGTGGGCCACATTTAAAATTTAAGTGTAACCAATTATTTATGATATGTATGTTTCTTTCTCTTAGTGCCTTTTTTACTTCACTGTTCTTAAAGTATTTCATTCCTTAATCCATTTACCATTATCATCCATGCCAATATATCCCAATTTAACCATAAGAAAGGTTTTAAATGACCATTCAAACTCTTGTGATTTTTCTTTAACATAGGCATCAACCATTTCTTCTGTTATGTGTTCTAATAAAATCCCATCTAATATATACCGATTTCTCTAGTCTATCGTTTATAGGTACATCTGCCATTTCTTCTACATTGTATAAGAATATGCCAGGGTAACCCAATTTTTCACAACTCTTTTTTACCTCATCCATAAAATACCATATACCACCAAGTGATTGTGGATATCTACTTGTTTGGGTTGAGTATTTGACAAACTCCCCTTCGTATAATTGTTTGGGGTTTGTTGGATATTCTACATTTATTACCTTCATAATTTACTTATCTTTATCAAACCATTCTTCAAATGTGTCATATTTAAATTCATCCATATATTATTTCTTTGTATCCCCAGATAAAATAATTGATGAAGCACAACATTCATATAACTTTGAAATATTTTCTTTTAAACCACCTCTTAGATTATCGAATATTCCTGTATTTTCCCACTTCTTATATAATTCTTCTTTTTGTTGGGATAAATCTTTTTTATGATTTTCTTTTTTCATATCTTATGTAGTTTTAAATGTCTTAATGGTTCTATAGATTCTGTGATATATTTACTAACATTAACTTCATTTATCATACGTTGTTTTTCACAATGGTCAAACTTTAATAGGTAAATTTGTGTATCTTGTATTTTCTCAGAACTTATAACCATAAATCTCTTATTATGCAAATCACTATCTATTTCAGGATGGTTATTTGTTATATATGTTTTGCCGACTTTTAATTCCATATTATTGTAAATCTAATGATTTATGTGGATAGTGTAAATATATACCCGGACTACGTCCCTAGAAATAAAAAAACCCGAGGATTATCTCAGGGTTTTACATAATTCATTATAAAACCCAAAACAAGGTTCATCAAACTTTAATTCTTTATTCATATTATTTAGGTTTAACTATTTCAATTAATTTTTTAAGACAAGCAAGTTCTGCTTCTTCATAAGTATTGAATGTACCACTATAAGAACCTCCAGCCCCAAAAAAGTTATCAAATATTTCTTTTTCAGTATATAAATCTCTTATATGGAAGCTATATTCTATACATCCTCCAAAATCTCCAGAGTAAACTTCTCCAGATATACTTTTTTCATCTCTAAACCATCTAAATGTTTGTGAGAATGTTGGTGCTTTTGTATAAATAAATCTCCCTTTTAAGTTTATACTATCGTTTAAATATAAACCATTATCTTTATTATATTGGTCATCATAAAATCCAAAACATTCATCATTAAACCCTAATTCTTTTAGGGCTAATGCTTCTTCGTATGGGATAAATTCGTTTGTCATTATTTCTATTTCTTAATGTTACAAAGATATAAAATTATTTTAAACTTTCTACATTTTATCTTTTAATTTTGTTATTGATTGATGCCAAGGTTATGAAAATAAATAATAATAATATTACTGTCATGGTTTAAATTATTTAAGGTTTGGTAAAACTTTTTCTATTGTGTATATGTTTTCTTGGTCCTTCTTGGATTTTTTCTTTTTCTTCTTTAATTCATTAAGGGCATCCAAAAGTTCTTGTTTTTCTTTGCTAACTTTTGGTTCCACCTTTGGAATAAATTGGTGTATGGGTTTGTCTTTGTAGACAATTTTTTCCACAATCTTATCCTTGTATATAATTTTATCCTTATATACTATTTTCTCCACAGGTTTTTCCTTATAAATTATTTTGGGTTTTTCTTTGGTTAAAGAATAAACCATTGTGCTTAAAACAATGTTTAATATAACGGATGATATGATTATTGTTATTATCATACCACAAATATAAGAATTTTATTTTATTTGGCAATTAACTATTCTGGGAAAAAATCTCCAATATCTTCTGACCCACCATGTAACAATTTCCAATGGCCGTTTGAAATTATGACCGGAATCCAATTAAGTTCTGTTTTAGATTCATCATCATCATACCATGTTTCACCACCGTCTATGCTTCTGAGATAATAAACATCGCAACCATCATGGAAAATTTCATGGTTCCCAAATATTGTATGTTTTGTCATTACCCTAGCTTTTTTGGGGTTGCATTTGATTGATTCTATCATAATCAATATGTTTTCCTTATTAACCCTAAAAACATCACCAATTGAAATTGGGTATTTTTCTTTTGTTTCTTCTTTTATTGTAACTTGATTGTTGTTGGATAAGCATTTGTGGCAATTAAAAGGATCATTTCCTGCTTCAGATAATTTCCAAGACCATCCGCAATTGTTGCAGGTTATGGTTTTATCTTTTTTAAGTTCTTCTTTTATGATTTTTTTGATGAGATTTCTCATATCTTATAAATATTCTTATAAGATAAAAAGCTTTGGTTTTTATTTTGGGGTATAATATCGTTCATAATTTTTATCGAATATCTCATCCAATTTTTTCTTTGTTTCTTCATCTTTTGGGATTAAATCATAAATGTCATTATACATTTTATAGCCAAATTTTAAATCCCTTAAATAACTTTCACAATAATGACCGTCTTGTGATTGTTTGCACATTAATGGGCTACAACAACCTTCTTCACCACAGCCCGTGCAAATGGGGCAGTATACATCATAACCATCTTCATAAATCTTTGCCTCATCAAAAAAATGGCCCAAATATATTTTATTATTGTTCCAATCTGCCTCGCAATAATAAACCTGTCCAACCTCATTGATGGATGTGATGGTAACATATTCAATTCCATATTGTTCTCTTTCAAATTGGTTGGCTTCCAATTTATCCCCAACATTAAATTTTGGTTTCATTTTATCCCTTTATTGTTAATTCTTCAAATAATAAAGCAAACCATAAGTTTTGTAATTGATGTACATACTTAATATCAAATGAAATTGGGTATTTTACGCCATCATCTCTATCATCAGGACTGTCAGTAAACTCTTGATAAAATGCCCAGTTATCAGCCCAATCCCTATATTTAAAACAATATTTATAATCATTAATACCCCTACTCCAATATTCTCCATCTCTATAGAACCCGAACTTTTCAAACCATTTTTCAGTTACAGGTATAGGTTCATATACACCTCCATTAGGTATGTTTATCAAATCAGTTACATCAACACGTATTGTTTCAAAATCTTCATGGTTTAGCATTAAATTTACTAAATTTCCTATTCTTAATTCTGATGCTTTCATAACTTATTTTTAATTAATGATTTAAACCATTCAATACCCTTAATAAAACCATCTTCATATGTTTTTTGATACGGACTTCCACTTAAGTATTCACCAACACTTTCTATTTCTGCCTGTATTTTTATATCCCTATCTGTGATAGAGTTAATTTTTTCCTCAACCCATTCAGCACCCATTATAAAGTTTTCTGAACCTTTTTTATAATCTTCTTTTTCACAAGTTCTATAACCAGAATAAAACCCTTGGTGGAATATGTTTTCTTCTTCAGTTGTTGAGGTTAAATGAACAACATTGTCTATTAGTTTTAACTCTTTTTCTGATAGAGTTTGTATTTCATCATCTGACTTTTTCATTTTAATATAAATTCAACTAATAAAACAATATAAATTATACCTATAATACCAAAAATTAAACCAACAATAGTGTCTTCACTTAGTTTTTTCATTACAATCCATTAAACCATTCATGATATTTTATCCTTGCCAATCTATCCTCACCACTATGTGTTTTACCCTCAGAATGAAACGTATCTAAGACTTTTTTACCAAATTCATACATTTCTTTTTTCATATTTTCTTGACATTGAGTATAACCTAACACATAACCTTTGAACCTTTCCATATCTTTTGAAGGGTCGACAGAACTAGTAGAAGCTCTATGTCTCTCTATTTCTGATTTAGCTAGTTGATTTATTTGTTCTTTCGATTTCATGTTATTTTTTTAAGTTATTTTTAATCCAATTATCTGTATTACCATAATCGCTTGGTTGAACTGTTCCATTCCCTAATTCAACACCCCATTCAATAGATTTTTTCATTAACTCAATAACCTCACTTTCAGTGTATTTTTTATCTTCTTGACATTTAGTGTAACCATCAACAAAGCCGTTTAACGTACCATCTATGTAACCTTCAGTATATTGTCCTCCACCACTACCATTATTTCTATAAAACTTAGTAGCTATTTTCCTTATTTCTTCTTGTGATTTCATTTTAATCTGTCATATAGTTTAGATTATATTTATTAGCAATTCTACTATAATGGTATTTTACAAAGTCATCCATTGAACTTTCTGGAAACCCTTCAAACCATTCTCTTCTTATATTATGTAAAATATCAAAATCCCATTTGATTTCATAAAACTTATTTTGGTTAAAGTATAACAAGTCTGAATATTCTGCCACATCAATATTAGAATGTAAGTCGTTATCCTCACCCAACTTTTTGATTGTTTCACACTCAATTATTGTATTGTTTTTTTCATTTCTTAAATAATGTACCATGATATTATTCTTTCCTTTTTGGTGGGTTATAATTTTCCTTTAACCATTTCATAGTTTCGTAAACACCATTTATATCTTGTTCAGATAATTCCCTTACAATTCTATCCCAACCATCTTCACCAATATAATCATCGTGAATTATCTTAGCCGATTTCCCATCAAACCAACCATCAGTATCACTTTCATAAATGATTTCAAATTCAACTTCTCTACCATCAACCCAATATGTTGATAGGAATGGATTGGATAGACTTTCTCGATGAACAGATATTTCTTTAACCCTCTGTTTCAACATTCCTTGTGGTCCGAAATAATGCGGATCTCTATCCCAATATAATACAAACCACCCAGTGTCTTTTAAGTTTAATGTACCTTTCATTATACAAATATAAGGAAAAATTATTTTAAATCATAATATTCTCTAACTTCATCTAGTTGTGATGGGTCAACAATAAAACTTTCCCAATCATCTTTTGCAACTTCAACATCCCTTACATCAATATAAAAGGTTTTAGGTGTAAATGGAAATGATTTAACATAACCCCGTTTATCTATCATTTTGGTTCTATCTCCATTTAACCAATCTTCTTCATTTAACCAAGCCATTCCACTCCATGTTATACCTCTTTGGTCTCTTTTAACAATAGCATCAATATAATAAGGTCTTCCGTCTTTACCGTCTTTGAATAAAGCCGAACATCTCTTATTTTGATACCAAGATCGCCCATCACCTAAATCTCTCACATCACCCCACTCTTCATCTTTACCAGTGATAGGTTGTAATGGTTCATAATTAGCCAATTTACGAAATAAGTCGGTGACAATGGGTGCTGACATCCCTGAATGTCCTTGTTTGGAAAATACTTCTATTAATTCCATGACTGCTTTACCTGTCATACCATCATAAAAGTCACCTTCACCAGAAAATAAACCAGCCATCTCTAATTCTAATTTTGCGTGTTCTATTAGTCCCATATTATTTATTTTTTCCTGTCATATAATTTACTTCCACCTCTTTGTTACCTTCTAAAGCGTTTTTAGCGTATTGTAAGGCAGACCTAACTTGTCTATCATGTGATGTTTCTAACTTGTTACAATTATGTATGTTTGAAGTAATTCTAAGTGCTTCAACTATCCTTTCAAGTTGAAATTTATAAATCGTTATCTCTTCCATGTTATTTATAGTTCAGTTTTATTTAGGAATTCTTTAATTTCTTTTAATTTCAATATCGTCTTATTTGCCTCCATCAACTTTTGTGATGTTTCTTTGTATAAATCATTTAATTGGTTTATTGCACAAGTTTCACATTGTCTTGCATACTTATCACCCATGAATTCTTCTTCACAGTTTACACACTTACTCAAATAGAAACCTGGAGCGTAAGCAAGTATGGGATATTTTATTTTATTTTCCATATTATTTGTTTTTCATATCTTCTATTCCTGCGGCAATAATACCCGATATAAGTATCCAACCAAAAGATATGAATACCAACATGGCTCTAGTACCTTGTTCCCAACATGAGGGGTTTAATTTCCATGAAATAAATGAAAAGGCCAAGTACATCAGTAAAACTCCTATTAATGATAATTGTATAAATGTTTTCATGTTTTATCTTATATTATTTGATCTTATATTATTTGATGTTATCCACTTAGCTGTGGGTGAATAAGGATTTTGTAAATCTATATCTATCCCCGTTGTGGTCCCAAAATTTGATTTAGGTTGTCCATATTTTTTAGGATTGGGTACCATTTTATTTCCCATTATACAACCGCACATACCACTGCCACCATTTTTAGGGTTACATCCACAAATTTCAGCATACATAACCTCATCAGGTTCATTACTTATGATAGGTACTACTGTAGATGGCTTATCTTGTTCATACAAATCAATAAGTCTAAAGACTTCTGATTTAAATTGTGATATTGTTTCAACCCTATCGAATTCAATTTCAATTAATTGTTTTAATGTTTCTTTTGTCATAATTTAAATTTAATATAAATCTTCACTAAATAAACCTATCATTGGATTATGTAATTCATTTTCATTCACTTGTTCATTTTCTACTGCAATACTCATAGCTTCTATTCTATCGACAAACCTATTTTTGGATGTCATAAAACCCTGTTCGGTTTCACCCACACTATCGGGACCAAATTGTACTGTCCTCAGTTGAGAAAGTGTTGACACGATATCAATACAATTACCATGTCTGTGACCGCAAACAACAATTCCTTTATCAATGTTTTTAGGTAATAGTCTTTGTGTAGGTAAATCTTTATACCATATGGCAGCACATGTAATATATTCTTCTGATTTTATTTTTTTCATACTAGGTACCATTTTGGTGTTTGACCATGTTGCCATTTGGCAAATCTTACTTTATATTTTTTATAATAATTTCTATAACCTTCTATTGGGTCTGACATTTTACAATCGTCAGGCATTGCCTGTGAAAACTGTGTCAAACCAATATCAGGTATTTCTGGCATGTTGTCACGGTACCAAAAATTAATATCCTCACCAGCATGTTTCCTACCGTATCTTTTGGTGTATTCTTTACACATCTCATGAGTTAATTCCGTCAACCATTTATAATTACTTGATGATGTATTAACCCATTTTGTACATGGATGGTTAACAAAACCAATTCCATATGGAAAAGGTTTATCATCTTTTTGCCTTGGAAACCCTTGAAAATTTTTATATATAAAATCTTCTGTAATTTCTTTTTTATTTTTTATACCTCGTCGGATATAAGATATTGTACCTAATATTTGATTGTGTTCTGTAATCATTTTTACCAAATGTTTGTCACAGTGATATTCAGCACATTTTTTAACGTCCTTATCCAAAACAAATATATTCATATTTTAATGATATGAAAAATAATTAAATATAAAAAGTAAAAATTAAGGTTTTTTGGTTTCAACCTTTCCATATGCAGGACATGGTTGATAGTAATAATTTTTACAAGAACTTGCCAATAGACAAATTAATAAAGACAAAATTGTTATTTTTTTCATGTTTTATTTTGTTTTATCAATCACAACATAAATTGTGTCAATTACTTTACCAGTTGTTTTACAGTTACAACCTGATTTACTTTCAGGGGACGTGCTATTACCAAATGCCGTAGCGATAGGATTTCTATCTAAAACTTCCATTTTGGTCACAAAATGACTTGTCTCACCACGATTTCTGAACCAATTATACCCAGCTGTTTCATGATAAACAATTTTAACCTTCCAACCGTAATTAGCAGCACTATCCAATGATTTTACCAAATTTTCATCTTGATTGTCATTATCAATAGAAAAATCAAATGGTGTTGAAGAGTTCATCCCAGTTTGGGTCATGTTCAAATGACCTTCCCATGATTTCCATATTATACCACTTTTGGAGAATTGTGTAACCAAACCAATTCTTTCACCGTTAGAATAATTTTCTGAACAAGATGTTATTAACAACATTGATGCTAAGGCCGAAGCCCAAATTTTTATTTTTTTCATATTTTAATTATAGTTTAATGTACCTTTCATTATACAAATATAATATTTATAAAATATAAAATCAATTTATATTTAATAACATGAGAGACTTAATTAAGAAGATATTAATTGAGGAAATGGTTTCTAAAATAGATGAGTGGGAATCTAATGTCTATTCACCGGAAGAAGGTGTGTTTACTACATTAATATCTAAAGATGATAATAATGGGGATAAATTATACTTATTCGTTGGTTTTGAAAAAATAAATAACGATATCAGTAAATATTCATATTGTTTTATGGTTGTTGATACTAACAATAAACCTATAACAGGTTTTATGTTAAAAAGAGATGAGGTTAGTAGATATATACCTAATAGTATTAAAAATAAAAGAATGGTTATATCTATAATTTTGGGGTTAACTAGAAGACTATTAACAAATATTAAGCCTAACAAAGTTATTAGAACGACCCATGAAGTTTTAGATAATAACTCTTTAGTTAGATATGATGAAATTACAAAAATATTTATAAATGAATTTATGTATAAACTAACAAAAAAAGGTAAAAATACCGATGGTACTGATTTTTGGGTAATGGAATTGGTTGATAATATCCAAGAAAATGAAACAACGGAAACTGAGTACTTAGACATCCCACCTATCGAGGAAATTAATAAAAAATGGGAAGAAAGATTATTATCAATATTACCAAAACTTAAATGACATGTTAAAAAATAAAGATAACACCAAAGATAAAGAAAATGTAGATATTTGAACATACCGTCAAAAGAGGAACGAGAAAAAAGTTGGTCAGATAAACTAAAAAGTATATTACCTATGGTAAAACAAGATATTATAAATTACCACAAAAATAATAATAAATAATTACTTTAATTTAACACACCCACAAGAATCATCTGTTAACTCACATTCGTAATCAACCCAACGAACACATTCCGTCCACTCTCTCCTATACCTACCTGTGTGACCATTATCTGTAGTCTTCCATTCAGCACACTCTCTACAAATTGACTTATATGTGTATTCTTTACAATAATGTGATGTATAATACATGTTACCATATAGAACCAATATTATTAATAACATTGGTCCCCATATCCAAAATAAATCAAACCATTCTTTTAAATGTTTTTTCATATATTTATATCCATTTCCGATAATCCTCTAATCACATGAGGTAATTTTTATTTTTTTAATATTTTTTTCACAAAAATTTATTTTTTCAACTTTCACCAAAAATCTAGGATTGTGGTGGTTTATCTGCTTAATTCCATCTATCATATAATATTCACCTTTTATGTGGACCCAAGGATCCGAACCATGGTCACTAAACCCTACAATGGTACCACATTCTTCTTGTGTGCAGTAAAATAAGCCACCGTTCTTTTTCTTAACTCTGTCACCTATTTCGAATTTCATAATTTTAACTTAAATCAAATTTTGTACCCAATTTATTTTCTATTTCTGATAATGAGTACTTGTTAAAAGCTAACATTAGTAATTCTAATTTAAATTCATCTTCTAAGGTTTTTACCTCAACATTACGTTGTCCCAAATAATTTTTTTCCAAATCTTTGGCCAATATTTTTAACTCATCCTCAGATGCGTAGTCATTTACGTAATTCCTGATATCATCAAAATAGATTTCCACATCAACATCTTGTGATACATACATTGTCCTACCTCTTTTTCTCATTTTTATTTTGTTTTAACTTATCATCCTGTTCTTGAATTATTTCAGTCAACATTTTATCCACCCAAGTTAAATTATCATCTGAGATACCGTATTCTTTTTTTAATTCAGTTAGTAATTCTTGTTTAGATTTTTCAGCTTTATCTTTAGACCAACCTATATTTTTTTCGTTATTTTCCATTTTTTATATATAATATAATAAATTTATTCCCAAAAAACATCGTTGTCGATAATTTCATCAACAATTTTATTAACACCTCTAATCATTTTTTCGGTATGTATAAACCATTCCCTATAACCATCAAAATCAAATGAATGACATTGTTTATTATCATCCCTTATGTAAAACCTTTTTTTCGTTACATCTAATATCTTATAGTGTTTACCAACTTTGGTCACAGCTTTACCTTGTAGTTTACCGTTTTTCATTATAACAGGTTTGATACAATAAAGATAACCACCAACTTTATATGATTTAGTTTCCATAAAACAAATATACAAAAAATCCCTCACACTGGAGGGATTTTGATAAAAAAAATTTTAATTATCTATACCCATATTTGTCTGACAGTATCAAGTTTAATGTCGGTATAATCTGAAAATAATTTAACATCATCGGCATAAGTAACTTTACCATTAGGCCTCAAATGTATATAACCAGTTCCATTTGAAGAGTATTCAACTAAATCATCAAAATTATAATCACGCACAATATTGTCACCAACATCCCAACCAATTTCTTTTAAAAACTTTAATAAATCCATAACATCACTAGCAAGCATAGGTTGTGAAAAACGTAATATATATCTTTCATGATTATAACTTGGTATTTTTGAAAATCTATTAGCATCATCATCAATTATATCACCAACCCAATCAAATTCATTCGTCTCAATTAAAGGACCAAACATATCACTAGTTTCATCCGCATCAAAGTCGTGACTTCTAACCCATTCTCTTCCATTTAAATGTTTATACATATGATGTTCCTCATCTGATATAGACGGGTCATCTATATCACCGGATGTGTAAGTTATATTCTTCGGATTTGATTTAAAAAAACCAATTGTTATATACCAAATACCCTCTGAAGGATCTTCCCATATCTGATCCAAATAAGGTAAATTAGTTGGTATACCTCCTGACCGCCAAGTGACATCGTCGTAATTTCTTTGAATTACTTTCATTACTTCAAGTAACTCCCATTCATTTCTCAATGGTGGGTCAAACCTCAAATTTAAAATAGGTTGATAAGTTCCTTCATTCAAGGAACCAAAAACATCATCCATATCTAAATCATCATCGTCTAAAATAATATCGTAATAACTAACTATTTTATATTTAGGATTCCATAATCTATAGTCTTCAGCGTAACTTGGATCCTCTTCTGGTCTCCATATACCATCTTGGTAAAATGTCCAACCTATGGTTGCTCTTTGTGCATGTGGTGGCCTACCATTATAATACGGGTATCTTCCGATATATATCCAACCCAAATCAGGTGGCATACTTCTAACATCATCACCACCACTTTGCCAATATATACCTTTTGAGTATAGATATAATTGTAATTCTTGGAACTGTTCTTCTGTGATGTCTGACACAGGCATCACAACCCAATTCCATTCTTGTAATAATCTTTCTATATTACCGACTATATGTGACGATTCATTTTCATTTAAGGAACCAAAAACGTCATCAATATCTAAATCAACACCCATAGTTTGGCATAAGAAATCCATATTTTTAATAACATAAAAACCACTCTCTAAATGTGATAAAAAAACGTGCCAAGGTTCACTATTATAGTAAATTTCTTCATCGTCTTCCCACTGTAAATCAATATACTTTTCATCAGAATCTATAATAGTATAAACAATACCTTCATTATTATATTCTTCAGGATTGTAGAACTGTAAACCAATACCACCACTTTGAAAGATAAAATCTAAAATTTCTTTTTCCATTTACAATAAATATCTTGTCTATGTTAAAAATTGTTTATATATTTGTACAAGTTATTTGACATAAAAACACAACAATAAAAAAAAAACAAAGATTTTGTTGACGGTATGAAATAAATTACATATCTTTGTTGTGTTAAGTTAAACAACCTGATAACGGTAAGGGGAAAATAAAAAAAATAATTTTTAAAAACCTCTTGATAGTTTAAAAAAGAATGTTTAACTTTGAAGAAGTGAATGAGTGGAAAGTAAAGGTCCTAAATCTCCCGAGTAAAGAGTAACACGACCATCCGACATGACACCACTCATAAATAAAAACTGTAACACCATAAAAACTGTAAATGTTTACCACAGAGGAAGCTAAGTCCTGAACCATCGTGAAACCGATAATTGACTGACACAGGCTGAAACCTCTCTAAAAACAGGGAAAGTAAAAGCAATCGTGGTGTTCAAAGATGTTGTTCTTTTTTTAACGGGTCATAGTATTTTTATTAAACTTCACAATAGTTAAAATAAAAAAATTGGAGAACTTTCACACTCTCACAAGGTTTAATCAGTGGACTGATCATCCACACGGGAATCAACGATCACGGCACCTTAACCCAAAAGCCACCGATTCCCTTAACACGTGTTATAAACACAAACAAGACCGATCTCGATTATAACATCGATAAAACCCTCTTGTCACACCTACCTTACGGTGTCAACAAAGGTTCCCTTTCATGTGAATAAATCTATCGGCAAACAAAACCCCCACATCTATGTAATATTAGATTGGGGGTTTTTAGTTTTTAAAAGATTTGTTTAAGGTATGTTAAAAAATTCTCTACCGTTTATAGGTGTTGAACCGTCTTCTGATAACTGTTTAATAAATCCCTCTTCATCTTTATCGAAATATTCAACATCACCAAACAAGGCAACAAGTTTATTATTATATTGTATACGTGTACTAGGATGTATTTCTAGATGATCCATACCACTACGTGACGCAGAACTTTCAATTCTAATGTCTTGTTCTAATAAAATTGGGATTACATATTTTTTAAATTGTTCTGAAGATATTTTTGGATAAAAATAAAACAATATATAATTTCCATTTCTTGGTAATGTTTCCCACATGTTGGATTTTTCAATGATATCACCCACCCAATCAAAATCACCCTCTTCAGATTCCGACATATTTTCAAAAAAATATTCATCATCAATATCATCTAATAAATGGAACCATGTTTTATAAGAATGCCCCATTACTGGTTTTATTGTAAACATTCGATTTATACCAGTATCGTCTTTTATAACTAAAACCTCTAATCTATTATCAAAATATGTTACATCAATTACTCTATATGTTTTATTTACTGTTAAATAAGGTTCAAAAGCAGGTGTAACAGTGTGGCATAACAAATTATCACCAACTTGTGGTTCCCTTTCGTATTCTTCTTTTAAAATAGATTTAATAAGATTTCTCACATAATATAAATATCACAGAATTGTGAAGATTTAATTATTTGAAAGTCCTTTCCAACATCACAACCAGACTTGCGTCAACCCATTTTTCATCAGCACCATCCTTAATTTTAAACTTGGTTATAACGGGTAACTTAATTGTCTCCAACCTACCAAATTCCATGTCCATAATTTCAACTACCTTGTTGTTAAAATTACCTCTTAAATTAATTTCCATATTTGTTAATGTATTTTTCTTTTATAATATATTCAGCCATCAATTTCATAAAATCTATATCTGCCTCATGTTCATCTTCAGGTACCACCTTTTCTTTATGGTTACCTTCAATGAAATATAAACCATCAACTTTTTGTTCTTTGGTTAAATGTATATAAAGTCTAATAGAGTTATAATAACCTTCTATCCATCTGTCTTGGGGCTTTATCCAATTAATCATTTTCTATTTTGATAACAATTTGATTTAACATTTTATCTTCACCTTCAGGATCCCATTTGGATTCCAAATCTGTGCCAAATAGTCCTGCAAATCCATCCCAAAATTCTGCTTTTCTTTCACCCTTTAACATTTTTAAAATTTCATAAGGTGACATACCATTTTCTCTATGAATAAGTTTTAATAATACCTTACCTTCACTTATGGTTAAATCTTTTATTGTCTTACCATAATTACTTTTTAAATAAACTTCCATCTCATGAAGTTCTTTTTTACGTATAATTGGATTTGTAGAATTTAGGTTTTCTTTTCTGTTATTAAGTTCTCGGGATAGCACCTTGACCAAAGGTAAAACTTTTCTAACTTTTTTTTCTAAACGACTACGTTCCCAAGAAACAAATACACCCCAATTACCCTTTTCCTTTATTATAAAAGGTTTTAATTTAACATAGGGTAAGGTATCACCATTAATTATAACGGCTGTTACCCTTGTTTGACAAACACCAATAAAGGTTATTACTGATAATATAAGGGTTAATATAAATTTCATTTTGTGACTTATAACGCATACTCAAAAAAATCTAAATTCTCAATTTCTTTAAAATCTTCTTCTCCAATAAACGTTAATTTTTCAAGTATTGGACTTTCTAGTTTAATTCTAGTGAATTTACCCGCATTTGGTTCACAAGTTAAAAAAACAGATTTATCATTCAAACCTAGAACCCTATAAAACTTATTGGGTTTCATACATAAAAATTTTCTATCGAATAAGTTTTTTGATATCCAAGTTTGTCCGTCTGTGATAAAAACATAATCACCTTTTCTAATCTTCTCCATGATATAATACTTCGTGTAATAATCCTTTTTGACATTTAACTGTAACAAATTTTAAATCATAAATTACATCGCCTATCCATTTCTTTTTTAAATAATAAGGACCTTTAACTATAATAACAGTTTGTGGTGGTTCATCATTAGGAAATCCTGTACCGGCCAAAAAGTGATTATAACCATCATCTAAACAATAAGCCCAAGAATTATCTATTGGTTTGTATAACTCACCAACTTTGGTCTTAAAAATTATAGGTAATATATTCTTTTTTAATTCCATTTTATGATTTTATACTTACTTTCCACAATTTCACGTACCTTTTTAAATTCTTTGACACGATTAAGTCTAAGATTATATCCCTTAGCTATAGGTCCCATTAATATTAAGGCAGTACTAACCTTTGATTTTCCAATAACTTCTTTCATAAATTTAAATAATATTTGATTTAAACCCACAATGTGGACAAGTTAACATTTTATCTTTACTTGGTTTATACTCACTTAATGACCATAATTCTTTACAATCACCACAAAAAAAATGATACATATGTTCTATGTTAAAACCATGTTTTTTCTCTTTTAATTTTTCAACAATTAATTCATTAATCCTGTAAAACTTACTTTCATACCATTCTTCAAATGTCAAAGCAGAATCTGGGTTTTTTGTTTTAAATTCTTTGTATTGTGCCTCTAACGTCATAATTAATAAAATATAACACCTGTTTTATCTTTTCTCATTATTTTTAATTCGGTTAAACCTTCACTAAAATAAACTGCAACTTGTCTCTTATGCATTGGTGCCTCATAAATCACACCACCATCCTCCAACTTCACACCAGTATCTTGTAATACCCTAACACCTGTAACATCAAATTCATTTACAGAAGGTATTAGAATATCATAAACCCTTGTTGATTGTGAAGATATAACAAAAGAACATTCGTTAAAATAAAAATAATTTTGTATCTTGTGTATTGTTGTATCGGTAGGAGTTACTATTTTAATATTACTATATTTTAGTACAACATAACTATTTTGACCAAACAAACTTATTCCAAATAAGAAATTAAAAATTGTTATTAATAAGTTTGTTTTAAATTTACGATTGTTTATCATTTTTGATTTTTTTCATTAAACTATTTAACAAATTTAACTGAAAATTTTCATCATTCCTAATATGTGGTAAAATATTTTTTATATGTTCTAAATTTGACATCATGTTATCACCAGTTTTATCTTCAGGTTTAACATTATCTTCACAATCAGAACAATACTTATCACCTAAATCTACCTCACCGTTTAAACACCTCCATTCTTGTTCTGTAAACTCACCGCCTGTTTTTAGTATCCTCCCACAAGAAGAACATACTAATGCCATATTACCGTTATTGAATTTGAATTTTGTTGACATGATAATTATTTTTCCATTACAACCATTATCTCATCGTTTGGTGATGAATTGCTATAAGTGTCTTGGTTTTGATTAACCATAGCCACAACACGATAACCTAATTTAAAGTTATCTTGTATTTCAACCTTTAATTGGTTAAGATTTCTTCCTAGAATAACCTTTTGTTCCTTACTTCTGTCTGACATTTTATTTACAGTCACAACCGTGGTTGACATCAGAAATAAACCTAATAAAACTAATAATGTATTTTTCATATAACAAATATAGTGATTATCTATTTGGTGGCAAAATTAAATAGGAAGATTTACCTTTGACAATAATTGATTTGAGACATGTGTATATATTTCTGTAGTTTTAACTGAATAATGACCTAATATTTTTTGAATTAATTTTAGGTCTGTACCATTCTCCAATAGGTTTGTTGCACAACTATGTCTTAATTGGTGAATGTGATATTTTTCACCTAAGTATTTTTTAACAATTTGGTTACAACTGCCAGTACTATATTTTAAGTTATTTTGACCATTAAATAAAAAATCAATTGGCCTAAACTCTTTGTAATAACTTCTTAATAATTCTAAGATGTTCTGAGAAAGGGGGACTACCCTATCTTTTCTACCTTTAGCGTTTTTGATATGGATTATCATTCTTTTAGAATCAATGTCTTCTATCTTAAGATTAACAACTTCTGAAAACCCTCAAACCAACCGAATACGACAAAGATAATATTGATTTATGCTTCAAATTATTTATCTTCGATAGACACTCTATAATGTAATCATTATCAATTACTTTTGGTAACTTCTTTTCTGACTTGGGTCGTTTGAAAGATACTTTATCGTATTTCTTATTTAGACCGAATTTGTAGAGAAATCTGATTGAGTTAATAACTTGGTTTTGTTGTGAAATAGAGGTAAATTTGTAGTTATCTAAGTAAGATTGGAAATCTTTTGAATTACAATGAATGACTTGTTTATCTCCCAGAGATTTTAGGAAGTCTTTAATGTGACTTAAATAATTATCTTTTGTTCGAGGAGAGTAATTTAAGTATATAAACTTTTCTTCGCAAATCTTTATAATTTTTTGGTTCATTTAATTGATTTTAAATGGTTTAACCTATACTTGTTTATATATAATAGTTAGGCGATATTTTTAGACACCACCGTAAATTCACATCTTCTCTTTGAAAACGTCCTTTTACCGCATCTAATTACATAAACACCACCCGAATAAGACCCTTTCCCATGTTTGCCCTTTTTGCTGTAAGACACAATTAAGCCTTTAGCTAAAAAAGTTGCTTTTGGACTTCTTACCCAATATTCTACATTGTACCCAACAAGGTCAATTCCACCCGAAGGGAAAACATCGCCTAACACGGGTTTTGCGTCAGCAGGGGTTTCGTTCAAATTTAAGTTTTCGTTTTCCATTGTTATTTATTTTTAAGTTGATAAATCCGTTTCCATAAGCCCTGCCGAACGCAAAGCCCGAAACCGTTATAAGTAATGTGTGTAGATGACATTGACCCCGCTGTGGATTTTCACCACTATTAGTTAATCTTCCGATGCGGGGTTAATCACCCACACACTACTTATAACAACAAATATAAGAAATAAATTTTAGATTACCAAATCTTAGAGGAAAAATTTACTTCTCATATTTGCAAACGTTAGTGATAATTAGTTTATTCACTTTTCCTAATTCTTAATTCCTTGATAATCTCGTTAAAGACATTCTTTTCCTCCTCATCAAATTTTTCAGGACCTTCGCCCCAACCAATAGGTTTTCCCCATCTGAACGCTATTGTAATAGCGTCTTTTATATCTTGTAAAGTGAATAACTCACTATCACTAACATCAGATATATTCAAGTTTTCTGATTCAGTTAGTCTCTGTTTGAAAGTGTCTATGTATTTTCTCATTTCTTTGCTCATAATTTTGTTTTATATATAAATATCAGAAACCTGAAATATATCTGAGTATCGTTATATTCAATTTTTATTTTCTACAACCCATCTAACCACTTGTTCCCTTGTTAAACCCATTAACTTACCATTTTTGTTATTGAAGTCTTCGTGGAACTTTTCTATGAAATTTGACGGAATTTCATGATGTTTTAAAACATAATCACCATTTTCTATTTCAAAAAAATAAGCTCTAGCATAATCTTTTTGTGGTGGTGGTAACATTTCAATGTCTCTTCCTGTTTTTAAAAAATGTTTGAATCTTAAAAGATGTGCTTTACCTTTCAAAATATTAAACAATACCCATTTTTTAATTTCTTTAATCATTTTATTTTTTTACAAATATACTAATAAAAACTGAATATAACAAATGATAAACAACATTAAAACGATTGTTTATCATCAACCGTTATTTTATAATTTTAATTTTTTTATTGTTAATCATCAATATATACATACCAATACCATAGTCAGATATGTTGATGATATCTAATTTATTTCCATCACCCATGTAGATAATATTACCAAATATATCAACGACATATACATTTGAGTTTTGTAGTTCTGACTTAAAGTTTGGATGGTTAAATAATCTTACATATCTAACGTTTGTAATAACGTCAATAATTAATACGTTTACAACAAATACATTATTACCATCAAAAAATACAAATTGTTTGGTGTCACTTAGGTTATCATTAGTAAAATCAAATAATCTTGCCTCTGACTGTGCCATACCATCTACTATAAACCCATTTATACTACACCCAATACCATACGTGGCGACATTACGTACAATTAATTTGTCAAAATTTGTAACACTTATCTGAACTGTATCTGAACTGTAATTTCCGGATATATTATTATTGGGCCATTCTTGTCCGACTAAATATACAAAATCAGTGGCGAATAAATTCAGGGGTAATAATAAAGATAATAATAATTTTTTCATATCACAAAATTAAAAATTTTAAAAAATTAATGGTGATAAAAATCACCATTAATCCCACCATCCTTTTAGACCAGAACCATCAAATTGTTCATCCCAATATTTGTATTGTTCATCCCAATCGGTGATATTTTCGGGTGCATCTTTAAACTTATCAAAATCCTGTCCTTTAAAAATTTCCCATAGTTGTTCCCACATTTGTTTTTCAATTTGACGTGACCTTTCATAAACTTTTTTTCTAAGTTCTTTTTCTTCAGGAGTATCATCATCAACCATTTCGTAATAACCAGGTCTATCTTCACAAGGTTTAAATTGTAAAGGTCTATCAGGTAAAACCCCTAATTCTTTTTCTGCCAACTCAACAAAATCATCTTTGATAAATCTATCTAAAATATATTGAGCGGTAATCATTTTGTCCACTTTTTTCTTTCTGGAACTATCAACTTCATTACCTTTTATGTCTATGTTTTTTGCCATGTCACCAATTGATGTTTCCATAAACATAAGAACACCATTATATCCATACCAACGATATTGGAATAATGCTTTTCTAAATAACCAAACGTTTTTGAAAAAGTTTGGCATTTCATAACGTAAAAAATCCCAAGTTTTCCATAAAACTGTTTGACGATTAATCATTTCAGCAAATGATTTGATAAATTTGTTTGTTATACTTAATTTCATATCACAAATATACTAATTAATACCCACTTTCGTGTGAATTATCATAAAAATTATTTTCTTTTGTTTCAACCAGCTTTGTTTTTTTGTTTTTAACTTTTACATCTTTTCTTACTATCTTACTGATATCAGTATTTTTTGTTAGTGGGTTAAATTTATCTAACAAAACGTACACCCAAAATAATAACGCGGGTAATACTAGTAATGCTACACTACCAGTGAATGCACCAACTATGGTCAATAAACTGTTTAAAAAAATAACCACCCATTTGGCTTTTTTTCTTGTAGATTTTTTCAACCTGATTTCAACTTGTTTTTCCATTATTTTAATATATAAAGTGTTTCTCTTTTTTCCGTACCAAACCAATTTTTATCACCAAAAGCAAATGTATTCAACTCAACCATATCTTTTTTAATTGGAAAAGAATTGTCGTATGTACCCTCCAACATACTTATTAATCTTTCATCGTATTTTACCCTATACATTTTAAGGTTGTCAATGTAAAGATAAAAATTACCTTTTTCATATTTTATTGTATACATTTTTTATTATTAATTGTAAATAAAATTTTTATAAATTTCAATCTAACCTATTTGTGTGGTGATGTGGATTAGATTTTCTCATTTCTCTAAAATCATTTAAAACCAAATCCACTCCTTGACTAACCAAATCCCTACCTGTGGTTTCTTTGACCATTTCATATTCTTTGGTTGTGACCTCAAATTCACCAACAACATCATCACCCAAAGAAGTTATTTGAACTTTAATTTTATAATTTTCCATTTTACTTTTTTCCATATAAATAGTTTTAATCCTCTACAATTGTTGCTGTCATATAAGAATTTATAACAATTATTTCTATACTATCAATACTTCTAAGACCTATAACCATAGAACCACCACAAGATATGTTACAGTATGCCTCATCAGGATTTTCATTTAAGTAATCAATAACTTCTTCAATCCATTTTTGTTTTTCATTATCAGATATATAAGCACCATCACTAAAATCATAAAAATCACCATTTTCATTTTCTTCACTATAGACTGAAGTGATGTTAGGTACCATTTCTAAAGGTATTACTTTTGATTTTTTTTCGGTAAAGTTAAATTTCATAATTTTTCTTTAATTGTTTTTTTATATCACGTTCTTTTATTGTTTCTTTTTTATCGTATATTTTTTTACCTCTACCAACACCAATTATAACTTTTATTCTACCTTCATTTTTTAAAGCCAAAGGTATTATAGTTAAACCTTTTTCACTAAGAGCTATTTGTAACTTTTTAATTTCTTTTTTTTTAAGAAGTAATTTTCTATCACGTCTTGGGTCTAAATCATTTCTTGAACTTTCATATGGTTTGACGTACATATTTTTAATAAACAACTCACCGTCCTTGAAGAAGCAATAAGACCCGTCGACACTGACATCACCCGATTTAATAGACTTAACCTCAGAACCTATTAAAACAATACCTGCCTTATATTCTTCTAATATATCGTAATTAAACCTAACTTTCCTGTTCACCATGACTTCCTTTTTTCTATACGGTTACAAATATAAGAATAAAAAGGTTTACAAACAAATTTTAAAAATTTTTTGATGATTTTAAAAGTTAATTTAAGATTTAAAGTTGTTTTTGGGTTCATTTAATTTACAAATTTAAAAGGTTTTAAAACATCATTACCTATAATTACAATGTTATCACCGTATATAACATCCCAACTTGTAGTCCAATATGTATCACTATCAACTATCTCAGCTACAACACCTTCATCATTTATTTCCACTATGACACCAATTTTACCTCTGACCTCATTTTTTACAGTTTCGTTATTTGGGTAAACAATACCATCACCAATCTTTATTTTTCTAGGTGATTTGTTGATATTACGTAATTCTACTATTTGTCTTTGGTGTATTTGAGACTTTAATTCAAAATAAGATTTGTCCAATTTTAATAATGAAATTTCACTATCTAAGGTGTATAAGGTCCAAATAAAATTAAGACCTGGTATTAACAAATATATTTTTTCATACCATTTTTTTCCAATCTCAATTGTAGATATACAACAAAACATCGAAATTAAAACGTGTAATAAAGACAATAACAGAATGACTTCTACAATTTTCATTTTTACAATGTTATATTAATTTTTTAATTATAACAAATATAAAAATAAAAAAGGGGTTTTACAACCCCCCTCAATTATTTATCTACCTTTGGCCACACCTGACTAGCTTTTTGGGATACTAGTTTTTGTATTGCTGGAGGTAATTCTACGTTTTTACCAATATAATCGTCTAATAAATCTTTTTCTGTTGTGACAGCGTACATTTTAGAATTAGAGTTTTTAGCTACCCAAGAAGAAACTTGTAATTGACTGTGGTCTGCTGGATTAAATCTATCAACTTTTATCATTTGAATTGGTTTTATTGTTTCACCAACAATATCACCTACCACAAAATAGTTAGAAGTTGTGTTATATGTACGCCAACCTTCAGGTGATAATGTCCATTTGTCAACATAAATTTTAATATCATTACCAACGTCTTTTGATGTTGGTTTTGCACCAAGTTTTTGGATAATAAGTTTTGCTATTTGACGATTTTCATCATCACTTAGTTTTGTTACTGCCGATCTGAAAAAATCTTGTGCCTCCATGTCTTTAAGTTTTGTACGAACATCTTCTACACCCAAAGAACTTAACATTTCAATTATCAAACCAAACACAGTTTCACCACCTAATTGTTCACGAACGATTTTACCAGTATTTGAGTTCTCATATAAAGCCAACCAATTATCATTTTTTATTATTGAAACCAATTGTTCTTTTGAATAAATCCCAGATTGAACAAATCCACCAAAATTGTCCTTCAAACTATTATCTCCATAACCTGGTTTATAAAAGCCTTTAGCTTTTAAAGTATCTTCTATTTGTCTTTGTTTACGATTTTTTATCGCGTCTCTGTTGTGAGCTAATACCGCATTTTTAATTTTTTCAGTGAAAAAAGGTGATAATTTAGGATCATTAGTGTCTAAACCATTAGCGTAATTACTATCACCCTTGGACCACCATGAAGCCTGACCATTGTCTTTCAATAATAAAGCTGTTTTGTAAGGTGGGTTACCACCGTCTTTATCCTTCCAATATTCCGTATAAGGGTAATCTTTTCTACTAATGAAGAAATATAAAGTACCGTCTTTTGTATAATTAGCAAAATGACTTGTGTTTGCTGTAGCAACACACCATGCACTGTGTACACCATATTTACAAGAAGCTCTGTGAGTTCTTGGTGATACAACAGTTAAATCTTTATTTTCAAAAACTTTATCACCTTCACTTTTTATTTCTTTTTCTTCTTTGGATTTGGCAGAGTATCTTCCTAAAAATTCGGCAAAAACCCTTAATTCATCAAGATCCGGAAATATATTAATATCTTTTGCTGATTTTTTTAATTTGTCTTCAATAGGTGTGTCATAAGTTTCAAGATAATCTTTTATTAGGTCAGTGTTTATCAGACTTAAGTTTTGGTGATATTTGTTTACCAAATATACCACATCAGCTTTGTCTCCACCTTCTTTAACTTGTTTGACAGCCCAATCTAAATATTTATTATTACCTGAAGGGTCATTTTGTGAAATAAATTCTATAACTTCTTTATCCACATCAGGGTATTTGGCCATAACTTGTTCTTTACGACCTTCTAGTAGTACTGTTTCTTCTAGTAGTTTATATAATGAATTCATATTAATATAATTTATCTTTATATAAATATTAAAAATTCATAAAAAGTCACATGTTATTTGAAAAAATAGTCTAAAAAAACGATTAACAACAATTTGTAAATAAACTCAAATACTAACATGGTAACCAAAATTGATAAAACATTTATCACAAAATAAGAAAAACTTTTTTTTTCTGTTTTTGGTGTTAAGTTTATCATAGGTTCCATTATTATATAACTTAAAACTAAAAAAGGTACTATATACCAAATACCAATTTGTTCAATGGGGTTAACTTTATTTAGTAAATCTACATTGTTGGCACCAACAAAAGCCCCAATCGATAAAATAACAAATACATTAATAATTCTTTCAATACCTGATAGGTGAAATAAACCCAAAATAGGTTCGTAATAAAATTTATCTAATAGTTTCATAAAACAATAGTATGAAAAATTTGTGAAATTAAAAAGACTAACAACCAATCAAATCTCTCAATTTGTGTAAATAAGTGTCTACAGTATCGTTGTTGGTGTCAATATTTTTAATGTTTTGTCTAAATTCGGATAATGTCTCAACAAATTTTGCCCAAAGTTGTGGGTCATGAATTTCTTTTCGACCCCCTATTTGTATTTTATCTATTAAATCCAAAGCCTCTTCATTACTCATGTAACCACCCTTACCTTTACCTTTGGGTGCTACTAAGTGACAAACAATTTGTTCTCTAAGAAGTTCTTCTTTTATTATTTTTCTTAATATTTTTCTTTTCATGGTATTCTTCTAACAAGTCAATCCACTTTTTCAATATAGCAGCTCTTTCATACTCTTCTTCACCAACAACTTTAATTAATTTATTTTCTAATAAAATAATATCGGGATGTTTATCTTCCTCTGTGAACATATTCCATTTTATTTAATTTACGAATTATTTCCTCACTTCTTGTTTTAAAATATTCGTTAGATTTTTTCAAAAATGAATTGTAATTTTTATATTTTTTTAAAAAAGGTATGTCCATGTTTATCAAAAGAGACCAATCGTTTTTTAAAATTTTTGGGCTTATATGACGAAGGTCTTTGAACACATATAAATTTTTTAACTCCGAAACCATTCCTCTGTAATCATTCATCATGTCTCGGTCATAAACATTTTCCATAAAAGCGTCTAACTCTAAGTCTGACAATAAGTAATAACCTTTTAATACATCTTTAAAAATCTGACTAACTTGGGTTTCATTATTTAAAACTTTGATAAAATCACGAGTATACATGTTTATGGATTCCTTTGTTGAATTAATGTTTGGATAACCTTTACTTATTCTTTGCCAATCTTGGTATGCGTGTTTGATTTCGTGATTTAAAACGGTTTTTAAATAAGGGTGACCTTTAAGTTTGTCTAAAATTAAAATATGAACCACATAATTACCGTCTTTATCATAACCAGAAGTTTCATTTAAATAACCATTTAATCTTTTATTAAAATCAATAACAAAATAATCAACAGAAAATTTTTCAAATATTTCTGGATATTCTTGACCATCAACTATTAATTCATCACCAGAGTTATTTATCAACAGGTTATAAATAATATCAGACCAAGCTCTTACTTCAAAAGAGATACCAGCACTTTCTGTTAGAATATTTTTTATTATTTTTTTAATATTCATCATCACCAAACGTTTTTCTATCCAGATAAGATTGTTTTTTTAATCTTGTATCCACTTTATTTAAATTTTTATCCAAAACAATAATATGAACACCATAATGTGTTACCATTTTTTGTGCATCAGGTAAAAGTTTTTTAAAATAAGTTAAAAACAACATCCCCCTTTTTCTATTTACTGGTTTAAAAGTAAGTCCTCTGACATTTTTTTCTTTATACAAAAAATCATTAACAATTTTGTTTAAGGTGGATAATATTTTAAATAACTCTATTTTATCTGATTTAAACTCTGATTTACTAATTGTAAGATAAGGATTATCAAGTGCACTACCTCTGTCTTCTTCAACAGTAAACTCAACATCCCAATAACCCGTAGGATTTTTTTTAATTAAATTAATTGCCTCCTCTGGTAATCTTCTGTCTCTATCAACTAAGTTAGACATCATCTTGGGACTTAATTTATAAAACGTAACATTTATGTTTAAGTTTGAACCTCCAGCCGTTTTAAATTCATAGATATAAAAATCGTCTGTCTTGTTAGCCAACTTCCACATGAATGGTTCTACATTGGCTTCACCTATTTCCAATAATAAAGTTTCTTTTATTATTTTTCTAATGTTCATTTAATTTAATTTAGTAATAATAATCATTAAAATCTTCACCACCTTTACCAGCATAATACCAACCCCTTTCTCTAGAATATTTCCAATCATCAAAATCTTCACTTGAACTAAAAAGGTCTTGTTGTGTACCCTTCGTACTTGTTGTTTTTTGTGTTTTTGTACTTGGTTCCCATTTTTTAGGTTCTTGTTTAGCCGGTAAACCGTGAACGTATCTCATTTTGTTAACTCGTCTAAAAATGTCTTCACCTCTTTGGTTGAAATATTTTTCTGTATACCTTAAAAAATCTAAAACATTATCAAATTTTTTGAATAAAGGTATATCGTAACTTTGTAGTTTTTTAAACTCATCCCCCAAACCTCTAGCCGGTTCACCTTCCTTGGTCATAAAAGTAGATGCTTTAAAATTCATCAATTTTTTACCAATATCTTGATAGTTTACCATTGCGTTGTCATATTCGTTTTCCAAGTAAGCAGGTGTTTCCAATTTAGAACCCATATAATAATTACGAATTATAGGACCCAATTGTGGAAAGTTTACCGAAGCACCTAGTATTAACTTTTCAAAATCTTTTGTGTATATATTTTTAATTTCCCAACTATCTCTTATTGGTTTACCACCGGTTCGCATCCTATTCCAATCATCGTAAGCATGTTTAATTTCATGAATAAAAGTGGACATACTCATGGCAGCTAAAGGTATATTAAGGTAAACAATATAATAACCATCTTCATCATAACCAGATTCATAATGGTCATACTCAATACGATTACTATTTGTTAGAACCCAAACATCTACTGAAAATTCTTCGTATTCTTTGGGGTAATCCTCACCGTATACCACAACCTCGGCTAAAGGTTCGTACATTTGACTGTAACTCTGTCTAGACCTATAATCCTCTCTCATATAATCATCATAACCTTTCTTATAATAATTTTTTCCTTTACTAGTGTCATCCTCCCAATAAAAAGGATCATCTTCAGGGTTTACAGGCTTATCTAAATTTACATCAAAAATATCACTCATGGATGGGTATGAAATACCCTTTGTTTTTTGGGAATATTTTTTGTGTTGTTCTTCTCTATGAATTTTTAAATTTTCGTCTACTTCATTTTTTAATATTGTAGCCCATTTTCTAACAATTTCCGATATTCCAGCCTTTTCAGTGAGTAATTGTTCTTTAATAATTTTACGGATAGTATTCATCATTAATAAATATCATCTTAAAATAAAAAACCCCTCGGTAAAGGGGTTTCATAAAGAATTACTTTTTTATTTCATCAACAATACTTTCTTGGTTGACTACTTTAGCTATCGCTAATAACATATCTGAATTAAATTCTTTATTGGTTAAAGGTATAAACTTATCCTTGACAACTTTACCTAACACAACATCTATATCAGATTTATACCACACATTTCCAAATGTGTCTAATTCAATCAAAGCTCCGCTTTTTAGTGGAGCCATTTTTGTTTTATTTTCTTCAATTACAAATAACATATTATATTTTTTATTTTTTTAATTATTAAAAATCGGTTTCTCTTGGGGGTGTGTCTGGTGTCTCGTAATCAACACCATAATTATATATGATATTAGCTTCTTCTTCGTCAATTTGTTGTATCGGTACTACTTCTGGTATATAATACTTTTCACTTTTTAGGTATTCTTCTTCAGAAAAATATTTTACGTTTTTCATATCTGATACACAATTTTTATAAATTTCAGACATCACATCAGAAGGTATACCCGTTTGAATAGTGTCAATTCTATTATCAATTTCATTCCATACAGAAAATTCTGGTGTTAACACATCATAATCAGTATAATACACACCAAATTTTCTACCACTTTCCTTACTAATTACATAAATCAAAACACCATTTCTAGAATATCTATAAAAATAATCTTTGTTGTTTTTTGAGGCTGTACACCATTTTGTGCCAGAACCATATGCCAATGAAGCTTTAAAAGTTAATGGTTTAATTGCGAGCCAAGAATTATCTTCGTAAACTTTTAAAATTTCTTTTTCTAGTGATTTTTCTTTTTCTTTAATTGTAGCTAAAGAACTAAGACGAACAATATCGTCCCAACTATTACATTTGTTTATATCACGATATTCAAGAGGTATTCTACCAAACTTTAAATGGTAGTCAAATTTGTGTAAGGATTCTAATCTTTCATAACTAAAAACATCGTGAATATAATCAACTAATACTTCTTCTAGTTCATTTTTAGATTGTGGTATTTTATATAAAAACTCATTATCATCTTTCACCCCAGTTATTTTACCAATTAATGGTATGTCCCTATTTGAAATTTTTTCATTTTTTTCAGAAATATAATTTTTAAACATATCAACTAAGAATTTAGTGTATTTATTTGTCTTAGAAGGGTCAAACATGTTGATTATGTCAACCAAATGTATTTCCAAATCTTTATTTAGGTTTTTTAATTCTTTCTTATTCATATTTAAAACTTTTATCTAACATTAATAAATTAAACTTAGATTTTCCATGTTTGTTTGGTCATTTTGACAAAATCTTACCCATTATTTTCTATTTTATTATCACCAATTAGAATGTTTATACTACCATGTATGTGACCTTCATAATGGAGTCTGATTGTTTGAAAACCGTTTTCATCTTTAACCAATTCTACTTTACTAATATCTTTTGGTATGAAGACTATTTCTTGACCGTTATAGATAATTTCCATGTAATTTTCAAGAGGTTCATGTGTGTCAGTTTGTGTTAAACTATAGGCAATTTCGTCAGGTTTAATCCATTTTTTACTGTCTTTTATAGGTAAAATCCTACCGTTCATAGTATACTCCACCAACATTATTTCATAAGAACCGTTTGACATAAAAGTACCAGGTTTATTTAAAACCTTTGCAGTCAAACCATTGGTCAATCTAACGACATCACCCACTTTAAATTTTTCCATTCAATTTTAAAATTTTATAAGTTTTGATTTAATTCCTCAAGGGTTGGTAAAGTTAGGTCTTTTCCTGACATTATTGGTTCATCACCGTATAACATCCAATCTATGTTTAAATCAGGATCATTCCACAAAATACCGGATTCAAATTCTTTGTTGTAAGGTTTATTACATTTGTAACTAAATATTGTATCATCTTCTAGTGTAATAAATCCATGTGCAAAACCTTCCGGTATAAAAAACATAACATTATTATCACTAGTTAACAAAACAGATTTCCATTCACCGTAAGTTGGTGAACCTTCTCTCAGGTCAACCGCCACATCTAAAACTGAACCTTTTATAACTCTAACCAATTTGGCTTGGGCGTGTTCACCCTTTTGAAAGTGTAAACCTCTTAATACACCTTTTTTAGATAAAGATTGATTGTCTTGGTGAAAGTCACCGAAATTTATGCCCAATTTTTCAAACACGGTTTGATTATAAGTTTCAAGAAAATGACCTCTGTCATCTTTAAAAACTTTTGGTTTAATGATAACCAAATCTTTTATTTTAGTTTCTATAATTTTCATTTTACAATTATAATCAATTTGTTGGTATTATATACCATAATTATTACCAAATTTATCTATGAGACCAACAATATATTCAGAATGTTCTATATTACGTTCATTAGCATAACCAATAGTCATGTGATAGTTAAAGAAAGGTCTACCTAATTCTATTTCGGTTCTAATATCCTCGAATGATTGTGAATGAACTTTCATCCACCAATGTTCCCCGTTGGAACGTAAATCTAGGTTTAAAGTAACTTCTATTTCTTTACCATCCCACTTATCTTTAAGTTTAGACCAATTGTCATTAATAACTTTGACGGGTATTGTAAAATTCTTAGTCAGGTCCTTAGTACTATCATTAATAAAGGTAATGTGTGAACCTCTAAGTGGTTTATTTAGTTTTATATTATATCTACGTTCAATAAACCAAGCATAATAATCACACATCTCACCATCAAAATGAACCATGGCAATACGTTTCCAATCAGCCTGACGGTTGTGTTTCCTGGTTCTGTTTTCAGGATCAAATATTATTTTACCTTTTAATACTAAATTTTCCATCTCTTAGAGAGGTCTATTTATTTTAATTTTTACAAATATACAAAATATTTATATGATATGAGGAATTTAATTAAAAAAATATTAAAAGAATCCATAGAAAATTTAGATTGGTTTGATGATATTCCAGAATTATCTGAGGCAGAAAAATTTATTTATGATAAATTATCAGAATGTAACTTGGTAGGATCAAAAAAACAACCAGGATGGACAAAATATATTGATAAAAATGGGGATTTTTTATTTTTAGATAATATAGATACTGGTGATCAGAAACCGGTTTTATATGTTGATTATGGTAAAATCTGGAAAAAATGTCAAAAAATGGGGGTTTCTTACCCAGAATTTCAGAAAATATGTGTTAATATGTTGTGGGAGACCCATAAACGAAAGGTGTCTACAGCTTCACCAATTGACGGTACGGTTGATGAACTGTTGTGGGAGACCCATAAACGAAAGGTGTCTACAGCTAAATTTAACTCCCCACTCCACCGCAAGTTTGTTGTGGGAGACCCATAAACGAAAGGTGTCTACAGTCCATTTTTTAAGATCCCTTTTTAAACCTTGGTTGTGGGAGACCCATAAACGAAAGGTTTATTAAGTCATATTTAACCCTTTGATGGTTTTTCTGCCTGACAAAACATCCCTATTAATGTTTTTATATAAGAAATCTAACTTCTTTTTCATTAAATTCTCCCACTCAATTCTCATTTCACGAATTAGTTTCTCATCTATAATGTAGAAAATTTTATGTACATCCAACTCCCTAGTCTCTTCAACATCTTCAACAATTTCACCTAAACTGTTAATACCGTAATCTTCACCCATATCATAACCTAATATTTTTACGGTTACTTTAAGTTTACTATTCTCATCACCCATACCTGTAATAATAGGACCGTATTCATCACAATCTATATTATTTTTTAAATCATGTATTTTTAAAACTTTACCGTAAGCGGTACCAGTTCTAAAACTATAGAAACAAGAAACGAAATCACCTACTTTTAATTTTTCCATCGTATAAAAAAACCCGATATTTTATTATCGGGTTATGGGTTGAGCGGAAGTGTGGGTTCGTCCACAATCTTCATACAGGATGTACGACATATTAACATTATACGACCTCCGCGTTTATTAGAGCAGAAGAATCAGATTTTCACTGTTACCCCAACACAGGATGTGTTGTGTTCTAATAGTTAAACTACTTCCGCGTATGTGGTAACTTTCGGGTTACCTCCTATTAATCAATAGAGACCCTTTCTTATAATTACAGTCCTCGATTATTTCCATGATTCACTCGAATCTTTCCTTAACCTTACTGTCTGAGTTTTGTTGTCGGTCTCACCGTTTCGATTACAAGTTAATATTACTTATTTTTTATATTACTGTCAAGATATTATTACAAATAAATTGATATTTATTTATTAGAATAAATAATTAAATTAATACCATGACAAATATTAAATACATTATATTAGAGCAGATTATAAATGAAGGGCGTTTAGAGGATGTCATTAAAAAATATAATAATGTAGATGAAGAAACCATACGTTCTTTATCTGGAAACGACCCCTCAGGTAATAACAAATACCTTGAGTGGATGGTTAAAAATATTATTATTTCACCGGAAAGTGGTAATGAAATAATTGATGCGGTTAAATGTTTTCATACAAATACTAATCGTTTAAATGACAAAACTGTTGCCGCAATATATAGTGAACAAAACTTCCAAAATCCAAGTGAAGAACAAAAAAAAGAATTTGATAGGATTAAAAAAGCACCAAAAGATATTAACTCTTATGTTTCACACCTTTGGATAAAACCAATGTGTGAGTACTTTGAAGAATTAAAACCGGCCACAGCTAATAGGGTTAAAATTTGGGAGGATGATAGATGGTTACTTATTTCACCTTTAACACATGAGGCTTCATGTAAATACGGAATACACTCAAGTTGGTGTGTGTCAACATCTAATTCAAATTATTGGAATAGATACTCTAAAGAAGGTTCTTTGATATTTTGGTTAGATAAAAAAGAATTACACCCAACTAGAGGTCAGGAAGTTGGAAATTACAAAATAGCCGTCCATATAAAGTTTCCTTTTTTTGAAAAACCAATTGATTGGGAATGGTATTCGATGGAGGACCAAAGAATGGAATCTTCTTTTATGATAACTATCTTACCTAAAGATGGTATCGAGGCTTGTAAAAAATATGTAGGTGATATTGTAAAAAATAAAAAAAATAAAATTAATACCTTTCTTGATAAATTAAAACCTTATGTCGCAGGTATTACAACTAACCGTGGTTACATACATATTTTCCCTAAAATGTTAAATGGTGTCATTCAAGATGTTCCTTTTTTAAATGATATAATAATAAATTATAGGGGTTTACCGATGAATAGTTATTTTAATAACTATAACGGTTACGATATACCTTTTTTAACATTAGATATTTCTTTACTTTTGACCTCTAACTTTGAAGATATGTCGGATTATTTTAGTCAAGATGATTTTGGTTATTATTTTTTAAATAATTTAAAAGATAAAAATCAAATTGTTAAATTATCAGAAATTATTAAATCACTAGATGAAGATGGGGTAACTAAGGATTTAAATAGTGAGGCAAAAGAAGAAATTGCGTATAGATTAGTTTTAAATTTTTATAAAATAATGGGTGAAGAAGGTACCAAAATAAATCAATCCACCAAAAATTTATCTATTGGTGATACTGTTGTGTATAAAGAAAGGGGTAGAAAGTGGGGTCCAGGTACTAATGTAACAGTGGTAAGATTAACAGATAAGTTTGTTTTTTTAAGTAACGATAAAAAAACAGCTAGAAATGAAAAAAATACAATGCTTAAAATACTACCCCCACCAAAACTTGTGGATGATAGAATAAGAGAACAAAGATGGATAAGGAAATATATTATATAAAATTACAAAATTTGGTTGATAAGGTAAAAGGGTTAAAGTCTGAAATGGATAAATCTAATGATGAAGAAAAAACCGGATACCTCAAATTAGCTGTTGAACAAATATATGCTGACATGAGGGAACTGATGGAAACACATAAAAAAATACAAAATACAGAAAAAGGGACATAAGTCCCTTTTTTTATTGTTTTTTAGGTTTTAAAATTAAATGCATTCTTTTACCTTCTAATTTTGGTAAATACTCAGGTACCCCAAAGGATTCCAAATTTTGAACAAATTCTAATAAAAGTTTTTCACCCCGCTCTTTAAACATAATTTCACGACCGCCGAACTTGACCACTAACTTTACTTTGTTATTTTCTTTTAAAAATTTGATGGCATGTTTTGATTTAAATTCCACATCATGAATATCAATGTTTGGTGATAATTGTATTTCTTTAACTTCTATACGATTTTCACGGTTTCTTTTTTCTACATCCCTTTGTTTACGTTTTTCCTCATATAAAAATTTGTCATACCTGACAATTCTACATATTGGTGGTTCTGAATTTGAATTTATTTCAACCAAATCCATTTCCATGGATTCCGCTATACTGATAGCTTCTTTGATGTTACATATTCTTGGTTCTATATTGTCACCTATAATACGAACTTTATTTGCTTTTATCTCATAATTAATAAGATAGGATTTGTTGTATTTACTCATTAAAATTATTTACTAACAATAAATATTAATTAGTTTGAAAAAATGGTTTAATATACTTATATAGCTTTGTTTGTATCTGACATAATTTGACTAAGAAATTCTTTACATATTTTTTGGTTCCAATATCTTACTTGTTTGGAAGATTTTTTAGCGTCAGATAACATAATCTTCCAATCAGAATTTGTTCTATCCACAAATGATACCATATCTTTGTTGAGGAGTATGTGACGTAGTGTATCTAATACTTTATCAACTCTTTCTATATATTCTTCATCACTAAATTGCTTATTACTTATTGTTTCATCTTCATACCCGTCCGCGAATGTAACACAAAATTCAACAATAGGATTTGTAGTTTTGTCAACCACAAAACTGTTTAATTTATCTTTATTTTCATTAACTTCTTTGATTAGATTTTCTATCATTCTTTCTATTTCAAAGTCTGAACCAACCCTACGATAAAGTCTTCTACATATAGGAAACATTACGTTATCCAATAAGTCTGATACTTCACGACTTATTAAACCTTTGTCTAATTTAGAGATGGCAAGTCTGGCAACGTTATCGTATATTGGTGCTAACTCTTGTTTTTCATATAAAGGTAAACCGTATAATAATCCCGAATTTTCCCAACGAGATACAACTTCTAATATTTCATCTTCAGTATATTCCATTTTAAATTATTTTATTAAATATTATGCCAATTCAGAAGAAAATAAATACTCAGTAGTTATTGGTTCAACACCTACCTCTTCGTAACTTAAAGGTATGTTATTAAATTCTATGGTAGCATCAGTTATAACTTTAACATTGTAACCTCTACGTGTTAAATCTTTGGCGACCAATCCCGCACCAACACCGTAAACAACATACAAAGGTCTATCCATTAATACGGTACCTAAATTGTTTAATACACTGTCAGCAAATTTGTTACCTTCAATAAGGTTGATGTTGTTTTTGAAAACAATCAAATTACGATGTTTATGTATTTCAGGAAAGACAATATAAGGTGCATCCCATTTGATTAAAAAATAATCATCTTCAGGTAAAGTTTCTTTGATAAAGTTGGTTCCATTTGTGTTTGCGACACAGTGTTCAGGAAATGTTTTATTAAAATCATGTGGTGGTTTAAACATTTCATTTTTAGGATCATACCAACTAATAACATTGACCACCTTTATTTTATTTTCTTTAGCGAATGATGTTAAAGCTTTTAATTTAGGACGTATTGATTCCACATTTGGAACTTTAACTTTACTATCCTCACCAAAGAAATCTTCTTGTGTGTTTACGTTTACGAATATTGTTTTCATTATAAAGATTTCATTTTATAATCAGAAATAGTTTCCCAAAGGGATTTCATCAATTTAGAAGTCATAAACCAACTAACCGCAATTATGGATTTAGCATCAATAAGTTTATATGGTGGAACTATATTACCATCTTCAGGTATACTAAAAAATAAATTCCCGTTTAAACCCAACTCGTCCACTTCAACTATTTTAATATTTTCATTATCAATACCACCACCTTCACCTATTTTTTCACTTACTTCAGCGTAGAATATAGCGGTAACTTCTGTGTTAGCTCCAGGTGATACGTAACAATCTGTAATATGGGTCAACTTATCAACTTTATACCCCAACTCTTCAGCAATTTCTCTTTTAACCGTATCTTGTGGTTTTTCACCGTCATCAATACCACCGGCCACAATTTCAACTGTTACTCCGTCGGCACCTGGACGATACTGTTCCACAAAAAGAAATTTATTAGTTTCTGTGTTATAAACTAAAGCTGCCGCAGCATTACCTCTATCAAAAACTTCACGTTTAAATTCAGTATCACCGTGTTTTACTGTAACTTCTTCTAATTTGGAAAATCCTTTGTACTTGGTTTCGCGGTTTATAATTTCGTATTCTAAAACTTCACTGTTCATATGGTTATTCTATAGATTTTGTTATAATAGTTTCAGTGTCATTCGGGTTTGTCTCGACAATTTTTTCCCCTTCTTCCCTAACTTTCTTTTCTAATTCTGCCATTAGTTCAGGGTTTTCAGCAATTCTTCTTGCCTTTTCCAATTCAATTTCTTTTAAAAGTTCTTCTCTGAACTTGTCTCTAAAACTTTTTCTAGCCTGTTCAATTCTACGATTACGTGCTTCAACTCTTTTTCTGTGTTCTTTTTTTGCTTTACCCATTTTTTGTAAACTTAAAATTTATTTAATTAAATTCTTTATTATTACAAATATAGGTTAAATAATTGGTACAGTAAATTAATATTCACCACTATATTGAGCATGTGGTAAATGTTTTTTGGCGTAATCAATCCATAATGTGAGTATTTGACTAGCCTGTTCTTTGGTTAAATTACCTTTGGATATATCTTCATCTAAATCTTCAACCATTATTTCATCTAATGGTCTTCTTTCCAATTTAGCTCGACGATAAAAACCATGTACCAAAGCTGGTATTTCAGTTATATGTGTATGATGTTCGAATGGTGGTAATTCTGATGTTTTTTCTTTAGATTTAGGTTTATCTTTTATTCTATCAGGACCTTCTTGAGTAAAGTGTTCTATTTCATGTCTCACATCTTCTTGTAGTTTATAAAATAAACTTTCAAAATTTTGTCTATTAAAATTTGTACCCAATAAGATTGACATTTCTAACACGTTTTCATCGTATTCTTCATCATATTCTTCATCACCAACCGTAATAGTACCAACTTCAAATGTTATAGGATCTTCTGTTTTTTTTATCGTTATTTCAACACTAAAAGATAAACCTTCTTGTTCATAATATAATTCATCCCTAACATCATCGGGTAAATGAAAATAACCTTCTTTATTAGTTTTCACCAATTCCATAATGTCCCTTACAACACTACTTGTTATACGGTCATAACGACCTTCTTTTAATAAAGGTTTTTTATTTTTATTTTCCATTATATTACTTTTGGATGGATAGAAAGATATTTCGTCTACTGAGTTTTTCAAATCAACCCACCAGCATCTACCAATACCCATATCTTGATTTATACCTTCACCATAATTTTCACACCCACATTTAGATTTAATTTCATCATTAGTTGAAATACCACCACAATGTGTACCTTCCATATCAGCATCAGCATCATCAGTTGCTAAAAAACCACTAAATTTTATTAATTTTAAATTTGTCGCTCTATCATCGGAACTAGGAAAATTAGACACAACCTCAACCATTTCATCATAAAAAAACAATCCGTCTTGGTCACCACTTATCTTTAAAACGGAACCTGGTTTTAGGTTTCTTATAAAATCGTCTTTACCTTGTATGTTAATTCCGATAGCTTCACCGTGTATTATATCTTCAGCCCATCCAAAATCATCAGAACTAATTTTTTCAGCCTCATTTAAATTATTTTTACCCAATAAAATTTTACCGTCAATTGGTATGATATTTGCTTTGGTGTAAGCCGGTTGTTCGTCATATGTGTTAGATAAACAACATATATGACCTCTTTGTGGTTCATAATCAAAATCCTCAGTACCACAATGAAGACAAACCGATTTAAGATTATAATTATCTATAATACATTTGGGGTTCCAATCACCTCTATGTTCTCTACCATAATCAAAATCTATATAACCTTTTAAGACTTGGTACAATTCTTCACGTTCTTCCTCTGTAAAACCTCTAACATCTATTAAAAGTTCCTTACCTGTAAAATCTAAAAATGGTTTTTCAATTATATCTTCAGCCCATCCAAAATTATCTTCGGATTCTTTTATAGTATCACTAAATAAAGAGGTTTTGGTTGGTATTAATTGCCAATAATTACGGGTTATTAACTTATCAACCCTACTTCTACCTATTATGTTTTCACTATTATTTAAGGTTTGATCACCATTATCAGTTACTCTTCTTATGTAAGACACAGTATCACTTGTAAAATCTAAAACTTTAACATTTAACCCCCATTCATCCTTATCTCTGTGATTAACTAAATAAACACCACCCTTTACTAACATATTAATTGGGTTATCTAAGATATCTTCAACCCAACCAAATTCACCTTCTTCAGATTCATTAATTGATTTTGTTACAGGTTCTATTATCCATTTAAAATCAGAATCAATTAAACCGTCTACTATTATAGTATTTTCATAACTCAAAACATCCTTCCAATCATTAGGTTTTTCTTTTGTGTTATCAACCCATTTAAATTTCATTCTATGGTCATCACCATGTACGATTATTTGAGTGACTTCGAATAATTCTTTATTAAATGTTGTTAATAACTTACCTTCACCATCATAAACATCACCAGAGATAAAAATAACATCACCAACTTTTAAGGTACCACTTTGCCATAAGTCACCTAATCTTACCCCACTATCCAAATCAAACCAACTAAAATCATCTTCTGTTTCATTGATGGGTTTGAATAATTGGTTTATGTTGTTTTTATATAAATGTCTTATTAAGTTAAGTAATCTCCTATAATAAGGTAATAAATCATTATCACCTTCACCAGTTAAAAATGTTATATTATCTTTAATATCATGATAAATAAAAGGTAGGTTGAAGTCATTTTTACTTATGTAGGAATATATATCACCGTATTGGTCTTCGATATGATAGATACCACCGTTTTTTACTATTTTAAAATTACTGTTTTTAAATGTATCTTCTAAAACTGTAAATAAAACTTCAGGGTTGTTTAAATCCACTCCACCACTTATAGTTTCTTCCGCCCATTCAAAATCACCCATTTCAGATTCACTAACATTCATACGTAATGCTGTAAGGTACTTCTTTACAGAACCTTTTGTACAACCGACACGTTTTTTGCTATCGGCCTTTCTGACACATTTTTTATTTTTAGGATCTATTTCGTAAGGCATAATAAATTAAATTTTTACCCAAATTTCTTTTTCATTTTTTAATATGGCCTCACTAGCTTCATATATAGGTTGACCATTATCTAATCTAATAAAAGTACTATATTTGTAAGGATTATATGTGACAGGAATCCAACCGCTTGTGTTCGTAGAACAATTTTCTTTTAAATACCCAACCACCCCAGCATGTACGTTTTTTTGTTTTGTCACTAAAACCCTTTGACGTGATTTTTCACTAACTGAGAATACAACATTTGTTAAACAAACTGTTTTATCATAACCAATAACAATCCCAGCGTTTTCACCACTTCTAGCCTTTATTGTCCAATAAGGTGGTTTATTTAAATTTCTATGTACAAACACTTTACCTGTGTGACCTTTATGACCACTTAATAAAACATTTTCAGAATCTATTTCTTCGGATTCTCTAATGTTGTCACAATAGTTTATTTTTTGAATATTAGTAAAATCTTTTGTATCTAGTTCTTTTAACAAACTTTCCATTTGTATTTCACCTTCATCGAATAGTTCTTCTATTAAACCTTCAGCAATATGACATATATACCTTTTATCTGTAGTGTCAGTTATGTAAGGTCCATGTGCAACTATTCTATCGTTCTCATCTAAAACCACAACAATCTTTTTACCATGTAGTTCAGCAACGCCAGGTTTTAAAGACTTATATTTTTTAGTCTTTAATTCTTCTTTTAATATTTTACGAATTAAATTTTTCATTTATCTTTGATCCGGTCTTTTATACCCCTTACATTGTGATGGTGTTGGCCTACATCTAGGTTTCTTTCTTTTCTCACCCTCTTGTCTACCGCACGGTTTACATTTACCGTCACGACAAGTGTTACAATCTACCCATCCTTTAGCCTTACCTGTTCCACCTCTACGTTCAAACCATCCGTGTAACCCCTTTTCTTTTTCTTTTGAAAAATCTCTCTTAGGTTCTTCACTAAGTAAATCTTCATACTCAGTATTTTCCATCAAAGTATCCAAATCATATTCCAAATCTTCATTTTTCCAAATTTTACCTTGACGGCACTTAACTACAGCACCTGATGCGTAAGCAGATGGCCATACGTCGTATTTACGTTTAGCAATACGTGTACAACGGTCATTCGATTTCTTTTTTTTAGCCTCTTGTAAGAGAACTTCTTTGATTATATGTTTCATATTTTACCAAAATTTACAACTCCATTAAAAGTTATAGATATTTATATAATAAATAGTCAGTAGTTATGGTAATTTATATGGTTAAAAATAAAATAAATGGGAAAGTTTACATAGGTCAGACCATAAGGGGTTTAGATAAAAGAATTAGTGGACACCTAAAAGAATCGAAAAATGATAAAAATGATAGACCATTTTTAAATGCAATAAAAAAATATGGTATAGATAATTTTGAATGGGAAGTGATTGATGAGGCTTCATCGATTGATGAGTTAGATAAAAAGGAAATCTATTGGATAAATGAACATAACTCACTAACACCTAATGGGTATAATGTTTTAGGAGGTGGTCAGAAAAATAGAATAATATCTGAAGATTTATCTAATAGAATTTCTGAAGGTTTAAAAAAATCTGAAAAATGGCAAAAAACTTTAAACAGTAATGATTATAAGGAAAAAATTAAAGTCAAATTCATAGGATACAACAAAGGTAAAAAATTTACCGAAGAACATAAAAATAAGATAAGTCAAAAAAACGGGCCCAGATTAATTGAACAAAATAAAAACAAATCAAAAAGTTGGATTTTAGTTGATGGAAAAAATAATATTTTGAGGATTAAAAATTTGGGGGATTTTTGTCAACAAAATAATTTGAAAATACATTTTTTTGTTAACACACTAAGAGGTCATACTAAAAATATTAAAAGACATAATGGTTATTATTGTTTTTTAGACACCCAACAAACTGATGATGAAATTTTAACAAAATGTCAAGAATACGATGTTTTAAATGTTGAAATGGTGAAACTTTATGATATGGGTAAAAAATTAGTCATAGATATATTAAAAAATGACCTATCTAAATTTTGTAAAGAAAATAATCTAGATAGGTCAAATATAACTAAAGTTATTAAGGGTAAGTTAAAATCTTATAGGGGTATTGGGTTGTATCACCAAAACTTACACGACCAATAGCGTGCACGCCACTTTGGTCCTGGATTCTCACATTTATGTCTAGCTCTAAAAGATTTTCTTCTTTCAGGGTTTGATTTTTTAATTCTCATATTAGGGTCACCAAAATTAACTTTAACCACATTTCCTGAAGCGTTTTTAACACAAACAGAACGTTTTTTAGGTCCATCAGGTGTTAACCAAGGTTTATTTAAATCTCTGTTTGCACAAGCCCCTTTACCTTTACCTTCATTTATTGGTAATAACTCTGTGAAGCCAAATTCGTCAGCATGAATTATTCTACCTTTGATGGATTCCATATATTGCCCATATTCTTCCTCCTCCTCTTCTTCTTCCTTGTGTTCATGTTTTTCATAATCATCTTCACGACCTTCCAAAAAATGATATACTTCTTCAACATCATCAGCTGAAGTCGCAATATGGTCCATGGCCCAAGCATGACCATCTGCTAAAATTTCATTTATTTTTTCCCTGTCCATCTCCAAAATTTCCTCTGCGGCATGTTTAATGGTTTCAAGGTTTTGCCAAAACATATATGTATTAGCTTCGTGATCATTCATGTAACTGGTTTCACCTTCTCTGATGATTTTTTTAACCAATTTTTCAATATCATTTTCATTTAATCTTATGACTTTTTTCATGTTAAATATTTTATTATATAAATATTCTAAATTATCTTTAAAGAAAGGTAAAGCATATTTATTATTGTATGAGTAACTTATCAAAATTATCGTTAAACTTATTAACTGAACGTGTGTACATGGAAGGTCAAGTTCACATGATGTATGAAAAAATAATTAATGAAGGTAGTGGTGGTATACCAAGTAGTAAACCTATAATTAAAAAAGTTATTAACGATATGAAAATCAATGCTGACTTTATGTTAACTTATGGTTTAGGTATTAGTGCTTTTTCTGGGCCTGTTATAGAATTATTACATAATAAAAACATAAACATAACCGAATATGATGCAACACTTTTGGTTATGACAGCAGTTTACATTTTGACATCTAAGTCCAAAGAAGATTTAAAAAAATTAATTTCTGAATTAAAAAAACGTAAACTAAATGAAGAGTTAAAGGGCGTTGTCAAATTTATGAATGCCAGTATTAATTTATTTAAAACTATAGGTATGAAGATTGGTGTTACTATAACAACTTTAATTGATGTGTTGTCTTTTACTTTTATGTCAGTTCCGATTTTAAATACTTTAAAAGATATTGCATCAGAAAAAGGTTTTAGTGTTGATAACTTAGATGAACTTATGATGGGTATATCATTATCAGCCGGTTCTTACGTTTTAAAGAACTTAATGAAAAGTAAAAAAGGGTTAAAAGAAAACGAAGAAGAATTTGATTGGGTTAATGATGTTCCGGAATTATCCCCATGTGAGGGGTTTATTATGGAAAAATTAATGGATTGTGAATTGGTAGAATCAGAAAAACAACCAGGATGGACAAAATATATTGATAAAAATGGGGATTTTTTATTTTTAGATAACATAGATACTGGTGATCAGAAACCGGTTTTATATGCAGATTATGATAAAATATGGTTAAAATGTAAAGAAATGGGGGTAGAATACCCAGAATTTCAGAAAATCTGCGTGCGTATGTTGTATGAAACCCATAAACGAAAGGTATCTACAGCGGTTAAAGTAACACTAAACGAATATATTGAAGTTGTATGAAACCCATAAACGAAAGATTTAAACCTTTTTTACAACATCTTTCACAAAAGAACGTAACTTACCGTCTTTCAATATCACCTCAATAATTGGTACCATTTTAGGATACATTTTTGTTAAAGTAGGATCACCAATCATATTTGGTTCCATTTCATACATGTCAGCTATTCTACCCTCCAAAGGTGGGTTAAAACTTGTTATTAAAACGTTATCGTTAATCCTAAAGTTGTCTATTATCGTCTTTTTCATTTTTTGAAACTTTTTCTTTTTTACCTATATCAAAGTTAACATTTGACATACGTAAATCTGTGTTATCACCCTCAAATTTAATTAACTCTTCATCATAGTAAACTTCAGAAATTAAATTAAATAAAGTTTCTTCTTTTTCGTCTTGTATTTCTTTTTTAATAAATTTAAACTTTGTGACATCAAATTTTTCAGAAGTTACAAATATTACATCCATAAAAACACCATATAATTCTTGTACAGACGTTACAACAACACCATCTGTTGAAGGATATTGATACCCTTCCAATTCCATTAGTTCAACATTATTAAATGTATAATCTTCTAAAACACTTATTGGTATATTTACAAATTCTTCGCCGTTTACTTCTATTATTAAATCACCTTTTGATATTCCATAATCATTAAATTCTGTTTTAAATCCTGTAAAATTTTTTTCTATTTTTTTTCCTAACTTTTTAATCCATACATTATCGAGAGTTGAAGAATTTTTAATTTTTTTGTAATTCTTCTTTGTGACAATGCCTCTCGTTACATCGTAACCGCTACCAAGTAACATAATTTTTACGATATCCATAATCAATCAGTTTTAATTGAGACTTATTGTTTCAATAAATATCTTGTAACATCTGTACTATATATCCTCCACACTATTTTTTAACATAATCTTTAATTTTAATTAAAAAAGATATATTTATTAATATATGTTAAAAGTAAAGGTAAAAGAAGGTAAAGGTAGTATCGAAAAAGCCTTAAAAAACTATCGTTCCAAAGTGATTAAGACGCGTCAAATGTCTGAATTGAACGATCGTCGTGTATACGAAAAAGGTTCAGTTAAAAGAAGAAAACAAAAAAAGAAAGCTATTTACGTTAATAAAAAATATAAAAATAATAACGAATAAAAATGGGGGTCATGACCCCCATTTTTTTATTGTACACGTTTCATCCAAACTGTCACAGTGTTATTAACGTTGAATATATCCACAAAATTATTATTGTTTATAACACCGTCAGTTATGAATGTAGATATTACCTGACCACTGTAATCACCACCCAAAGTTGTAAATGAATACAAACTTAAACTTTTCATATTATTACCTGTAACATTACTTAATGTATAATTTCTTAATAAACCATTATTTATTTTATATTCAGTTTGAGAGGTAAACTCTAAAGTGTCATTTGGGTATACGTTACCACTTAAACCGTTATTGTATCTAGTTACAACCCACTTCTGACCTGTCATATCGTTTGTATTTGGTTGTGGCGTTACGTTCCAAACACCACTATAAACAAAATCATATGGTGTTTTATAATTTTCATAATTTCCACTACCCCCAACCTTAACAAACTCTAAAATAGAGTAATAGTCATAATCATATTGACTATCACTAGCGTGACTAAGATAAGCCTCAACATGCATGTAACTTTCGGTGGCTTTTAATATACTAAAAACCCTAGCACTACCATTTTCTAAACCGTTTACCCTTATAGTGGGGTTTAAACCTTTAACTTCGGTGTAAGTATAATCATATTGTTGATTATCATTTAGAGTGAAAAAACCTGAAGTACTTAATTGAAAGGTAGTTACATTTTTAATTACATTATCAATTGGTAACCAAGATGGTACAAATATGTCCATGTTGGATGTATTTTTATTCACATCAAAATGGTCGTAATATTTTTTACTCACAACTTGTCCATTACCACCTGATAAACTTTTGGTAACAAAAACTTTAGCATCAATCAACTCCCATTTATACCCAATAGGATTTACGTAAGGGTCTTTTTCTACCACAGTAAGTGTACTGGGTATATATTTTTCTTCTTTCTCACAAGAAGTAAGAAATATGTTAAATAAAAATAAAAGGTATAAAATATTTTTCATATGATTTTTTTGACTATGTAAAAGTAATAAATAAACTTGACTTTACAAAATATTTTTATTTAAAAATTTCTGACAAAAGTTCTATCACTTACCTCATTAAATATTATCAATTCATTATTATCCTTTGGTCCTTCACCAAAATCAACGATATAATCACCCTTTAAATAGTGTTTAAAATTTATGGTTTTGTTTTGAAAAAGGGAAAAATCTTTTCTTATAATGTCACCGTATTTTTGGTTATGGTCAAAATTTAATTTAAAATCAATTTTTATTTGGTATGTAAAAAAAGTATCCTTACTTTCTGTAATGTAATACCTTGCTTTATAATTTTTGATTGGATTATCACTTGAATAGTCGTCACCAATTGTGATTGTTACAATACCTTTTTCATTGAAAAGTAATGTACATTGTTCTAAACTTTCTTCTTTACTTTTAGGTCTACCAGGTATCGGGTATAAAGGACTGTATGACCATTTACCGACAATAAAATTATACTTTGCTTGTGGTTTTTCTTTCTTACAAGAAGTTACACCTACAAACAAAGTTATAATTAGAAAAAAATTTATTAATATTTTAGTCATCACTCAACAAATGTAAGATTATTTTTTTTGATGGCAAAATTTTCTGTTAAATCAATATTGAACTTTTCCAAAAAGTATTTTTGGTTTAAAAATTTAACTAATTCTGTAGCAACATAAGTATTTCTTTCTGTTGGTGTAAGATTACCTTTTTCAGGGTATCTTCCTTGATGTTGTCTAACTTTATAACCTAGGTCCTTTTCTGATAACACAGCTGTGCTATCATCACTATATCTAACAATAAATTTATCTTCATATTTTGTAGACCTAATAATCTCCTCTATTTTTGGTCCGTCACCACGGTCTATGAAAACATTATAATTAGGTTTAACAAGATTAGGTAAGGATAGTTCTAAAGTAGACCCGATGCCATTATGTTCAACGTGAAAAATACGTGAGTACCCTCTTTCCACTTGAGAACCGTAACCACCTACACAATGACCCATCATAGTACCTTCCATTTTTAATTGAAGGTTTGATATTAACTCTTTGATGTTTTTATTAAATATAAAATCATTCAAATTTAAAGGTTCAACAAGTGCTTGACTATCCTTAGATTTTTCCTCTTCAATAAACTTTACTAATTGTTCATTTGTAAAATTATTAGGTAGTTCTTTATTGTCAACATTTTCCAACAAACCAATAATCCATTCACCCTCTTTTTTAGCTAAAGATTTTATAAATTTAACCATTTTATACTGTTCACTAACAGTATCAAGTTTAGATAAAACCCTTCTAATGTAGTAATGTTTCTTTGTAAACTCGTCTATAACATTTAAATGTTTAATAGTAAAATCACACTTGTGGTAATCTTTCTTAGCTAATACCATCATATAACTATATCTACTTGACGCGTAAATGGGTTTTACGACAGATACAGGCCAACCCTCTTTGTATTCCCAAGCATCTTCACTAAGATTACCTGTGAATACATTTTTATAAAAAACTTTATTAATCTTATCTTGTTCAGATTTTTTCTTTGGCGTGTAATTCAAATACCAAATACGTTTTAGTCTTATGGCCGAAGTAACCTCTTCTATTATATCAAAATCCATCACAGGTTCATATAACCAAATTTTACAGTTAGGATTTATGGGAGTATCGATGAAATATTTATCCTTCATATTATGGGGTATTTCATCAGAATTTTTTGGTTCACGAATTGTAAAATACTTAGAAACAAAGTCAAAATACTTTCTATACTTAGCCTCAGTTTCAGGTCCTATATACTTACATAACTGATTATTGGTTAACTTTCTAAAAGCAACAGTTAAAAAACGTATTTCATGTTCTACATTACAGTAACAATCCAAATCTTTTAATTTTTTATAGATACGGATGGTTGTCTGAATTGGTGCCATTGGATTCACAACCTTTAATTGTTTGGTTTTCAAAAAATCCACAAAGTTTTCGTTATAAACTATCTTACGATTGGATAGGTCAATACCTGCCATACAACAATTCAAATCAAAACCCTCAATGGTTAATTCACATTCAGTCTTAGTACTAGGTTTACCGTTCATTCTTTGGTAACCTTTTTCGTATGCATATTGTATAATATTTAAAACACCGTCTCTACGATGTGCAACTACTCTCATTCTATCACCACCTTCTGAAATGTATATACGACCATAATCATCATCCAACACCTCAATAGAGTCTTCAGTTGTGTACATAGAAGGGTACCAACTATTACCAACCTTAGCATTTTTATCGTCGGTTTTAACATACACATCAATATCATTAACGATAGGTTCACCACCGTGTAACATTGATATTAGTACATTAGAAACTGAACCACCTGCGATAAAGCAATCTTGGGGTAGTTTGGCAAAATCCAAACCTCTCTCAACCAATACATCCAAAACTTTATTTAATGTTTCTTTTGAGTTTAAAAAATCCGTTATTTTCATAGTGATTAAATTTAATACCACGTACAAATATAAAAAGTAAATACTAATTTATCAAATTTTTAGGCAATAAAAAACCCCTGAAAATCAGAGGTTAGGGCCGACAAGATTTTATCTTTTTCGGAATCCACCACTTGGTTTACGAACCAAGAAACAAATGTTTAGTCACCAACAAAATAAACCTCATCAATTTTTTCCTTCTTAACTGTAACTAAGACACCAAAATTAGATGGTTCCATACTTGTAGGTGTTACGTTAATATCATAACCACTGGTAATTAACCAATTATAAAACTCTCTAGACTTCTTTTTCATATCTTGAATTCCAAAACCAAACTCAGTAGAAAGTTCTGATTTAAAATGTTTTCTTTTAAATTCAACAACTTTAACTGTTTCACCAGATTTAGCATTTCTCAGTCTTTTTAAGAATTTCTCTTTCTTTTTAGTAATGTCCATTTTTTCGATTTTTAGGTTAATAAATTTCTAAAGTGGAGGTGAGCGGGGTCGAACCGCCGTCTTGTTCTAATGAATTAAAGTCTTCTACATGTTTAGGATGTGGTTTTCTAACCACCCAAAATATACAACTTCATCTTTTAGTTCTCCCATGGACTTAGTTGACACATTCCATGTTTGACTTTACCCTTTTGTGGTAGTGGTAACACCCTTTTTTGGACTTCTGTTCCTAGGTAATCCAACCCCGTTGTGTACCCTAATCTAATTAGGCTACAACCTCTGCACCTTCAGTCACAAAGTGACCTACAGTAGCGTCTGCGAAAATGTCGCCATTTAAAATTTTGATTGTTGGTTTAACGAGCCTACAAACAAGTCTCGACATGCTTTTACAATAACTAATGTAGCCAATCAATTCCAAGTCACCCCCATAATTTCAAAGAACAATATAAAGATAGGTAATAATTAGTATTCTGTCAATATAAAAATTAATAACTACCTAAACTTGTTGCCTGTCTTTGTAAATCATCCATTTTTATCTTTAACTCCTTGATTTTTTTATTATCCTCAACTGTTAAATCAAATTTAGATTGTATTACACTAACTTCACGACTTAGTTTATCGTGTTCAAGTAATAATGCATCAAATTTTTTAGCTTTTTCTTCTCTTGTCATAATTTTATTTTTTATAAATATAATCTAATATTTATAGAAATGAAGAAAGTTTTAACAGAAAGAGAAAAATTATTAATAACAGAGTGTAAGAAGATATTAAAAGAACACCCAAACCTTAAAAAACGTAAGTTAAATACAATAAAGGATTTGGATAGGCGCCTTTTCTACTTAAAGGTGTGGTCTATTACCGAATCTCAACCATTACATTTATTAAAAAATCACGAACGCCGTTGTTTTAGAGGGGTTAATTGCTGGCATTTAGACCACATCGTACCTATTTCTTACGGATTTTATAACAACATACCACCAGAAAAAATAGGGCATATATCTAATTTAAGATTTATTAGGTCCACAATTAACATGAGGAAGGGTCATAAGTTAACAACGGAATCACATAAAGTTTTAAGAAAAATCAAAAGAAAAAAATGAAAATCATATCTTACATTATTTTAATTGTTTTATTAGTTAAACCAATTACATATCAAAAAACTAAATTTACTATAAATCATGGTGATATAAAACTATCACTAGATAATGATACGTGTACTTTTATATCAGAACATAATATAAAATGGGCTGATTTTCAGAAATTGGATTCTGATAGGAAAGATAGGTGGCATAATGAAAAACCGAATGGGCCTTACAAAAAAGAATATTATCATAATTCAGGTTATGATTTGGGTCATTTAACTCCGGCACACATAACATCATATGATGACACATTACAATATCATTCGTTCTCAATGTTTAACCAAGCACCACAGTTGGCAGATTTTAACAGAGGTAAATGGAAAATGATGGAGTTGGGTGTTGAAGACACCATATCAAAATACAAGTCTGATGTTAGAATAATAACTGGTGTTGTTTATGATAACAATAAAAAAACTTACTTAGGTAAATCTAGGATAAAAATACCGATTTATTATTATAAGATAGTTTCAATAAAAAATAAAACCTTTGTTTGGTTAGGTTCTAATTTAAATGGGAGTGTTATAAACATTAATATTATTTACTTAAATGAAATATTAAAAAAATATAATAATAAAATGTTTTTTAAATAATCACTATCAATGATGGTCAACACTAGATATAATTTTTTTACTCATAACATCCATAACTTGTGGGTACGATATAGGTGTATAGTCAATACAATTAGCACCTACATCCATTACTCTCCTTTTGTAATATTCTTGGTTTGATTTTAACAAACTACCGTGGCAATGGCCATGCAAATGTACACTCCCGTAATGTGCTTTATTCCAACTTAATATGGGGTAATGTGATAGAATAATTTGTTGGTAACCGTTTGAACCTCTTGTTTTATTGTTATTTTCATCTTTAACAAAAATTTCAGTACCATATTCATAGATATTTTCCCATCTATTAAATTTTATAATATGTTTCATTTTATCGTGATTACCCATAATAAAATGTATTTTACCCTTAATAGAGTTTATAAACCATTTAGTGATATCATCTCTAGTAAAAGACAAATCACCTAAATAATAGACAATATCGTTTTCACCCACAACATTGTTCCATCGTTTAATTAATTCTATATGCATTTCATTTACATCCGCAAAAGGTCTACCATCGTATCTTATTACGTTGGTGTGTCCTATGTGTAAATCACTAATAAAAAATATATTTTGTTTTTCGTATTTCATATTTAGACATCAATACTTTTCATGATGTTTTTTAAGGTTTCTAAATCTTTTAAAGCTTCTTCTTTGTTGTCGTAAATATATCTGGATTCACCCAACCAATATTCTCCGTCTGTAATTGTTTTGATTAAATATACTTTGTTGTCATCTTCCTGAACCCCCAACTCCATAGAATTAGAGTTTAGTATTTCAAATAAGTCTTGTTGTACCAATAGGTTTTGGATATTAATTCTCATGTTTATAAATTTATATTGTTTAATAAAATTTTTCAAAATTTTTTAAGTAACTTCTAATGTTTTT